>Ga0247609_10003778_pt1 | contig 15259 bp, 7 predicted proteins | sample 172DNAGHGlowgp2_FD_193487 | JGI IMG/M metagenome (GOLD analysis project Ga0247609, IMG submission 193487) | Sheep rumen microbial communities from Palmerston North, Manawatu-Wanganui, New Zealand - 1728 DNA GHGlow gp2 | ecosystem: Host-associated > Mammals > Digestive system > Stomach > Rumen ...
ACGATTGCTGAGCATTGACACTGACATCGACTTAAGACTCGTCACCAAACTGTCGTAACGGGCTATCTCGCCGTTTGTCTTGCTAATGTGCTCGCGAAAAGGCAGCTGACGACGCTGAAACTCCTGATAGAGTTCGGTGGCCTGATGGCAAGCGTAGGTGAGGTCGAAAAGGTAATCCTGGTTCTGGGAGTAGAGCATCAGGGCGTTCTGGTTCGACAGCTTCATAGTCTCTGTGAGGCTGCGGAACACCTCCTCACTCTGTTCGCGACGTTCCTGGCGCTGGTCGTTCAGTTCGTTGTAGTGCTTCACTAACTCGGCACGCAGTATCGTAAGCGTCTGCTCAAGGTCTTTCTCCTTCAGCACGGCGCGAGTACTTGCGGCCCATGAGACGAGTATTATAAGTAGTAGAGTTAATCGCTTCATACTTCTCTTTGTTTACCTTTGTTTCTCGTTCGGCTTTTCATTAGTTTTTTTCTTTCAGCCTGCAAAGTTAATGTTTTTTTTTGTACTTTTGCACGCTGAACGCCAAAAGTATAGTTAATATGATGAAATTGATTGCTGACAGCGGCTCAACAAAGACTGACTGGATGCTGATAGACAACAGTGAGGGTGACGTGGAAAATGGCTGGACACAGGCATACGACGGTCTCACTACCGTCTGTGTGACAACGCAAGGCATAAACCCCTTCCATCAGGAGTCTGCGGCAATATACGCCATACTCCGTGACGAACTGCTACCACTGCTCCAAGGGGTGGGGGATAGTAGTACCGATATCCGTGAGGTTTACTTTTACGGCAGCGGTGTACGCCCTGAGTTAGAACCGGTTATGTGCGAACTGTTAAGCCGTGTCTTCCCTATGTCGAAGATTGAGGTGCATAGTGACCTTCTTGGAGCGGCAATAGCTGTATGTGGCGACCGACCGGGACTGGCCTGCATATTAGGGACAGGGGCAAACAGTTGTCTGTTCGACGGACGTAGCATCGTTGCGAACACTCCGCCACTGGGATATATTCTCGGCGACGAGGGCAGTGGAGCAGTGCTGGGGGCACGATTCCTGAACGCACTGCTGAAGGGGTTTCTGCAGAGGAGTCTGCGTGACGAGTTTTTTGAGACTTTCGGCATGACTGAGGCCGACGTCATTGCACGCGTCTACCGGCAGCCGCTGGCAAACCGATTCCTGGCATCCCTGTCTCCATTCGTTCACCGGCATATCGGCGACCCTGATGTGAACGAGATTGTCGTGGGAAATTTCCGAGACTTCTTCCGACGCAATCTTACGCAGTACGGACGACGCGACCTGCCAGTGGGTGCCGTAGGCAGCGTGGCGTGGCACTATCGTACGCAACTGGTGCAAGCTGCTGAGGAAGAGGGCTACAGGGTCGGAAACGTCCTGCGTTCTCCTCTCGACGGCCTGATGCGAAGACAATAGAGCTAAAGAAGAAGCCCACACAGCTGTGTGGGCTTCTTCTTTAGCTCTGCATTTAAGTCATCCTCATAATTATACGTTCATCAGATTTTTCATCCGTCAGTTGAGTAACACAATATTCAGTGTGCCGTCGAATATGATTTTGCGGCTTGTGTTCCATGTGAAAGTATAGCCACTGAAACTGACCTTCATGGTCTTGCCGTCATTCGAAATGACTTTTGCAGAGCCTGAGGCATAGGTACACGGCCGTGGCGTACTGATGCCGATGGATACCTTCTCGGCATCTGTATGGAACGAGCTATAGCCTTTCTTAAGGCTGGAAAAGTCCGTACCGGAAGGGAATTTGATGCGGAAGTCTCCAACATTCGTGCCTATCAGCATTGTCGTTCCCTCCCATGTGCCTAACAGGTTCATGTGGTCAAGGAACGCCTGATCGTAACCAGTGGTCTTTCCGTCAATAGTGATGGCGAACACCACCTCGGAGACATCCGTGCCATCATCGGCACCGTCGTTGTCACCGCCACCGCAGGCGGTGAACCCTAATGATGCAACAATCATTGCAAGCGCCAAAATCGTTGTGTGGATTCTTTTCATTAGTGGAAGTGTTTAGGGGTGCTCATTATTATACCTTGCCGATGATACCAGCCTTCGTTTGGCGCAGGAACTCTATGATATGTCGTATGGAGGAACCATCGGGCACCTGCTGTTCAATCTGGTTGACAGCATCGAAGAGTGATACGCTGCCGTTAAAAACGAGTCGGTAAGCGTTGGCTATGTGCTTCAGCGTCTTCTCGTCGACACCATGTGAACGGCCAACAGTGGTATTAACACCGCCGTAGCTGTTGCGCTTGGTGGCGATGATGTATGGAGGGACATCCTTTGAGAATGTTGTACCTGCCTGTATCATAGCTCCGCGTCCGACACGGGTCTTGGCGTTTTCGATGACGGACGACGAGAAGATGACGCTGTCTTCGATAATACAGTCACCGGCAATCTTTGTGCCGTAGCCGAAGACGCAAGCGTTGCCCACCTTAGTGTCGTGCGAGATGTGTGCACCCTCCATGAGCACGTTGTCATTGCCGATGACGGTCTGTCCCCCGGTGTGTGTGGCACGGTTGACAACGACATTTTCGCGGAAGATGTTGTTATTGCCGATGATGCACTCGGTCTTCTCACCGCGAAACTCGAAGTCCTGAGGAAGTGCTCCGATGACAGTTCCCTGGTGCACCTTGTTTGAGTTTCCCATGCGTGTGCCGTTGCAAATGCTGACGAACGGGAAGATGATGCAGTTATCGCCTATGACAACGTCATCCTCAATATATACGAAAGGGAATATCTTGCAGTTGTTGCCGATCTTCGCCTTCGGCGAGATTTCGGCTTTTGGACTTATATCACTCATTTACTTGATGTTTTTGAATTACGATTCTCTCTCTACATTTTCAACCGTCACATCTCTGCTTCATGCAGAGTATGCGACAGTAGATGTTGTTTGCTATTTCGCCCCGCCGCCGAGTGCCTGATAGAGGTTCACTACGGCCTGCATCTTGTAAAAGTCGTCAGTGACCTTGGAAATCTGTGCGTTGAGCAGACTTGACTGAGCCTGAATAACCTCGAGATAGGTAGTGTTGGAGCTCGACTCCATCAGTCGGCGGGTGTCCTCGACGTTCTGACGAAGTATCTGCACCTGCTTGGCCTCAAGTTCTGACTTCTCTGCATAGCTGTTACAGGCAACGAGGGCGTTCGACACCTCGTTTCCGGCCTTCAATACAGCGTTCTGCCACGTGTTGAAGGCCTGCTCATACTGCATCTGTGCCACTTTTAGCCCTGCGACAATCTGTCCGTGCTGGAAGATAGGCTGTGTCAGGCTACCGACGACAGACCACAGCAGCTTGCCGGGGGTGACGGCTCCGTTATTGTTGGTGAAGGCACCTGTGCCGGTGATGGTGATGCCGGGATAGAACCGCGAACGAGCTGTCTGAATATCGTGGAAGCACTGTGCCAGCGACATCTCCGCAGCATGGACGTCAGCTCTGTTGTTAAGCAGCTGGAGTGAGACTCCTGTGGAATAGTCGGATGGCAGCTGCTGATCCTCAAGACGGCCTCGCTTGACAGACTGTGCTGGCTGACCGATGAGCAGCGATAGCTGGTTCTCCATCTCGCGGATCTGACGTATCATGTCGACTTTCTGCGCCTGTACAGAGTAGTATGCAGACTCTGCGCTCTGGACAGCGGTTGAGCGGTAGCCCACACGGTTGTCTTTCATAAACTTCATCTTCTCCCAGGTCTCCTTTGTCAGTCCCTCCATGTCGCTGACAATCTCCAACTGACGGTCAAGCATCAGCAGGGTGTAGTAGAGGTTTGCTATGCCCGAGATGATGTTGCACTTGGCAAGTGTCTGGTAGTCTTTTGTTGCCATGAGCTGCATCTGTGCCGAACGCTTCTGCGACAGGAGATTGCCGAAGAGGTCGACATTCCACGATGCTGCTATGGGCAGTGTATAGCTCTTCGTGGCGGGATAGTCGCTGAACTTGGCAATAGAGCATTGCGGTGCGAAGGCAACAGACGGCAGGAAGGCGAGCTTAGAGACCTTAAGCGCTTCATTGACCATCTGGACGTTGAGTGCAGCGTTGAGCAAATCAGGATTGTTCTCCAGTCCCTGTTCTATGAGACTCTGCAGCTGCGGGTCAGTGAAGACAGTACGCCAGGGAAGGTTGCCGAAGGACGTGGTATCGGACGACTCCAGGGCAGCATTGGCTGCCACTGGGTCGCGTACTATTCCGTCGGTGAGCACTTCTGGTCGCTCGTATTTGTTATAGAGACCACAGCCAGAGAGCCATGTTGTTGCCATAATGCACAATACGGAATGTAGAATACATAATTGGCTGCGCTTTGTTGTCACTTTATTTCTTGTCAACATACTATTCTCAATTTATTATTTAGGTATCATTCCTTGTGGATTACTTCTCTAAATCATAGTCTACAGGACGGTGCATGTACTGTCCAATCTCGGTTGCTATCTCGTTGTTCTCCTCGTCATCGAACTTCAGCGGCGAGATCTTCTCCTGCAGCGACTGGAAGATGACAAACAGTGTCGGCACAACCAGCACCTGACAGAGAGTACCTATTAGCATGCCACCAACGGCGGCAGCACCGAGTGTCTGGTTTCCGTTTTTTCCAACGCCAGAGGCGAACATCATAGGCAGCAGACCGATAACCATGGCCAGAGATGTCATCAGGATAGGACGCAGACGGGCTGCTGCACCGAGCACAGCCGACCATGAGACGGCCATACCCGTGTGACGGCGTTCGAGTGCAAACTGCACAATCAAAATGGCGTTCTTGGCCAGCAGACCGATTAGCATAATGAGCGAGATCTGCATATAGATGTCATTGGAATGGCCGAAGAGCATGGTGAACAGGAAAGCACCGGCGAGGCCGAAGGGCACAGAGAGCACCACGGCCAGCGGCAGGATGTACGACTCGTACTGTGCCGACAGAATAAGGTAAATGAATACGAAGCAGAGCACGAAAATGAGCGCTGTAGAGTTGCTCGACTGTGCCTCCTGTCGTGTCAGACCCTGATAGTCGTATGTATAGCCAGCGGGCAGCATGTCGGCAGCCACCTCCTCGACGGCCTTGATGGCTTCACCCGTGGAATATCCGTCGGCAACTGTTGCTGTTACGGTGATAGAGGTGAACATGTTGAATCGCGATATGTTCGTCGGGCCGTAGACTCGCTCTATGGAGCAGAACTCCTCGACGGGCGACATACCCTTTGGCGTACGCACGTAAACATTCTTAAGCGATTCGCGCGTCATACGGCTCTCTGGCGAGCCTTGAACCATGACGCGGTAAAGCTTACCATAGGCGTTGAAGTTAGAGGCATAAAGACCGCCGTAGTATCCCTGCAGCGTAGAGAGTACCGTCGAGGGGGAGATGCCCGACTGCTTACACTTCGCCACGTCGACATGTATCATGTACTGCGGATAGTTCGGGTTGTATGACGTCTGTGCCATCTGTATCTCCGGGCGCTTGTTCAGCTCGGCGAGGTAGTCATTCGTGATATCGAAGAACTTCGACAGAGAGCCACCCGTACGGTCCTGCATGACGAGCGACACACCAGAGTTAGCCGAGAAACCGGGAATCATCGGCGGTGCGAAAGCCAGGATCTGTGCATCCTTGATATGGGCTGTCTTAATGTATATCTGAGCCAGCACGCCGTTAGCCTCCAGCGGGTTGAGGAAGAAACGGTAAATGCCGTCGCCCTGCCACAGTCCGCTGAGCTTCCACCAGAATCCTTTTTGACGTTCAGCGAATGGCTTGAGCTTGATGATGAAGGTGGCCTGGTCAGAACCGGCACCTGCGATGAAGTTGTAGCCCTGTATCTGCTCGCGGCTCTGGATGGCGGGGTCGGCAGCCAGTATCTTGTCTACCTCGTCAATGACCTGCCGCGTACGAGCCACAGACGTGGCAGGCGGCATAGAGATGGTACAGAAAATAGTGCCGGTATCCTCGTCGGGCACCAGGCCGGTCTTTGTCGTTGCCATAGTGCCTACCAGAGCGGCAATGCCGATGATGACGATTAGTCCGACAGCCAACGGCTTGCGCACCAGCTTCTCTACTGAGTTCTTGTACTTACCCAGCACATTGTCATAGGCCGTGTTGAATGCCATGTGGAAACGGTCAATACGCGACATCTTCACTTCGTTGCCGTGTTCGTCGTGGGCTTTCAGGAATATGGCACACAAAGCAGGCGACAGAGTCAGTGCGTTCAGAGCAGAGATGAAGATTGATACTGCCATCGTCACACCGAACTCGCGGTAGAACGTACCTGTCACACCACCGATGAATGACACGGGGATGAACACCGAGGCCATAACCAGCGTGATAGAGATGATGGCTCCGGATATTTCATTCATGGCATCGATGGATGCTGTCAGTGACGACTTGTAACCCTGGTCGAGCTTGGCGTGTACGGCCTCGACAACAACGATGGCATCATCGACCACGATGGCGATGGCGAGTAGTAGTGCCGAAAGGGTTAGCAAGTTGATGGAGAAACCGAATACGCTTAGGAAGAAGAACGTACCGACGAGCGACACGGGTACAGCTATAAGCGGTATGAGCGTCGAGCGCCAGTCCTGAAGGAAAATGTAAATCACGATGAACACCAGGATGAGGGTGAAGACAAGCGTAAAAATAACCTCCTCGATAGAAGCGTACAGGAACTCAGTAACGTCGTAGTTGATCTTGTACGTCATGCCCGGCGGGAACAGTTTGGCCTGCTCCTCGAGTTCGGCCTTCACCTGCTTTGCAATCTCGTTGGCGTTAGAGCCGGCAATCTGCTGAACCATGCCCAGTACCGACGGGATGTTGTTGTTCTTCATCGATACTGAGTACTGCTGACCGCCGAGTTCAATCTTAGCGACGTCCTTTAGTTTCAGAGTCTGACCGTTGGCATCACTTGAGATGATGATGTTACCGAACTCCTCGGCATTTTTCAGACGGCCCGTATAGCGCATGGCATACTCATAAGCCACGTCAGACTGTTCACCGAACTGTCCGGGAGCAGCCTCGACGTTCTGTTCTGCCAGCGCTGCAGTGATGTCTGACGGCATCAAGTTGTACTGCTTCATCACGTCGGGCTTCAGCCATATACGCATGGTGTATGTCTTCAGACCCGGAGACTGCACGTCACCCACACCCTGTATACGCTTGATTGCAGGCACGATGTTAATGTTACTGTAGTTTGTCAGGAACTCGTCATCGTAACGGCCGTCTGAAGTCAGCGTGTACATGATTACCTGTGACGTCTGGCGTTTCATGACCGTAACACCGATACGCGTAACCTCGGCAGGCAGCAGTGCCTGGGCCTGCGATACGCGGTTCTGCACGTTCACGGCACACATATCAGGGTTCAGACCCTGACGGAACAGAATCTGTATGCTCGCCGAGCCTGACGAGGCCGACGAACTCATGTAATCCATGCCCTCAACACCGTTGATGCTCTCTTCGAGCGGTGCAAGCACGGAGTTCTTTACTGTCTCTGCATCAGCACCGGGGTAGCTGGTGAATACCACTACCGTGGGCGGTGCAATATCAGGATACTGCTCAATAGGCAGGGTTGCCAGTCCGATGAAGCCCAAGAGCACGATGACGATTGAGATTACCGTCGAGAGCACCGGGCGTTTTATGAAGTTTGTAAAAGTCATGGAAATTTACAATTAGACAATTTTAAGATTATGCGAATTCTACAGCTTATTTCTTCATTGCCTCAACAATGTCGCCTGCTGTCATGGCCTTGGCCTGCTCATCGATCTTCTGTTGATAACGCTCGGGAGTGATGGGCTTAATCTCCATGCCGTCGTTGAGCTTGGTTATGCCGTTGGTTACATACAGATCGCCGACGCTAAGGCCATTGGTGACGACAAAGTTAACCCCGTCGTCCTGTGGGTCAACTGTTATCTCGGTGTACTTCACCTTATTATCCTTGCCCACGGTGTAGACGAATTTCTTGTTCTGTACTTCTATAACAGATGATTGTGGAATGACTATAGCTGAAGCCTTGTCGCGGGGGATGATAATGGAACCGGAACCACCGCTTTTTAGCAGCTTCTCTGGGTTCTGGAAGACGGCAATAAGCTGTACCGTTCCTGTTGCCTGGTCAATGACGCCACTCATCTTCGTCACCTTACCATCGTGGCCGTAGATGGTGCCATCGCTCAGCTGAAGCTTCACTGCAGGCAGCTCGCTGAGTGCCGATGCCTGGCTGCCGGCACTCTTCGTCATCTCGAGAACCTGACGTTCCGTCATGGAGAAGTATACCTCTATCGACGAGATGTTACTGACGGTGGTCAGCACGTTGGCGGCACTGACCAGCGTTCCTACCTTGTAGGGCAATGTTCCCACGACACCCGACGCAGGACTCTTTACATAGCAGTAACTCAGTGACTCCTTGGCAGAAGCCAGTGCAGCGTGAGCCTGAGCCAGTCCTGCCTTAGCACTCTCGAAAGAGTTGGTGGCCGACTGAAGTTCGAAGTCACCTATTACTTTGTTGTCGTATAGCTTCTGAGAGTTCTCGAACGACAGCTTAGCAGTGTTGCACTGCGCCTCGGCAGTGTTGACGGCAGCCTGTGCCTGACGAACCTGAGCCTGGAAGGTCTCGTTGTCTAGAACGAATAGTACCTGTCCTGCTGAGACGTTCTGTCCCTCCTTGACGTTAATCTTTGTTATGAATCCTGAAACCTTCGGACAAATCTGTACATCTTGTACACCCTTGATGCTGGCAGGGAATGTCTGTTGCATAGCAGCACTGCTTGTACCGACCTTTACCACGGGGTACTCATTGTCGCCAAACGTCGGGCGGCCTCCGCCTCCACTACATGAAGCAAATGTGGCAACTACGGCCGCAATCATGAAAATCTTGTTCTTTCTCATACCTATTTTATAATCTTAAACTAGTTTATTCGTATTTGTTGCTGAGAAAACTTTCTGCAGCTTTATCAGTTTTTGACGTGCAAAGGTAAGAAAAAAGTACGTAAGTTGTAATCAACGTCCTGCATATTTAACAATAATTAGTCGTGATGCGCTCTTTCGGTTAAAGTTTCATATTTTCGGTTATTGCTATATGAGATTATGGAAAAATTATGGTAACTTTGCAAGACTGAATTATAAACACATACGATGATGAGACGATTTGTAGCTACTGTGTTTACACTTCTAATGTGTATAATGATTATGAACGGACAGTCTTATTCGACACTTTGGAAACAAGTGAAAGAGGCAGAACAGAGCGACCTGCCTCGTACGCAGTACGATGTCCTGATGAAGATAGCAGCTAAGTCACATCGCGAGAAACAGCCCGGTCAGCTGATGAAGGCTGAGCTGGAGGGAGCACGGGTGATGGCAGAAATCTCACCTGACTCGCTGCTGCCGGCTGTCGAGCGCATGGAGAGGCGTATGACCGCAGAGGACGATGTGGTGCTTAAGACGGTCTACCAGGTAATCCTTCATCGCATTTTCCGTTTTAACAGCGACTTGGGACGCACTTCTGATAATATTGTCCTGACACCGGATCTCTGCAAGAAGCTGGCAGCCACGAAGGCTGTCGACTACGAGCCGCTGCTGGAGAAAGGTGTCGACAGTCGGCTGTTTAACGACGATTTGCTCAGCGTCATCGGTTATGAGCTTAGTCAGTTCGACCCACTCCACGATTATTATTGTAGTGTCGGCAACCGTAAGGCAGCGATGCTGACGGCTCTTGAATCGTTACGTCAGCAGCAGCCGTGGGGCAGTGTCGAGCTGAATAAATCAGAATACCTGCAGCGTCTTGACTCACTCATCAGCGTCTATGGCGACCTCGAGGAGTGTGGCGAGGTGGCCATTGAGCGTGGCAACTATATGGCAAACTACACCAATGCTACGGCGGCAGAGAAGTGGCTGTACATCAATCTTGCACTTGACCGCTGGGGCTCGTGGAAAGGCATGAACGAACTGCGTAACGCCCAGCGTCAGCTTACGGCTCCGATGTTCTGCACCCTTGCGGTAAGCAATACCGGCATCCCCAACAAGCCACAGAAGATGGAGTTCAGGCAGATACGCAACATCCGTCAGCTGACGATGCGTCTCTACAGCGTAAAAGCCCAGGGCGACACCCGTCTTGACGCACAGTCTGACGAGGGCTACCGCAAACTAAAACCGTTGTTGACGCCGCTGCCTTTTGAGGTGACGCGCCGGTATGTCGGCAAGGCGGAATATGACGTTTTCGAAGACTCAATAGAGCTGCAGGGTTTGCCCGAGGGCGTCTATCTAATCGAAATGGAGAGCCTGCCAGCCTCTCAGGTGTCTCGCCAGCTCTACTATGTCAGCAACGTCAGAATACTTAATCAGGGGCTGCCCGACAATAAGGTGCGCTATGTGGCGGTCAACGCCACGACAGGCCAGCCGCTGAAGAAAGCACATATCAGGCTGACTGCCGACAACAAGACGCTGATGAACCTCTTGACCGATGACAACGGCGAGGCCGTGGCCACACTGACCGGACGACAGTCTCACATGGTCTTTGGATATACCGAGCGCGACAAGTTCTGTCCCCCGTTCAACGGACGGCCCATCTTCAACCACTATGACAACGATCGCCATCTGGAACGTGTGCAGCTGTTCACCGACAGGGCACTGTACCGTCCCGGCCAGACCGTTCATGCCGCCGCCGTGGCCTATTCCGTGGACCGCGGTTTTGAGCATAAGGTACTGCCGGGCAAGCAACTTACGCTGATGCTGCGTGACGCTAACGGGAAGGTGGTCGGAGAGAAGAAGGTTGAGACTGACAGTTACGGCACAGCTACTGCCGACTTTACGCTGCCGACAGGACTGCTCAATGGAGAGTTCTCCATCACGACTACTGGCGGAACATGCTGGTTGCGTGTAGAAGAGTACAAGCGGCCGACGTTCGAGGTGAAGTTCCCAGAGGTTAACCAGCACTATGAGGATGGCGACACGGTACAGGTTCTGGCTACGGCACGCAGCTATGCTGGTGTGCCGGTCCAGGGGGCAAAGGTCTGCTACACCGTTGTGAGGCGGTTCGCCTGGTGGTGGATGTCGTACAACAGCTACTGGAAACGTGGCTATATAGGTACGTCCTCTGAGGAGGAAGAGATAGCCGATGGCGAGGCCGTGACAGCTGCCGACGGCACGTTCAAAGTGGATATCCCGCTGGCGATGCCGCAGAACATGTATCCCCAATTCTATAATTTTGTGTGTACAGCCACCGTAACCGACCAGGGCGGCGAGACACACGAGGCCCAGTTATCGTTGCCACTGGGTAACCGCAAGACTGCCTTCAGCTGCGACTTGCGCGACAAGATACTCATGGAGGAAGCACCGAAGCTGACGTTCCACCTGCGCAATGCTGCGGGCATCGATGTCAACTCTGCTCTTCGCTATCGTTTCGATGGTGGCAAGTGGCTCGAAGCCAGGACGATGCAACCGAAGGATATACCAGCCCTTAAGAGTGGAGGGCATAAGCTTGAGGCCGTCTGCGAGAGCGATACGCTCGATATGGACTTCACCGTCTTCTCACTCGACGACAAACAGCCGGCTGTGAAGACCGACTGCTGGACTTACAGCTCTTCAGCGGTATTTCCCTCTGACGGCACCCCTGTCACTATACAGGTCGGCTCGTCTGATGCTGACGTCCACATTGTCTACAGCATCGTTTCAGACAAGAAGGTCGTAGAAAGCGGATTTGTCGATAAGACTAACGAACTGCTGAACCTCAAGCTGATTTATAAAGAGGAGTACGGTAACGGTCTGACCTTCGCGTGTGCTTGGGTGAAGGAGGGAAAGGTGTACCAGTATGTGAGAGAGATTACCAGGCTTTTGCCCGACAAGCGACTGACGCTGGAGTGGACTACATTCCGCGACCGTCTGACACCGGGACAGAAAGAGGAGTGGACACTCACGGTGAAGGGACCCGACGGCAAGGCGGCCGATGCCCAGCTGCTGGCAACGCTCTACGACAAGAGCCTCGACCAGATAAGGCTACACGACATTTCTTTACGGCCTATCACCTCTGTTTGTGCGCCTTTCACGCAATTCCGCGCAGGGTCGTGGCCCTCGCTGCTATTCTCAGCGATGAAGCCCATTAGCTACCTGCAGCAGTTGGAACTGGAGCTGACACACTTCGACGAAAGCATCTTCCCCGTGCCACGCCTGATGATGGCAAAGACTATGCGACTGGGAAGTGTAGGCTCGGCCCGGAAGGTTTTCGGGAACAGTTCAGCAGATGTCTTCGAATTGAAAGAAGTAGCCGTTGCAGCTCAGAGTGCTGCACCCCAGTTCGAGGGACTGGCCGTTTCGCCTATCGACGAAAGCCTGGGGGAGGGCCGCATCGCCGGCTTCGACCTCGATGGTAATAACGGAGGCCGGGAAACGGCAGAAGAGAACTATGTGCGCCAGAACCTTCAGGAGACGGCCTTCTTCTATCCACAGCTGCAGACCGACAAGGACGGTCGCGTGGCTGTGAAGTTTACACTGCCTGAGAGCGTGACTACGTGGCGTTTCTTAGGCGTTGCCCATACTGCCGACCTATGCTACGGCATGATTGGCGGTGAGGCCGTCGCCAGCAAGGATGTCATAATACAGCCCAACGTGCCTCGCTTTGTACGACAGGGCGACCAGGCCGTTGTCACGGCACGCATCATTAACACCTCTGGGAAGTCATTGACGGGGACCGCCCGTCTCGTGGTGTTCGACCCTGAAACGGAGGTTGTCGTCGTCGAGTCGACGCAGAAGGTTACTCTCACCGCCGACTCCACCGTCAGCGTCAGTTTCGGATGTGCTCCCGACGATTCGTGGCCCTCGCTGATTGTATGCCGCTTGACCGTCAGCGGAAAAGGCTTCAGCGACGGCGAGCAGCACTACCTGCCCGTACTGCCCGACAAAGAGCGTGTCACCGTGACGGTGCCGTTCAACCAGAACAGCCCCGGCACAAAGAGTATAGACTTGACGCAGCTGTTCCCCAAGCACCAAGGGCGTCAGAATGTGCAGAATGCTCCCAAGCTCACTGTCGAATACACAAACAACCCCGCCTGGCTGATGATTCAGGCCCTGCCAGCTGTCGGCCACCCCCATGATGACTGTGCCGTCTGTCAGGCCGCCTCGCTCTATGCCAACGCCATCGGTAAGTACATTGTCGACAGAGTGCCTCAGGCCAAGATGGTTTTCGAACAGTGGCAGCGCGAGAGCACACAGACCACCTCGCTCAGCTCCCAGTTAGAGAAGAACCAGGAGCTGAAGGACATCGTGCTCAGCGAGACACCATGGGTGGGCGATGCCGATCGTGAAGGCGAACAGCGGCAGCGACTTGCCAATTTCTTCGACGAGAACACGATGCGGCAGTGTATCAGCTCGGCGACGGAGAAGCTGCGGATGCTGCAGCGGTCCGACGGCTCGTGGAGTTGGTGGCCCGGCATGAAGGGCTCCACCTTTATGACTATAGCCGTCAGTGAGATGCTCGTGCGTCTTGCTGCCATGACAGGTCAGCGTCAGGAGCTGCTCGACGGTGCTTTCAAGTATCTAGGAAAGGAGATGTCCGACCTTGTCGCCGAGATGAAGAAGGAAGAGAAGAAAGGTTACCGGCAGACCTTCCCCAGCCATACGGCCCTGCAGTGGCTGTATATCTGTAAACTCGACGGGCGTATGCTCCCCGCCACTGTACAGCAGGCCAACAGCTATTTGTTGGGACTCTTGAAGAAAGACCAGCAGAACCAGACCATCTATGAGAAGGCACTGTCCGCCATTATACTCGACTCGAAGCAGTATATCAAGAGCCTGAAGGAGTACACGGTCTATAAAGAGGAGATGGGACGCTACTACGACACGCCTCGTGCCGGCTACTCATGGTGTGACTACCGCATCCCGGCACAGGTGGCAGCCATTGAAGCCATCCGGCGTCTGACGCCCGACGACCGTCAGACGCTCGAAGAGATGCGTCGCTGGCTGTTGCAGCAGAAACGCTCACAAGCCTGGGACACACCGCTGAACTCCGTCGATGCCGTCTATGCTTTCCTTGAGCCTATGGGCACGACGAGCCCAATGGGTCCTATAGGCGCTATGAGCAGTATTAGTGTCGATGGTGAGCCGCTCGATCTGCCTAAGGGCACCGCCGGCCTGGGCTTTGTGAAGACGTCGCAGCTCTATGGCGGTGAGAAGACACTGGCTGTTGAGAAGCACAGCGAGGGCACCTCGTGGGGCACCGTCTATGCACAGTTCATGCAACCCACGGCTGAGGTGAAGGACCAGAGCAGCGGCATCAGTGTGAAGCGGGCGATACTTCTGGGTTCTAAGGAAACTCAGAATGCGCCGACTGCGCTGAAGGTTGGCGACCGCGTCATAGTCCGTCTTACCATCCATTGTGAGCGCGACCTCGACTTCGTTCAGCTGCAGGACAAGCGTGCCGCTTGCCTGGAACCTGTCAACCAGCTCAGCGGTTACGACTGGCGTGGCGGCTACTACTGCTCGCTCCGTGACAATACTACGAACTATTTCTTCGACAGACTCTCGAAAGGGAATCATGTTATCGAGACAGAATACTTCATCGACCGCTCCGGCGAATACCAGACAGGCACTTGTACCGTGCAGTGTGCCTATGCACCGGAATATCGCGGCATGACTAACTCACAAACTATAAAAGTGGAATGAAAAGATTATTAATATTAACAGCTTGTACATTTTTCCTTGGTCAGGCACAAGCACAGAGGATGACCATCGTCAACAGCAAGGTCGACATTGGCCGTACCGGGTACGAGGTACCAGTAACGGCAAATTTCGAGATGCGGAACAAAGGTCTTCGAAAGCTGGTCGTCAGTAATGTGATACCCGACTGCAGCTGCACACGCGTAGAGTTCCCGAAGGGAGAAATCGGAGTAGGTGAGAAGTTCACAATAAAGATGACTTATGACGCGCGCCAGCTTGGACACTTCAACAAACAAGCTGCTGTCATCACCAATGCGTCGAAGAAACCGCAGTATATCACCATGACTGGTGTGGTGCTTGCCGACCTCATGGACTATAGTGGTGCTTATCCATACGACTTCAATGGGTTGTTGGCTGATGTGAACGAACTGGAGTTCGACAACGTCAACAAAGGAGACATGCCCGAGACAATACTTCGAGTAATGAATAACGGTACAACGACTATGGAACCCAACATCCAGCATCTGCCTCCATACCTCTCAGCCGAGGTGTCGCCACAGCGTCTGCAGCCTGGACATAGCGGACGTATAAGACTGACACTCGACTCGGAAAAGATACACGACTATGGTCTGACACAG
>Ga0247609_10003780_pt1 | contig 15255 bp, 14 predicted proteins | sample 172DNAGHGlowgp2_FD_193487 | JGI IMG/M metagenome (GOLD analysis project Ga0247609, IMG submission 193487) | Sheep rumen microbial communities from Palmerston North, Manawatu-Wanganui, New Zealand - 1728 DNA GHGlow gp2 | ecosystem: Host-associated > Mammals > Digestive system > Stomach > Rumen ...
CAAATGAAAGACGACTGCATTTTCTGCAAGCTTGCAAATGGTGTATTTCCCACCAATTCAATATATGAGGATGAGGATTTTAACGTTATTCTCGACGTAGGTCCCGCTACCAAGGGTCATGCTCTCATCTTACCGAAGGAGCATTATGCGAATCTTTATGAGCTTCCCGAAGAAAAGGCGGCCAAGGTTATGATTCTTGCGAAGAGACTTGCGACAAAGATGACCGACAGACTCGGAGCAGACGGATTTAACTTAGTTCAGAACAACGGTACCTGTGCCGGTCAGACTGTTTTTCATTTCCATTTTCATCTGATTCCCAGATATGAAAACGACGGTCAGAATATGCTTTGGAACCCGACCTCGCCTTCAGCTGAAGAACTCGCAAATATTAAAGATATCCTTACCAAATAATTGTTGACAAATATCGGAGGTCTTTATGGCTGAAAGTACCGAAAAAGTTACCGAGAGCGTTTCTCCCGAAGAGAGCGTGAACGCACTCAGAATTAAATATCTTCAGGCAGACATCATATGGAAACTCGTTTCCCTGCTTGTTTTCGTTGCCACCGGAGTGTATGTTTTCCTTGTTTTCAAAAAGGTCATCAATCTTACTTTATGGGGCAATTCATTAGTCGTGCTTTTACTTTTGGTGGCGATTTTTATATGTGTTTACATGCTTCCCCATTTCCTTAAGATGGGCTCGAAGCACAAAGCATATTCGTCCAAATATAAAGAGGCGTTTTTAAAGCCCACGCTCGAGGAAGCATTTTCCAAGGGCGAATACAGCGAATTCGAAAAGATTTCGACGAGAGATTTGACCAGAAATTCGATGATTAAAAAAGCCAAGAGCGCGGTGGCAAACGACTGTATCAGCGGCGTTTACAAGAAGATTCCGTTCTTAAGATACGATCTTGCGCTTCGCTATGGCAAGAAAAAGGGCGGTTCCGACTGTGTGATGATAGTGGCGCAGTACAACAATCGCCTTAAATCCGAAGTTCAGATAATCGGAAACGATTTTAAAATCGGCGGAATGGATTACGAACAGCCTGAAACATACTGCAAGATTTTAAGTTCCCATGAGAAGTTCGATTCGAAGTTTTCCGTTTATGCCAAGGATCAGGACGACGGACAGAAATTCCTAAAGGAATCGCTCGCGGGCAAGATTTATAAATTCAATGCAGGCGGACCTATAGCTCTTTTCTTTGACAAGGACGAAGTCAGCCTTATCATCAGAAGAAGCAAGGATGCCATGGAAGCACCCGTTTACAAAAAGGTCAAAAAGAGCGTGGCCGTAAAAGAAGCCAGCGAAGAAGTTAAGATAATCAAAGAGTGGATTGATATTCTCGAAGATTTATAAATTATCATAAAAAAACACGACTCAAAGCCGTGTTTTTTTATCTCATAATTCGCATTAAGGACGGTTGATAACCGCGTCTTCAATGAGTGCAATGATTTTGTCGATTGCATTTATCTGGTTGCTTGCTTCCATCGCAGCAACATATTTTTCCTTATTTTCGTCGAGTTCTTTTACTTTTTGTACCAGTGTTATCTCATCCAGGTCTTCTTCCTGCAAAACCAGCGAAAATCCCTGGGACTCGAATGAGTTTGCGTTTAATATCTGGTCTCCTCTGCTGGCAGCTTTTGAGAGAGGTATCAGTAGATTGGGTTTTCTTAATGATAAAAGTTCGCAGATTGCATTTGCTCCGGCTCTGGAGATAACCAAATCACTCATCGCCATTACATCTTTTAATTCACCCTTTAAATATTCATACTGTTTGTAGCCTTCGGTGGTTAAAAGCAGATTGTCTATACGTCCGTTGCCACATAAGTGAACAACCTGATAATCTTTTAAGAGTTCGGGAAGTGCTTTTCTGACTGCTTTGTTGATGGCAACCGAACCTGTGCTTCCTCCGATGACCATAATGACGGGTTTTTCCTTGTTAAAGCCACACATCTCTCTGGCAGCTTCCGCATTGCCTTCGAAAAGTTCGGCTCTGACCGGTGAACCTGTGAGTTCTGCTTTGTTTTTAGGTAATTTTTCCACGGTCTCGGGGAAATTACAGCAGACTTTGAGGGCCTTGGGAATGCAAAGTTTGTTGGCAAGCCCCGGAGTTAAATCCGATTCGTGAATAATGCAGGGAATCTTTAAGCTTGCAGCCGCGCGTACTATCGGAACAGCTACATATCCGCCCTTTGAAAAAACCACGTCGGGTTTTACTTCTTTTAGGTATTTTTTAGCCTCGTGGTAACCCTTGATAACCTTAAAAGGATCGGTCAGATTCTTGGGGTCAAGGTATCTTCTTAACTTTCCGACGGGAACTCCATAGTAAGGAATATCAAAATCCGCGATAAGTTTCTTTTCGATTCCGTCGAGGGAACCCATATATGTTACTTCGTATCCGAGTTCTTTTAGTTTGGGAAGCAGTGCAAGATTGGGAGTAACATGACCGGCTGTACCGCCGCCGGTAAGTACTATTTTTTTCATAATAAAACCTCTGAAATAGATTTGATGAAAATGATCATCATCGAAAAGTTATTATAGCAAAAAAACAAAGGTATTTCCATTATTTTAAAACATCTGCGCATACTCTGTTGAATAACACATAAAGACAGGTTATAATGTGTGTACAAGGTGTATGTACATAAGGAGGTGTTTTATGACGACTACCAAAGTATTTCAGAACGGAAACAGCCAGGCGCTTCGTATTCCGCAAAACATGAGAACAGAGATTAAAGATTATTATATAGGCAAAATCGGAGAAATTTATATAGCATATCCCGCAGACGATCCGTGGGCCTGCACACGTCAGGTAATCGGAGATTTTCCGGATGATTTTATGAATGATCGTGAACAGCCTTCATGGAATGAAGTATCACCAAGGGAGGATTTGTAGTGTTTCTTCTTGACACAAATATCTGCATATACCTTATGAAAAACACCTATCCAAAGCTTACGGAGAGGCTTTTTTCGTATTCGCCCTCTCAGATGGCTGTTTCTTCAATCACGGTTTTCGAACTTGAATACGGTGCAGCCAAAAGCAAATGGAGTGAAAAAACCAGACTTAATTTGGAACTTTTTTTAGCCCCTTTTACGATTATCCCTTTTGACGGGAAAGATGCTGTGATTGCGGGACAGGTTCGAAGATACCTCGAAAAGGAGGGGACTCCGATAGGCCCCTACGACCTTCAAATAGCCGCTCAGGCGCTCTCAAGAGATATGACTGTCATTACTCACAATGTGAATGAATTTAAGAGGGTTCCCGGGATAAAAACGGAGGACTGGGTTAAGTGATGCTTGCGCTCGCTCTTGAATTAAGTCGAGTGATAAAGTATAATCCGTTAAGACGAGATAAGTTTTGCAATTCGAAAAAGAATATAAAAGATATAATCTACGGAGGATAAAAATATGGCAGAGTGGAAAAACCTCGACACACTTGAGGCATTTAAAGAGCTTCAAACAAAAGAAAAGGTCAGTGTTAAGGAAGTCATGAGCGGCGAAAACGGCGCCAAGAGAGTTAAGAATTACAGTGTTCCCATGGCAGCAGGCCTTTCATATAATTATGCAGCAAAGGCAGTTAACGATGATATTCTCGCATGTTTCGAAAAACTTGCCACTGAGGCTGAGCTTACCGAAAAATTCGAAGAGCTTTTCAACGGCGCAGTTATCAATACAGGTGAAAAGAGACTCGTGCTTCATCATCTTACACGTTCACAGCTCGGCAACGATGTTGTTAAAGATGGTGTAAACAAGAGAGATTTTTATGTGGGTGAGCAGAAGAAAATCGCAGATTTTGCCAACGATGTTCACGCAGGAAAGATTGTAAACGGCGCAGGCGAGAAATTCACCACTGTAGTTCAGATAGGTATCGGCGGCTCCGATTTGGGACCCCGTGCAATTTATATCGCCCTTGAAAACTGGGCAAAGAAAACCGGGAATTTTAACATGGAAGCAAAGTTCATAAGCAATGTCGATCCCGATGATGCTGCAGGAGTTCTTGCAGGAATCGATGTGGCTCATTCACTCTTTGTACTTGTTTCCAAATCCGGTACAACACTTGAGACATTAACCAACGAATCATTCGTAAAAGATGCGCTTGCAAAGGCCGGTCTTGATGCATCAAAGCATATGGTTGCAGTTACCAGCGAGACTTCTCCCCTTGCTTCCAACAGCGGATATCTTAAAGCGTTCTTTATGGATGACTTCATCGGCGGACGTTTCTCATCATGTTCTGCTGTAGGCGGCGCAGTTTTATCCCTTGCCTTCACACCCGAAGTTTTCGCACGTTTCTTAAATGGTGCGGCAGAGGAAGACAAGCTTGCCACTAACAAGAATGTAAAAGAAAACCCCGCTATGCTCGATGCTTTAATCGGCGTATACGAGAGAAATGTTTTGGGCTTCCCTTCAACGGCACTTCTTCCTTATTCACAGGCATTGAGCCGTTTCCCCGCACATCTTCAGCAGGCTGATATGGAAAGTAACGGTAAGTCGGTCAACAGATTCGGCGAATTCGTAAATTATCCTACAGGCCCCGTTCTCTTCGGTGAGCCCGGTACCAACGGACAGCATTCATTCTATCAGCTCCTCCATCAGGGCACTGATATTATTCCTTTGCAGTTCATCGGATTCAACGACAGCCAGTTAGGTGTTGATGTAAACATTCAGGGCTCTACCAGCCAGAAGAAACTCTGTGCAAATGTTGCGGCTCAGATTATCGCATTTGCATGCGGCAAAGATGACGAAAACAACAACAAGAAGTTCGCGGGCAATCGTCCTTCGAGTATCATCATCGGCAAGCAGTTAACTCCCGAGTCGATGGGTGCGCTCCTTTCACACTTTGAAAACAAGATTATGTTCCAGGGCTTCCTTTGGAATGTAAACAGCTTCGATCAGGAAGGCGTTCAGCTCGGCAAAGTTCTTGCAAAGAAGGTTCTTGCACATGATACAGACGGAGCTTTAAAAGAATTAAGCGACCTTTTCGAAATTTAAACTTATATATCTTTTATGATTTTTTGCCGGATACCCGCGGGTGTCCGGCATATTTTTTTATCGTTAATGTTTTCTTTTTACGTGCCGATATATAAATATAAGGTTTAGAAATATAAGGAGTTTAGCATTGATCGATCCGTTATCAATACAAAAAACATTTCTTCTTTTTGAAGCAAGCTTCTGCGTATTTGTTTCACTTTTTACGGTTCTGCTTGTAATAAACGACAAAAAGAATTACAAAAATCAGTTGATTATGTTTGGCAATTTCTTTGCCGGCTTACTTCTTTTCTCCGATTTTTTTACACATGTCTATGACGGCGTAGAAGGCAGAACGGCGTTTGTAATGATCAGAGTGGCGAATTTTGTTCTCTTTTTTACCACGTTTTTAATCGTAATCACAATCACCATGTATGTCGCCGTGCAGCTCTTCGGAACAGCGGGAGTAAAGGTGAAAATTCCCGGGCAGAAAAGATTCCGCACGGTTTACTGGATTGCGGTTTTCTGCATGATAGTGCTGATTGTCTCGCAGTTTACCGACATTTTATATTACTTTGACGAAAACAATGCGTATCATCGCAATCCCTTCTTCTTCGTGACTATGGGATTAATCGGAATATGCCTTCTTTTAAACATTTCCGTTCTGATTGAAAATCGTAAAAAAACGGATCCGGTGACATTCCTGTCGATGCTCGCATACATCATAATTCCGGGAATTGCAACAATCATTCAGAGTATCTTTTACGGTTATTCCTTTGTAAATATCTCGATAGGCTTTGTGCTTATCATCATGTTCATTCAAAACAGTTACTCGCAGAGCCAGGAGGTTTTGCGAATCTCCAAACTCGAGGTCAGAACCGGACTTTTAAACGAGCACGGCTGTATCGGAGAACTTGAAACGCTTCGAAGCAAAGGCAAAGTCTGCAATTACTGCGCCATATATTTCGACATCTCGAAGTTTTCGTATTTTAACAGAAAATACGGAATGATTGCGGGAGACATGCTTCTGAAAAATTACTCCGTTAAACTTCGTGGAATTTTAAAATCCGACGAGTTTCTCGCAAGAGAGGGAAGCGACCATTTTATAGCCGTTGTCAAAAAAGAAAATCTCGAAAAAATACTTGATTTCCTAAAAGAAACGGAAGTGGAAATCACCTACGGACCGGGAGAGGGAAAAAGCTTAGTCGTAAAAGTGTCTTCGGTTGCGGGCGTATACGAGATAAACGAAGAATACATGAAGGCGGAGGATATTTTATCCAACGCATACACGGCTCTTTTATATGCCAAAACGGTCAGCAAAAAGAGTGTGGATTATATGAGCGAGGAGCTTAAGGAAAAGCTCGAAAACGAAAGAAAATTAAAAGGAATTCTTTTCGAAGGACTCGAAAAGGAAGAGTTTCAGGTCTATTACCAGCCCAAGATTGACATGCAGAGCAATACACTCTGCGGTGGAGAAGCACTTGTCAGATGGATGCATGATGACAATGTCATTGCGCCCGAGGAATTTATTCCGATCATGGAAAAGAACGATTCCGTCTGCACGCTGGATTTTTATGTGTTGAGAAAGGTCTGCGAAGACATAAAAGAGTGGCAGAAAGAGGGGCTTGACATACCGACGATATCGGTTAATTTTTCCCGAAGAAATCTCTCGAACACTCATCTGGCAAAAGATATCGACAATGTGGTTAAAGCCTACGGAATTTCGAAAGATTTAATTGAAATCGAAATAACGGAAACAAGCGATGAATTTCCGGCGAGCGTCTTAAAAGAATTTGTAAGTTCGCTGCACGAACTCGGCTACAAAGTGGCAGTGGATGATTTCGGATGCGGTGCCGCATCGCTTTCGCTCCTTCGGGAGACGGATTTTGATACGTTAAAGATTGACAAGGGCTTTATTCGCAGTGCGTTTGACAAAAATCTTACCATCCTGACACATATCGTCAATCTTGCCAAGGCAATCGACATGAAAATCGTTGCGGAAGGCGTGGAGACGCAGAAGCAGAAAGAAATTCTGATGGGTCTTGGCGTAAATGTCGTTCAGGGATATTTTTACGACAGACCTTTGCCAAAAGAGGAAATGTCAAGCCGAATAACGGGCAAAGTTTATAACGCCTGAAGAATCAGTATTTAACGACGCTGACTTCTTTTCCCGTAAGCGCGGCAGTTTTTTTATCGTCATAAGTAACCAAAAGACGGCATTCGTCATCGATTCCGGTGACGAGTGCGTATTCTTTTTTTGAGGGCTTTTTGTCATTATGAATACGAACGTATCTGCCGATTAAATTCGAGTGCATACGGTAGCCGTCAAGAAAAGTTTTTTGGTCAATCTCCGACAGAAACGTGTAAAAATGTTTTACAAAATTTATGCAGAGCAGGTTTTTGAGATTGTCGGTATTATCGGCTTTTTTGATTAAAAAACCGGCTCTTTTTTTTATGTCCGAAGGGAGTTCGTCGGTAAAAGGGTAGATATTAATACCGACTCCGACTACGACGTATTCGGGAAATTCCTCTTCCAGGGATCCGAAGGTTTCGGTTAAAATGCCTGCGATTTTTCTATCCTTCAAGAAGATATCGTTTACCCATTTGATCGAAGTCTCGATTCCGAGAGTATCATGTATAGCCAAAACCAAAGATTCGGCCGCAATGCAGGTAATATAGGTGGCTTTTGAAAAAGGAATTTCGGGATGGATTAAAAGACTGAAATACAAGCCGGTGTCTTTCGGAGAAAAGAATACCCTGCCCTTACGGCCGCGCCCGTTGGTCTGGGAATTCGCGGCAATCAGTATGTCGCTTTTTTCGTATGCATGCTCTCTTGCGATATCGTTCGTCGAAGTGACTTCTTCGTACGAATAGTATTTAAGGGAAAGGCTTTCGGGCAGGCTTTTTTTGATAAAATCTATGTTGATTCCGTCGTAATCCAGGATGAGACGATAACCTTTATTTGTGACCGACTCAATCGTAAAACCGCTTTCGCGAAGGCTTTTTATCGCTTTCCAGATACCTGCTCTGGTTAAAAAAAGAGTATCGGCGATTTCCTGGCCGGAAACAAATGCATTGGGATTTTGCTTTAAAATATTCAGTACTTTTTCTTTGGTTGAGAGTTCTTTATTCATATTTCCATTAATTCCTTTTTGACAGTTTTTGCCCGATTGTAAACTTTTTTGATAATCAGGTTGACGATAGGGTAATTGTATTGTAAACTCCCATCTTGAAATTGTAAACCAAAAGGAAGAATAAATATGAAAAGAAAAACAAGAATAACAACAATAACCATTACTAAGGTAGCACTTTCGACGGCAATAATATGTATTTTGGGACCTCTTTCTTTTTCAATCCCCATCAGTCCCGTTCCGATTTCCTTGGGAATTCTGGGAATATTCTTTGCGGTATATGTTAACGGATGGCTCTGGGGAACGGTCAGCTGCATTCTGTATCTTTTACTCGGATTCGTGGGAGTTCCGGTATTTACGGGCTTTACCGGCGGAATCGCCAAACTTCTCGGCCCCTCGGGCGGATATATGATAGGATATATTTTCCTTTCTTTAATAGCCGGATTTTTCATCTCCAAGTTTGAAAATAAAATAACGCTTCATATCCTCGGAATGGTATTGGGAACAATCTGCTGTTACGCGCTCGGTACCGCGTGGCTTGCGATATCGCTGAAAATGAGTTTTGGCGCAGCGCTCATGGCGGGTGTGGTTCCGTTTATCCCCGCAGATGCGGTCAAAATGGCGATAGCGGTTGCGATAGGAATACCGGTTCGAAAGGCAATAAAAAAGATGAGCGCGGGTTCGGAATCGGAACATTAAAAGGACTTTAAACTCATAAAAGATATCCCGAATGGGGTATCTTTTTTTATGTATGCTTTTTCCCCTTTTTAAGTGACATTTGAGGGCGAAACGTGGTATAATAAGAAGTCGGATTTTGCCGACGGAACAGAAAATGAAAAATTTATCGGAGGGGTTATATGACACCGTTTGAAAAATACGGCAAACTGCATGTTGAGGGGAAAAACCTTGTTGATGCAAACGGCAATACAGTTCAGTTAAAAGGCATCAGCACGCATAATTTAAACGAATACCCTCAGTATGTCAACGAAGAAGCTTTTAAACAGTTTCGCGATGATTACAAAGTGAGCATCATGCGTCTGGCCATGTATTCGGGATTTGCCGACAACCACGAAGGTTATGCGGATTCGAACGATGAGCACAGAGCGGAACTTGAAAAGATAATTCTTGACGGCGCGGATCTTTGCAGGAAACTCGGCCTTTACTGCATGATCGACTGGCATATTCTTTTAGACTATGACCCGAATATGCATACGGATATGGCAATCAGATTTTTTAAAAACATCTGTCCGAAGCTTACCGGTTACGACAATGTCATTTATGAAATCTGCAACGAGCCCAACATGAACCTTGAAACCAAGGAAGAAGTTACCTGGGATGACATTAAACGTTATGCGAATCAGGTAATTCCGATCATAAAAGAAATAGACGAATCAAAGATAATCATAGTCGGAACCACCATCTGGTCACAGGGCGTGGACGAAGCTGCGGATGCTCCTCTTGACTATGAAAATATAATGTATACCCTGCATTTTTATGCGGACACCCATCGCGATAAACTTCGTGACAAATTTGCATACGCAAGAAGCAAAAACCTTCCCATATTCGTAACGGAGTTCGGCGTAGGTCGCGCGGACGGAGACGGAGATATCAACGAGGAACAGTCCGAAATCTGGATTAACCTTCTTAACGAAGAGAAGATCAGTCATATTATTTGGAATTTGTCCAACAAGGATGAAACGTCTTCCATCATTTCCGCCAAGTGCGATAAGACTTCAGGTTTTACGGACGAAGATTTATCCCCATGCGGACTTATGATGAAGAGTATTATGAGCAGATAAAACATATTGAACTGAAACAGAGGATTTGGCATGTCATATCTGGCATTGTATCGTAAGTTCAGACCGCAGACTTTTGATGAAGTCAGAGGTCAGGACGCGATAGTAACCACACTGAAAAATCAAATAATTCAAAACCGAATCGGACATGCGTATCTTTTCTGCGGTACCAGAGGAACGGGTAAAACCACACTTGCCAAGATTATGGCAAGAGCGGTCAACTGCGAGCATCCCGTAAACGGTAATCCCTGCATGGAATGCGAGACCTGCAAGGCGATTGCGAACGGTTCGTCTCTTAATATGATTGAGATGGATGCGGCGTCCAACAGAGGTATCGAAAAAATCCGTGAGCTTATCAACGAAGTGGATTACAGACCGGTCAGCGGGAAATATAAGGTTTATATCATCGATGAAGCGCACAACCTTACGAACGAGGCTTTTAACGCTCTTTTAAAAACGATAGAGGAGCCGCCCGAGCATGTGATTTTCATCCTGGCAACGACCGAAGCCCATCAGATAATTCCCACAATCATGTCCCGCTGTCAGAGATATGATTTTAGGAGAATTCCCCTTGAAACAATCGCAGGCAGAATGCGTGAACTGATGGATAAGGAAAACGTATCCGCTACGGATGAGGCGTTAAGATATGTGGCAAAGGCCGCGGACGGTTCGATGCGTGACGGTTTGTCTCTTTTAGACCAGTGCATTGCCTTTTATCCGAAGGAAGAGCTGACACTCGACAAGGTTTTGGTGGCACTCGGAGCGGTAAAGACCGACATTTACTCAAAGGTCTTCAATGATTGCATATCACAAAACGTGACGGCTGTTATAAAAGACCTCGAGGAAGTGGTGACCGCAGGTACGGAGATAAACAGATTTGTTGCGGATTTTACCTGGTATTTGAGAAACCTGATGATTATAAAAAGTTCCGATGCGCCCGAAAAGATACTGGACGTGACGAGCGAGAGTTTCGCCGAAATGAAGGCGGACAGCGAAAAGTGCGAACTTCAGACCATAATGCGTTTTATCAGAATTCTGTCGGAACTGACGGGTGCGCTTAAGACGACCACTCAGGCAAGAGTTCTGACAGAGATGACATTGATAAAACTCTGCGTTCCCCAGATGGACCGAAAGCCCGATGCCTTGATGGACAGAATCCGAAGCATCGAGAAGAAACTTGAAACGGGGACTTTTGTGGTTGCGGATTCACAGGCAGGCGGTGCAAACACACCTTCGGCTCCTCAGGAAAAAAAGATTGAACTTCCCGCCGCGATTCCTGCCGATATTCAGCAGATAGCGGACGAATGGAGTTCGATGGCGGATAACGCAGAGGCTTTAGTAAAGGGCTTTATGATAAAAGTTAAATGCTCGATGGATGCAGCAAAGCCGAATGTACTTATTCTGGTCTGCCCTTCGAAAATGACCTACGAATACTTAAAGGACCCGGAGAGAGCAAAGGTTTTACAGGGAATATTAAACGAACGCGTCAGAAAAGAAGTTGTCTATGAACTTGTGTTAGATGAGAACGGATCGAAATACGATACGATTTCGAATTCAAAGAAGCCGAATATGGAGATAGATGAGTCGGATGACGACTTTCCCAAGGAAGTTTTTTAAAGAATTTAATTCAGGAGGAATAAAGAAATGGCAAAAAGAGGCGGATACCCCGGAGGAATGATGCCCGGCAATATGAACAATTTGATGAAGCAGGCACAGAGAATGCAGCGTCAGATGGAAGAAAACCAGAAGGCAATGGAAACCAGGGAATTCACTGCTACGGCAGGCGGTAATGCCATAAGCATCACCATGACCGGCAAAAGAGAAGTGAAAAACGTAACCATTAATCCCGAGGTTGTGGATCCCGAAGATGTAGAAGATCTTCAGGATTTAATCATGGCCTGCATGAACGATATTTTAACTCAGATTGAAGAAGCCAATAACGAAGCGGTTAATTCAATGACCGGCGGCATGAATTTCGGCGGACTCAACTTCTAAAAAATGGAAATAAACAGCGGATACATAAACAGATTAATAGAAGAACTCGAGAGACTTCCGGGAATCGGCAACAAATCGGCTCAGCGAATGGCTTATTATATTGTCAGTCTTCCGAACGAACGTGTCGAGAAACTGACATCGGCCATAGACAATGCAAAAAAGCATACGCATTACTGCAAAGAATGTCTTACGATGACCGATTCCGAACTTTGCCCGGTCTGCGCAGACAAGCAGAGGGATCATAAAACCATTATGGTTGTCGAAAATCCCAGAGACCTGGCAGCATATGAGAAAACAGGCAAGTACAGAGGTGTCTACCATGTCCTTCACGGAGCAATTTCTCCGATGCTTGGCATAGGACCTGCGGACATCAGATTAAAAGAACTGATTTCCAGGCTTGAAGGCGATGTTGAGGAAGTAATCATCGCAACAAACGCTTCGCTTGAGGGCGAAACCACCGCGATGTATATCAGCAAACTCATCAAGCCCACGGGTATCAAAGTTACGAGAATAGCCTCGGGAGTACCTGTCGGCGGTGATATCGAGTATATTGACGAAGTCACTCTTCTTCGTGCGCTCGAAGGAAGAGTAGAATTATAAAAAATATCTTTTAGGAGGGTAAAAATGGGCGTTACAGTTAAAGAATTCGGAAAAGGACCTAACGGTGAGGATTTATTTAAATATACCATGAAAAACGAAAACGGAACCGAACTTTCCGTTATCAATTTCGGATGTATTATCACGGACTTTCTTTTCGCGGGCAAGGACGGAAAAGTCAGAGACGTAATTCTCGGATATGAAGACGTAAAGGATTATTTTACGGACGACAAGTGCTTCGGCGCCATCGTAGGCCCTGTTGCCAACAGAACAGCTGATGCAAGTTTTGAGATTGACGGAATCGAGTACAAACTCGAAGTAAACGACAACGGAAGAAACAATCTTCACACCGCAAGACTCGGCTCTTTGCAGAAGAGAGTGTGGGCCGCAGAAGTCGGAGAAACAAGCGTTACTTTTACGATTGACAAAGCCGATATGGATCTGGGTCTTCCCGGAAATCTTAAGGCAAAGGTTGTTTATACACTGACGGAAGAAGATGAAATCAAGATTGATTATGATGTAACCACAGACAAAAAGACCATCATCAACATGACCAATCACACATATTTCAATTTAAACGGACATGATTCGGGAAGCATTTTGGGCGAATCCATCGTTTTCAATGCTGACTCATTCCTTCCCGTTGATGACGAAAGCATTCCTACCGGCGAAATCAAAAAAGTCGCAGGAACTCCCATGGATTTCACCGTTGCAAAGAAGATCGGCGATCAGCTTGATATGAACTATGAGCAGCTTGCCTTTACAAACGGATTTGACCATAACTACTGCATTAACGACTGGGACGGAAGCTTAAAGGTTGCAGCAACTGTATTTGATGACGAGTCCGGAATCGTTATGGAAACACTTACGGATTTACCCGGCGTGCAGTTCTACATTGGCAACTATGTCGGCGGTGAAAAGGGCAAGAACGGCGCGGTTTATGCAAAACGTCAGGGACTCTGTCTGGAGAGCCAGTACTTCCCCAACAGTGCCAAGGATCCCAACTTTGCAAGACCTTTGTTTGACGAGAACAAGGGCTTTAAGTCAACCACTGTTTACAGATTCAGCACAATCGCAGATTAACTCATAAAAGAAATAAACCCGATGAAAAAAGAGAACGGAAACATTAAACAATTTAAAAAGAGTGATCCGAAAAAGAACGCACCCCAAAAAGGCAAGACCAAAAAAGACAATCTGTTCGCGGATTTTAACAAAAAACGTGCCGGCCATGAAGTAAGCAAAATGATGTGGGTCTTCATAATCGTTTTGGCTTTGTTTTTAATAGCCGCGGTAGGCTTCGTGGTTGCAAGGGTATTTTTTATAAACAAGGAATACACGAGCGTAAGCGAGGTTTCTTCGACGGAGTTCTTTATATCCACGGGCTCGAAGGTTGAGAGATTCGGAAACAATTTCATCGTTTACAATTCGGACGGTATAAAATGCGTCAATTACAAGGGTGAGCAGATCTGGAACGAAGCTTTCCAGATGCAGAAACCTCTGGTCGATATATCAAACGGTATTGTTGCGGTGGCCGATTATAACGGCGGTAGCATTTTCTTAATGGATGAGAAAAATGTCCTCGGAAAAATCGACACGGGTATGCCCATTCGTAAGTTCAAAGCCGCAGGAGACGGCTATGTTATGGCGGTTTTGGACGGAGACGACAATACGCCCATTTACATTTACGATACTGCCGGTGAGGAAAAGATTTTCTTTAACACGACAATGAAAGGATACGGATATCCGCTTGAGATAGCCATTTCCGACAACGGTATACTCGGCGCGGTATCGTATCTTAATGTCGACAAGGGTTCGTTCTACACTTCTGTCGGATTCTATAATTTCGGTCAGGTCGGACAGAATTCACAGGACAGCTTGATGTCGAGTTATATTTACGAGAGCGCGCTTGTTCCGGAAATCAAATTCGCCGGAAACAACAAAGCCGTCGCCGTAGCAGACAACAGACTTATGTTCTACAACGGAGATCAGAAGCCTCAGAGTTCGGGAGAAATCCTTATCTCGGAGAAAATTCTTTCCGTTCACGAGGACGACAAATACGTGGTTCTTTTCTTTGCGAGTGATGACAGCGAGCATAAGTACAAAGCCGAGATTTATGATTATGATGCGAAATTAAAAGACAAGATGTATTTCGATGTCGATTTTTCGGATGTTTTCATCGATGATAACAGAATCGTTTTATATAACGGCGAAGAAGTTTTAATCCACATGATAGGCGGCAAAGACAAGTTTGTCGGAAACTTTGAAGATGCGATACTTGCGCTCATACCCACATCTTCTCCCAAGAGATTTATTCAGGTTACGCCTGACGATATAAAAACAATCGAGTTTAATTAATCATGGAAAACAAAGAAAGCGGATTCCTTCCGCCCAAGGGGGTGGACGGGCGTTACAAAGACATAATGCTTCTTCATATCCAGGGCCTTGTTTTAGTGCTGGTTTTAATTGTTGCGCTCGCGGCTTCAATTTCCATTATCGGCAGGTCGATCATTACCATGGTCATGGATTCGTACGGCAGTTCAGTAAATCCCGATGATATCGGAATGGTACTGGATGTTTACGGATTGGGCGGAATGGCTCAGACCGGATTAAAAATATTCTCGGCCGTAACAGGAGCGCTCGGAGTATTGAGCTATATAGCGGCTTTTGCATCTCTTGCAGTTGCAATTTTTATTATCTTTCGTATGAAACAGAGAATCTCTGAGATTGTCGATGATTCCGCGCCGTATGAAAATCCCGTCCGCGTTAAAAAAGCGGC
>Ga0247609_10003785_pt1 | contig 15254 bp, 1 predicted proteins | sample 172DNAGHGlowgp2_FD_193487 | JGI IMG/M metagenome (GOLD analysis project Ga0247609, IMG submission 193487) | Sheep rumen microbial communities from Palmerston North, Manawatu-Wanganui, New Zealand - 1728 DNA GHGlow gp2 | ecosystem: Host-associated > Mammals > Digestive system > Stomach > Rumen ...
TTAATTAAAAATAAATTAATTATAAATATAATAATTATTCTAACTATTCTTCAGAAAATAGATAAATAATTTAATGGTTATGAGGCACATGCTCTTTTTGCACTATCTACAACCATACTTGAGAAATTTGTTCCAATATTATTATTTGGGTCAAAAGATTTAATTTCAAATGTTTTTCCACCATTTGAATTAAATATACTTCTAAATCTTTGAAATGATTGATTTGCTTCTGAACCAATATTAAAACCGAACATTTGGAAATTCATTTCAGCACATTTTGGGATAATTGTATCTAATTTTGGACCTTCGTCGGGATGACAATCACCTGGAGAATAATTTGTTCCGTGAGCTCCTGCATCTGTTATATGAATTATGCATCTTATTCCATCTCTCCATGACATTCTATTAACAGCAATATTATAAGCACCATACCAATCTTCGGGTCCATCTCCTCCACCTAATAGTTTTACACCGTTAACAAAGGTCTTAAATTCATTTATATTTGATGTTAAATTTAAATAAGTATTTGTTTCTGAAGGTACATCTACTGGATCAGAATAAAATATTCCTCCATATTTAAAATCAAATTGAGGTAATTCTTTCTCTAATTTTTCAGATATAGCTTTACAATATTCTTTTACCCCATTTAGAGAACTGCTCATAGAGCCAGATACATCTACTAAATAAATTAAATCAAATTCATTAGAGGCTGGCTTCTTTAAAAATCTAGTCCATCTTGCACTATAATTTACACTAAGTACAATTTGAAGTGGCCTAAATTCAGTACCATCTTTACATCCATCTTTCATTTGATGTTTTTCCACAGAACCTAGCCAACTAAAAATATTTTGAACATATCTAGGTGTACCTTGAGATTCCATTTCTAAAAAGAATTTGGTATATGAACAATCAATTACTATATCTCCTTTTTCATCATTTGAGCCATAGAATAAAGCATTAAATCCTCCATCTGAATCTTTAGAAAACGGAACCCATGGTTCTAATGCTTTTGGATCAGTTATCATTCTTAATTCTTTATTTTCTCCATAATATAATTTTTCGTCGTCACTTGGCTTTTCTATAATATATGAAACAGTATTACCTTCATATATTTTGTATAAACTATGTGATATTGGAACTCGACTAAAGTCATCTATTAATTGTATTTTTCTGTTGAATGTTCCCTTTGATGTCAAGTCTCCTTTATCATCTCCTATGAGCGTTTTTTTACCAGGATGATTTCCTCCTATTCTAAATTTAGTTTTATGCTTTAATTCCACTTCTAATATTTCTAAGAATAAATTAATTTGATAATTAAAAGGTGCATTATCGGCAAATAGACAAAGTCCACCTCCATTTTTCCAAAATTGTATAACAACTTTAATAAATTCTCCTATTAAATGAGGATTATCTGATTTATTTGGCAATTCTTCATATGGCTCACCACTTATTACTACACATATTAAATAATCACATTTCCCTTTTACGCTACTTCTTAATAATTTATCTATTGCATCTTTATAACTTATTGATATATCTATATCTATACCTGTATATTCTAATGAAGATAATATACATTCATTTTTGGGATTAGATTTATTTTTTATATATTTATATGATAAATATGGATTTTCCGATTTATTCATTTCTGCTGAATATAACATTACTATCAATGCTTTTTGTCCTTTAAAGAAGTCTTTTGGATACATACCAAATTTATGAATTGAAAATTTACCATCAACTTCCATATCTTTAGCATCGGCATTTTTTGGAATTTCGCCTTGATAGAAATCATATCCACTTAATTCAACTGGAATATGAATCAATTCTTCTTTTAATTTTTTATATATAGGAGTTTGACATGTTTCAATATCATTTGGAGTTATTTTATCTTGATATTTAACTTCCATAGGAATTAATTCTTCTTTTTTATTTATTTCTGAGAAACAAGAAGCTATACCATTAACTAATTTAGTTGGATTTTTAGAATATATAATATTTGGGAATAATTTTTCTATTCCATATGGTGATACTCCTACTCCAATACCGAATGTTAATAATCCTTTTCCCATACAAAAATTGACATTTTTTTCTATTCTTTTTGTTTGTGATAAAGAAAATAATCCATCTGTTACTACAAATAGATAATCAGTATGCTCAGTTTTTCTTGAATTATGCAAATTATATGCAGCCCTAATAGCAGATGCTAAATCAGTATTTTTAATTTGTTGATTAATTAAAGTGAAAAATATCGGCCAAATTTGTGATTTTTCTGATAATGCATCCATAGTCCTTTTTTCTGAACATATTATATATGGATTTTTTTCTCCTGTTATTATTAAGTCAAAACATGGCAAATCAATTGAAGCAAGAGCACTAAACAAATTTTTTAATGTTGAAAAAGTATGTACAATTGATAATGAACCGAAGCATGAAGATGAACTATCTACTACTACTGTTACTCCATAATTTTTAACATATCCATCACCAATTTCTCTATATATTCTTGGATTAGGTGTTGGATTTAAGAAATATTTAATTAATTCATTTACATCAATATGTGAACCAACATCAGTTAATATGGCTTGTGTAGGCAAATTAGGTTTAAATATTATTTCTAATAATGGAGTATTAATTTTTTCTTTTCTGACCCTAAATAATTCCTTTACAATGCTTTTAATTTCTTTTTTAAAATCTTCTTTTGGTAAATTATTTATTCTCATTATTTGACCAATACATTTACTTAATTCTTTAAATTCTTTTTGATCTTGCTTTGGTAATGCTTCTTGTAATGGGTTTAATTTATTTTTTTTAATATACGGTTCTTCTTTAACTTCATCTAAATCATTTGCTAATATATTTCTTAAATTGTCAATGGAAGGCGTATTACTCAATTCATTTAATGATAATATAGATTTATATACATTTGAATTATCATCTGGTTTAATACTTCTAGGTAAAACTCCTGCAAAAATAGGAATTAATTTATCTTGATCTTTTAAAAATTCTTCTTTAGAAATAGATATTATATGCAGAAATTTATTGTGTTCATCACATGCTTTTTGGAATCCTTCCCATACTTCTTTTAAATCTTTTATTTGATCTTCCTTCAATGAATCAGACATTGAAAAAATAAATGCAAATGTGCAATTAAAAGCTTCTCTAAATATATTCTCTTTCCATTGTGAATATAATTTATATTCCTCGTCTAGTCCGTTAGTAAATATATAGAATACTCTTTGTCTATTTATATTAATTTTTTCAGGACTAAATTTATCTAAAGCTGTTTTAACACAAGAAGCAATATTTGTATTGCATCTTTTAATCATAATACAATCTAGTGCTTTTTGTAATGCTTCATAAGAATGCTCTTCATCTAATTCCTTTAATACTACTTTATATCCACTATCTCCAACAACTGATAGTAAATATGGTATTTCTAAATTATATAAAGCTGTTGTTAAAGCACATACTTGAAACATTGTAAAAAATTTATCAGTCTTACTTATGGTTCTTGCACAGTCTAATAATATATATACTTCTAAATCTTTAAATGGTATTTCATTCTTTAAATTTCCTTTTGATAATACTGAAAATAATCCATTTGCTAAATAATTACTATTATCTATTAAATTATATATTGGAGAATCTCTTGGAATTTCAACTTTTTCATCTAAATTTTTGGCTAATGTTCTTGTAATTAATTTACCTTCTCTTTCACTAAACCTAATATATTTAAATTCAGTTTTAGAATCTTTATCTAATTGTTTCATTTTTTTTATTGCCCTTGATACCTCTTTTTCAATATCAAAATTTTTATCATTTTGGAAATCGGCCCCACTTTTTCTAATTACTTTAGTTTCACTTTCTTTTGCCCTTATTACTCTTTCCTTTGGCTTTTCAACATCTTTTGTTTCTTCTTCATCTGGTAATGGCATATCATCATCCATAAAATTTGATATATCTTCAAATACTTTTTTGATTTCTTTGTTTTCTGGCTCTGTCGGTTCTGTTGTCATTGGTTTTGTTGGCTTCTTCTTTTTATTTACACTTTTTTTTCTTACTTCTTTTTGTGCTTTTTCTTCATTTACTTTTGTGTTTGATAATTGATTCATTTCATAATTCATCATTTTTCCACTTTCATTGTTAAATATTATGCTATTTGACATCATTGAACTAAACATTTTTTTCTTTCTATTTTCTTGAGAATATCCCTGTGCTTCTTCTTCTATATCAATATTGTAATCATTTACTTTTAATTCTATATCATCTTCTTTTGGATTTATTATAAAATTAGTTTTACTATCATCTTCTGCTTTAAATCCTCTTAAATAGTCTATATGCTTGAAATTAGCTTTGGCTGCCAAAAATTTACTTATCATATTTTTATACTCTCTTTCAAATTCTTGTGTTTTTGATGATATTATTGAATTTGAATAATTATTGGATATTAATATTTGATATATATTTGATATTTTATTAAATATTTGTATTCCCTTTGACATAAATTCTTTTTCTTTTTCTTTTATTTTTGCCATTCTAATATATGCAGGCAATATTTGTGTTATTGTTATGCATTTACCAAAGAATTCCATTAATTTATTCACGGAATAATCTTTAGGCATTTCTATATCCTCAATATCTACATTTTCAGCTTCTGTTATTTGGTTACCTGAATTTTTATCTAATTCTCTTTTTATTTGCATTTCTGTAATATCTACTTTTTTTGATATTTTATCGATAATTAAAAACTTATTAGATTTTAACTTTTTATCTTTTATTTCTTTTCCTTCTTTTTCACTATTACTCTGATTCATCTCTAAAATAGTTTTCTCTATTCTTTGATTTAACTTCTTTATATTATTTTGTCCAATTTCTTCTTCTTTTATATATCTAATTTCTTTATTTTGAAAAGGTTCCTTTAATTCTTCCATCTTTTTCAATATTTGCTTATCTGTTGGCCCTATTCCTATTTTAATTTCTGGATTATTTTTTAAATATTTAAATTTCCCTTCCATTATTTTAAATATTTTTTTTACTAATGATAATTTAGCTGCTTCTGGTTTATTAGCCCCTGAATTTAAGTGTTCTAATTCTTCTTTTATTTTTCCAATAATTTCAGTTGGAAACCATTCAAAAACTTGCTTAATCTTATTATAATTTGATAATATTTCAAATAAAAACTTAGAAATAGTATAATCAGTATAATAAGAGTCATTTGATTTTCTCTTTATCCTTTCAAAAGTATCCAAATATTCATTTTTTTTAAGTATTTCAACAATTTTATTATAATCTATTGATTTTTCAGTCTTGTAAAAATCTTTGATACTATCATAACCAAAATAAGATGTATTAATTATCTCTCCAGCTGAGTAAGAATAATTATTCGATAAATAAAATACAAGTTGCGTTTTCTTTTTCAAAGATCTAACATCATCCAATTTAAATAAATCGTTTTCTTTTTCATATGTATTAAATAGAGGAACCCAATTATTATCATATAAACCCATGATTCTCTGGTTTTGCTGTTCTCCTTTAAATTTTATTATTTTATCTGAAGAAAATCTATGCGATTCAATAGCAATTTCGAAATAATTTTCTGGTAAAGGATAAAGATAAAATCTTTTGGAATTACTGCAATACCTTATTTTATTTGATTCCCAACAATAATATGGACATATAAAAGTATTTTTAGAATTAATTTGATTTGGTTTAAGTACTCTTTCCCAAACTTTTTTACTATCTGAATAATATAATAAAGTCTTGTCTAAATTAAAATAATTATATATATTATCAAACTCCACTCTTTTCTTCAGAATTGTTATCTTTTTTTCAATTATTATTCCTGGTATTTTAAAATTAATTGTTCCAATTATTCTATCCGAGTTGAATATTGCATTATTGATAATAATGGGTATTGCAAAATAACTTATATCAGAAAGTTCTATTTTTCTCAAAATTGTGTTGCTTAATAATTTTCCATTATCATTACAATTAACTCCACTTTCCAAATCAACTTTTACTTCTCCATATAAACCTTTAATTTTTATGGGTAATATAACTACAAATTTTAAATTAACTTTAAAATCTTGATTTTTAGGAAGTATTAGTTCTAAATAATTTGAATTTGTATATTTATTCTTTAAATAATCGAAACAATACAATTCAAAATCATTTTTAAATACAGTGGATTTTATAATAATTGATATATATTTATCACTTGTTAAATGGCAATTTATTTTACAATGTAATTTTTTTATATCATCATTGTAGCTTTCAGGGATTTTTACTTTTAATTTATTATCTATAAAATCTAAATTTGGTTGGGGACATGAACATTTTTCTAATGATTCAATCCTCGGAAATACTTTAAGTGGACTAATACTGCTATCATAATTTTGTATATCAAATATTATTTCTTCTCCATATAATAATTTATCTGTTAATAAACGATATTCTTCTTTTTCTTTATTATATTCTAATTCATATTTTGAACAAGATAATAATATTTCAAATGGAATTGTAAATATATTCATTTCTATTTTTATTTCACATTCTGAATCTCCACTTTTTAAATATAAAAATCTATGTATTTGATGAATTTCTTTTTTGCCTCTTTCTATATATGATGGTATTTTAATTTCTATTTCTATATTTTTTGATTGTTTTGAGATAGTTTTTTTAATCAAATTCATATATTTAATCTGGTCTTTATCTTTTTCTTTATAAGTATTATAAATTTTATCTTCTTTTGCTTTTTTCTTTTTCTCTTTTTTTATTATTTTTTCTTTCTCTTTTAGTTTCATTTCTTCATCTTTTTTTTCATTCTTTTCTTCCTCTTCTTTTTCTTCTTCTTTATCTTCCTCTTTTTCTTCCTCTTTTTCTTCCTCTTTTTCTTCCTCTTTTTCTTCCTCTTTTTTTTCGAATCGACTCTTCTCTGTAATTTCACCTATCATCTCTGAATCTACAAACTTTAAAATTTTTAATTTTAATGGCTTTGAATATAATTCTGGATTAAATGGGCCTAAATTAAATTCTAATTTATTATAATTGCATTTTAATATTCCATTATTTTTACTTACTGAAGGTGATGATAATATCGAAGAATTAACATCTATTTTTGTAAAATCTGGAAATATATGCTTTCCTTCTTTTATTGCTGGAATAGTAAAATTACCCGAAAATATTTTACTTTTTTTTAATTTAGAATATTCGACAACTAAATTTTCAGCATCTTTTTGGTATATTTTTTCTAAATCAGAATATAAAGTTACAATATTTCTTAAATATTCTTCTAAACTATTATATTGGTTTATTATTTCCTTATCTGAAGGCTCATTTAATTTATTAATAAATTCATTTACAAAGTTTTTGAATTGGAAAATATCAAAATCTAAAGGTTCAAGTTTTCCCTCTTCAATTTTTTTATATATTTCTTTTACATTTAACAATTTTTTTTTCAAATCCTTAAATTTATCCAACAAATATTCTATGTCCCAATCTCCAAAACTAAAATAAGTTTTTTTGGTATTCGATTCTACTTTTTTTCTAATTTTATTTTTATTTTCTGAAGTATCTTTAAATTCATATTTTTTTACATCTATAATTTCTATATAGTTTAAATAAACGTAATCCTTTTCATTTAACCTTACAGATTTTTCCTCTTCTCCCTCTCCTTTGATTAATTTATCTAGTTCTATACCTTCTCCTTTATCTTTCGCTATATCTTCAAATTTATCTTTAGCTTTTTCTTTATTTTCGCCTGCTTCGATTTCTTTTTCATACTTTTTATTAAGTTTTGGAGCAGTTCCATCTATTACAATAAATTTTTTTTTTATCGATTCATCCCATTCATCAAAAATAATATAAACATTTTTGTATTCTTTACATAATTTATGGTTTGCATCTTCAAATTCATAATACAATTTTTTCTTTTTTAATTTATTAATATCTATTGGAATATCCGCAATTATAAAATTTTTATCTTCATCATAAAATTCTATATATTTTTTAATAAATTCTTTTTCTGACTTAAATTTTTTCATATTATCATTAAATATTTGTTTTTCATAAAATCCCTCTTTGGAAGAATTTTTAAGAATTTCAACAGCAATATTATATTTGTTTAATTGCTCTTTAATATTTAAAATTTCATTTTTTACTTTTTCTTCAATGTTCTGAAGATTAATTATTTTTTCAATTTCTTCTGCTTCTTTTTTAATTGTATCTGGTAAACCTTTATTAATTTTATCTAAAATGTTATCAACATTTTCTATTAAGGAATCGAACTTTTCAACTTTGACTATATTTTTAATTTTTTGCTTGTATTCATTTTCCAATGAATTTTTAACATAATTTTCTGGATCTTTTATAAATAACGAAACATTATCTTCTTCTCCTACTGTAAGTAAATCTTTATCCAGTAAATTATTCATATTATTATTAAATTCAATGGTAATAATACTTTTAAAAAATTCTAATAATAATTTTTTTATATCATCTTTAATTTTTCCATCTTTTGATGCATTACTTTTAGAACATATATTATTAAAAAATAAATAAAATAAATGTACATTTGGCATACTTATTTCATTAGGTAAATCTTTTAATATTAAATTTAGCCAACCATTTGAATAATAATCTCTATTATAAACTATAATTTCATTAACTTTTTCTCTTATTAAAGATGATAAATCATTTTTATATGGATTTTCATTATCGTTGCATTCATAATTTATGCAATTACAAGAAGATATATTTCTTAAAATAAAAATCCAAAATGGTATAAATATTTGAGATGAAGTATTATTAAAAACAGAATTAATATCTTTATATGTTAACTTCGAATTAATTAATACTTGAAGTTTTTGAATATTAGTTGTAATATAATATTTTAAAGCTAGATTTATATTCTGGCTTAATAATTGTTCAACATTAAAAAATTTTCTTTCTTCCTTTTTAAATATTATCATATCTTCAAAAGATATTTCCTCTTTTCTTTCGTCTTCTAATAAAAATTTTTCAAAATATTCAGCTAAATTCATTGTGTCATATATATTTTTAGCTATTTTTATATGTATTGGTTTTAAATGCTCTAAAGGTGCATTATATACTGTTGATTCACTTATTTTTTTTATAAATTCCTTTAATTCGTCAAAACTATCTGGAATTTTATCTTTTTGTAAATTTGTTGTTATATCTACAAAATAAATTTTTACTATTTTTGCACATGCATTTTTCATACTTTTTTCATCTTTTATATTATTATATGATTTATCAAATGTTGCTTTCATATTTTTTATTTCTCCTTCATTTATATTATTAAATATAATTCCCCTAACATATTTATCATTATTTTCATATTTAAAAAATAAAAATAAAATATCTAATGGTTTAAATACAGGTTGTATTATTTTTAAATTTAAAAAATAATCCGCCGATATTTTATAAGTATATATATATTCTTCTTCATTTAACATTTCATGTGTTTTTCTTTTATTTAAATCCTTTAAAAAATTCCTAAGCTCTAATTGTGAAATGCCATCTCTACCTATTCTTGACATTAATTGAGCTCTTGTCATTGATTTAATTATTTCTTGATTCTCTTCGGATATAATATTTGAATGAAATGAATTTATATATGAAACTATACTACTTAAATTATTATCTAATTTTTTCATTTCTCCAAAATATGGCATTTTATCTTTTATTGTGTCTGCTAATAATATTTTTTCTTCCAAATCAGAAGCATATGAATACCATAACATATGATCATATAATAATGTTAATTTTGTTTGACTAAATCCTTTTAAATTTGGAATAGTTCCCCAAGGCATATCGTTACCTCTATATACATTTTCTTTGGATTCTTTTTCTTGTAAAAGATTAGTATATTCAATATAGTATTGGTCTTTTAAATTTTTTAAATCATCACAATTAACTTCATCATCTATAGTTTTTTGAATTCGATATATTATATCATTTTTCCAAAATTCTAAATATTCTCTATGAGATAAATTTAATTTTAATATTTTATTTTTAATATCAATAATTTCATTTCGAATTGCTTTCATTTTTTCATCTATTTCTTTACCTTTTTTAATATCATTTATTTTTAGTTTAATATCTTGTAATATTTGTATATATTTATTTATTTTTTCTTGAGGCCAATTAAAATTACTTAATATAGATAAATCATCAATTTCTTTTCTTATTTTTGATAATAATTGTGTAAATTGTTCAGCTCTAGTATCTTTTTTAATAATAATCTCTTCTAATAAAGATTTCCATAAAAATGAATCTTCTTTAAAGAAAAATTGTAATTTTTGTGTGAAATTTATATAATTGGTTATTTTACTTGCATTATCTAAACAATTAAAAAATTCTGTTTGAATGATACTTAATATTTCTTTTTCTAATTCTTGAAAATTATCTATTAAATAATTAAATATTATTTTATATTTATCAAATGAAAAAGAAAATAATATACTCCACATTTTTGATACTAAAGAATTACATGATAAAAACATTGAACTTGAAGTAAATTTCTTCTTAAATAAATTTCCAAATTCATCCTTATTACTTAGAATAAATTTTGTATAAGGATCTGATAATTTTTTTAAATTTCTTTCATTTGACATTTTATCTGAAAAATGTATATATTCTAAAGTTATCTTTTCATTAATTTCATTTTCTTTTATATTTAAAGCAAAATAATTTTTTTCTTCATTTTTATCGTTTATATAGCAAGTACCGAGATAACTACCTTCTGAAAGATATATATTTTCTTTTTCGCAAAATTTAAATAATACTTGTATTCTATTATATTGTTTAGGTTCAAAGACAAATTGAAAGCTTTCATCATCAATAATAAATATAAAGTTTAATTTATTTTGATAAAATTTAGACATTAAATTAATTATTTCACCAATCATTCTAGTCTTTTTATCAACTTTAAGCAAATTATAGGGTATTATACAGTCAAAAAATCTTATATAATGTGGATTAGTATTGATATATCTTATAAATTCTTTAAATTTTCCTTTTGATTTAAATGTTTTTATTTGCTCTATATAAAATATTAAATCATTTATTTTTGGATCGTAATAATATGGATTAATATTTTGGGCATAACATTCTTTATTATTTAGTAGTTCTTTTAATAATCTAAATTTTAATAATATTGGTTTTAATTTTGGTATTTTAAGTAATTCTTCTGAATCTATTGTATTACCACTATGTTCAGGTTTTAAACAATTTATATTTTCTAACAATTCTTTAATTAAATTATTTATTATAACTATTTGGTAATAATTTGAATAATTTTCATATGATAATTTATTGGAATTTTTATTTTTTTCTACTTCGTAATGATAATCTAATAAATTTAATGTATCTTCAATATTTTTTTGAATAAAAATTAAATCATTTTCTTCAACTATTATTTTTCTTAAGCATGTATCTACAAATCTATCAAATTTAAATATTTCTCCGGATAATTTTTGCATGTTATATAAATCAACTAAAATTTCTTTATATTTTTTTTCATCACTGATTTCAATTACATTTGTTAATTCTTCTTGTTCTTTCTGAAATTCTTTAATCATATCATCTTCGAAATCTTCAGCAGTATAATTATTAGGTTCATTTTCTTTATTTTCATCATCAATAAACGAATTTAAATAATATAAATTTAGAACAGATTTTATCCATATTTTTACATCATTTGCATCCATTTCATCAATATCACTATAATTCTTATCATTTATAATAAAGGGTAAATTTCTTGAAGTAAATGGTATACCTCCAGCCATATTTTCACGATGTTCTCTACTTTTAGAAATCCCTAGTTTATGACAAGCTGCTAATTTTTGGCATATTTTAATCCAAGAATTTTTATCTGTGTTTTCTTCTAATAGAAAATTATTATATAGCATTACAGTTATATCATTTATTTCTTCTACAGAAGGCAATGTAAATGAACAACATTTATTAAATAAAACTGGATTTAATATTTTGGCTCCTTTATTAAATGGATTATATACTATAAATAATTGAAAATTATCATGAATATTTTCTGAAGTAATATTTATATCTTCTCCACCTTCAAAAATATTTAATTCGGGTTTTTCTGAACATAAAGGAGTTATTTTTTCAGGTATTTGAGCAGGGGCCATTTCAATACCATCAAATATACACCATTGACCTTTTTTAATAGCTGATATAAATACAGATTCAGCATGATAAAATCGGCTGGGAGGAGAAGTAATAACAAAGAATAATCTTCTAGCATCTTTTAATTTTTTAATTTGACTTTCATCTAATTCAATTTCATTATCATCTTCTTCTTCATCTTCTTCATCATCATCTTCTTCCTCTTCCTCTTCTTCTTCTTCCTTCTCTTCTTCTTCACCATCTTTTGCAATTCTTTTTTTTTTGCCTTTTTTTAGCTCTTTCTTTTTTTTGGACTTTTTTTCTATTTTATCCAAAATTTCATCTATTGTTGATATTATTAGCTTATAGTCTTCAAGTTGAAAATCTTTAAATGTCTTTTTTTTTAATTTTTTGATATTTAATAATTTTTTTATACCTTAATCATTTTCATCATTTGGGTCTCCAAAGTAAGCATTTCTCATTTTTTCTTTTTCTTTTTTATCAAATTTATCTTTAATTATTTCTTGTCCAGTTAATATAGACATACCACTATTAGAATTCATTTGATATAAATTTGTTTCTTGACCTAATAATTTAGAAGTTACTGAAACTAAAAAAGATTTGCCTGATCCAGTATCTCCTTGAAGAATAGGTACTTTTTTAGCAAGAATGCAGCATATTAAAAAGATAAAACCATGTTTTTGAGATTTAGTTAAACCATTAAATAATCTAATATTTTTTTTTATACTTTTAATTAATTTTGGATTTTTAACCTTTACCAGAATTGACTCTTTTGCTTCTTTCGATAATTTAATTTCTAAATGTGTTTTATCCTTATAATAATCTATAACAGGAATAAATTTAGAATTTTTTTGTAATTCTAATTTATCTATTATTTTTTTAATATTCTCACTTTGTGAAAAATGATATGCAAATATAAATAACATTATTAAATTTTTATCTATTTGTGGAGCTGATTCTCTAAAATCAATATATTTTTTAATATCATTTAAAGTAAATGGGCTTTCATTCGATGCTTCTTCAAATGAAAATTTTAATGCATTTGCAAATTTCTCTGCAAAATATAAGCTTTCACTTTTTTTAGCTTCTTTTATATAAAACTTATATTGATTTTTATCCTTTAATATATCATTCGCTTCATCTTCACTTTTTCTTAATTCATTAATTAAATAATCTTTTAAATATTTTTTATTATTTATATTTTTCTCTTTTGGATTTTCATCTTCTGAATTATCATCTTCATTTTTATAATCAAAGTCCATTCTTAAAAATAAATTTTCGATTATTTTTTGTATATCTTCAATATATGGATTTTCAGCAATATAATAAATACTATTATTTATCATATCTGAAGGTAATTTATCTTTATTATTATTATCTTTACCTTTATTAAAAATACCAACGATAAAACAATTTCCTTTTTTTAATGTTGAACCATCTGATAATAAAATTTTAGAATTTGGTTTAAATATTGAACTTAAGATATCTAATACTGCTGGCGATGAATTATTAATACCTTGAAATACTATTAATTTTTTTGGGTTATTATCTTTACAATTTAATGCTTTATATAATTCAGTTTTATTATTTTTTACTTCTATATCTCCAGTTTCTTTATTTTTTTCTATTATTATTTTTAATAATAAATCATCAACTTTTGTTGAGTTTGATATTACTATATTAATTACTTCTAATCCTAATAATTTTGCAATATAATATATAGCAGTTTGTTTTCCAATTCCAGATTCACCTTCTAAAATTACAGGAGTTCTAGTAACTAAACTAAAATATAAAACATCACATAACTCAGCAAATTTCTTGGTAAAATAAATATTATAATCATCAATTTCAATGTTTTGATTATGGGAATACAATTTCATGCCATAAAATTTACTTGATAAATAGTTAATCTTTCCTTCTTCCTTTATTATAAAAGGGCAATTACCAAATTCATAATTAGGATTTACATTAAATTTATCTTTTAATGTTGCTCTATTTTTTTGTATTTTTTCTCTTTCTATTTTTTCTCTACACTCTTGTAATCCATTAATTATTGTATATAAAGTAATATTCAAATTTATAGATTTATCTACGTCTTCATTAATTTTATTCATTATTTTAGATATATTTAAGCAATTCAATGATTCGCTTAATGAAAAAGAAGGTGCTAATTTTTTAATTTCTTCTGTATCATCATATTGACTAGCTCTTGCTTTTAATACAATTTCTTCTTCTTCTTTTTTATATGGTTCTACTGCAATAAGTGAAAATCTAGAAAGAAGTGCTTCTGATAATTTAGATTCTTCTCCAGCTTTACATGTAGCTATAACTCTAAAATTAACATTAAAATTTCTAAATTCTTTTTCATTTTTTGTTGTAAATGTTCCTGGTATATCTTCGACTAATGTTAAATTATGTTTTCCAGAAAATAATTCATTGAATCTTTCCAAAACAATTGTTTTTACTTGAGGCATGTTTTTTAATATTAATGATTTTTTAGTTAATATAGCTTCTAAAATTAAACCTGGTTTAAATTCAATAACCATATTAATTAAACTTTTTTCATTTATTTTTTCTGGTTCAAATAATTTTTTTTTTAAAATATTGATTGAATTAATAAAACTTGAATCTTGATTATTTTCAATTTCTTTAATGATATTATTTTTTATTTCTTCTGGTGAAGTTTCTAACTTATTTACATCAATTTCAAAATTAGGAATTTGTAAAATATCATATAATTGTTTCATACAAAATTTTTTATCTTCTTTTGGAGGATAAAAGAAAGTAGCTCCTAATAATTGAGGGATAGTTGATTCTTGATTTAAAGAAACAACATCAGAATTAGTTAATATTCTTTCAGCTGCATAAGTTTTATAGCATGTAGGCCCGCTTAACAATAAAGGTTCATCATAATTTGATAATTTCATTTTAAATAATGTATTTAGTAAAGATGGTAAATCTTTTAGTCTTTCTAATTCATTCTTTTTTGCTTGCGATGTTGATTTTAATGATATTTCGTCAAATAATATATATGAATTATGTTTTCTTATATAAAAAGTTATAATATTTCCATCATTTTT
>Ga0247609_10003786_pt1 | contig 15249 bp, 19 predicted proteins | sample 172DNAGHGlowgp2_FD_193487 | JGI IMG/M metagenome (GOLD analysis project Ga0247609, IMG submission 193487) | Sheep rumen microbial communities from Palmerston North, Manawatu-Wanganui, New Zealand - 1728 DNA GHGlow gp2 | ecosystem: Host-associated > Mammals > Digestive system > Stomach > Rumen ...
AAGGCGCTGATTCCTGACGCGGACCTGTTCCAGATAGACACCGTAAAGACTTACAGCCCGTCCTATATGACCTGCATTGAAGAAGCAAAGCAGGAACTCAGAAACAACGCCCGCCCCGAGATGAAGAACAAACTCTCAAGCATAGATGAGTACGACACCATCATCCTGGGCTACCCTAACTGGTGGGGCACAATGCCAATGGTATGCTACACCTTCCTTGAGAGTTTTGACTTTACAGGCAAGACCATAGTACCTTTCTGCACCAACGAGGGCAGCGGAATGGGCAGCAGCGAAAGAGCCATCCGCCAGCTCTGCCCTACTGCCGACATAAAGAAAGGAACTTCCATCCACGGAGCAGAAGCCTCCCGCGCGGACAGGGAAGCCTCAGCCATAGCCTCACTGGCAGCCCGCTAGTGCATTTCTTGCTCGGTGACAGCATCTATTCGGCGATGGTGCCTTGTAAGTAACTGAGTGTCAGAACTCCCCTAAAAGCACTACCCGAAAACGAGGGGGGGGCTGTTTGAGAAACGCTGTAAATGAGGAAGTTGCAAAGCACCATCGCCGAGCATCAGTTCCCTATATCTGCTTGAGGAGGGCGGTGCAACTTCTCATCAGGTCCTGGTAGGTCTTTTCAAAGTCTCCCGTGTACCAGGGGTCTGCAACATCCCTGTTTTCTCCGGCGAAAGACATCATAAGACGTATCTTGCCTTCAGGATCATCGGGGATGATACGCTTTATCAAGCGCAGGTTCCACTCGTCCATACAGACAATCAGGTCAAAACGGGCATAGTCTCTGCGGACAACCTGGCGGGCTGTCTTGGAGTTGTCAAACGGTATCCCGTGGGCTGAAAGACACCGTTTTGCGGGTGGATATACCGGGTTCCCGATTTCCTCAGTGGAAACCGCGGCACTCTCTACATACACATCCGGCACCCTACGGTACGCAGCTGCAAGCTTTACCGCACTGTCCGGCTGCGCAGCTGCAAGCTTTACCGTACTGCCTTGCGGCACCGCTTTTTCGGAAACCCCTTCCGCGGAGGATGTTGGTGTATTGCTCTTCCCTTCCCCGTCTTGCTGTAAAGCTTCTTCGGTAACCCCTTCCGCGGCCTTACGTACCAGATGTTTCAGGATGAACTCTGCCATCGGGCTCCTGCAGATGTTCCCGTGACATACAAAAAGCACGTTGAATGTTTTGTTTCTCATATCTCTTTATAAGCTTCCAGGATGCTGTAGGCGCGGTCTATAATCTCGTTCTTCAGAGACTCCGGAGACAGCACCTCAACCATATCGCCATACTGCATCAGTTCCATTGCCAGATCCCAGGTTGGGGCCATAAAATACGTGAACACAGACCATTCTGGGGCTGTCTCAACTTCTTTCTGCGATGGATGCAGCGGAAGTGAACGGAAGTAGCTGCACTGCCGCCCCCAGACCTTCAGCTTTATGATCTCAGGCTTCTGCCCTCCTTCCATCACAACTCCAAAATAGCCGTAGAAGAATTCTTCCGCGTCAAAACCTTCCGGAAGCCGGAACTTCCCGTGGCCTGGTTTCAGGTCTTCTATCCTGTCTAGCGCAAAGACTTTCAGGTTGTTACCCTTGCGGCTGCCGTCCCTCCGCCCCAGAACTTTCCCCAGCAGATACCATCGCTGATGAAAAAGCTTAAGGCAGTACGGTGCCACTTCAGGCATATCTCCTGCATTTGAAGCTACTCTGTATTCAGTTTTCCTACCAGAGTCCTGTTCCGTCCCATCGACAGGATTATCATTTCTGTAACTTGTGGCGTAGGGCCTGTAGTCCAGTATTACGCTCATCCCTTCCTTCATGGCGTCTATCAGCGGAGAAAGATACTTGATGCCGCTCGGAATCTCCTCGCACAAAATCCGTGAACGCATGCTCACAGACTCCCGAAGGGTGGAGTTTACGGAAATGGACGTGAGCATCCAGTTCCTAAGCCCCTGGCTCCCCACCTCGTCGTGGTTTGTAATGCAGTAACCAAATGGTTTCTCGTACTTTATCTCCACTCCAAGCTGCTCCAGGATTGCCTGCCGATGGTTGAAGAACGTGCGTTCTGCCAGCGGTCCGCCGGATGTGTTCAGAGAGCTGTTCTCCCACTTCCTGCTCAAATCCTCGTAGGTTATGTGGCCTGCTTTCTTGATGGTATCTATAAGCCACATGTATCGGTCAAAAAAGTTTGCTGCCATGCTGCAAAACTAGCAAAAAACATTCTTACTGCCAAGTTTCTGCCGACATACCCGATTCCTTTGCATCCGGAAACAAAACGCAACAGCAAACAAACAACCAGCAAACAAGCATCAAGCTCAACCAACCGATAACATAACATCAAACAAAAGCATCATGAAAGAACTTGAAAAAATCACCAGCACCCTGCCTGAGAACACAGTAGCCGTCGTCAACGCAGCGGCCAAGGCAGGCATGAAGGCCGGAAGCTTTCTCGGCCAAACCATTTCCGACCTGATAGACAGGCTGTTCGGTTCCCCGAAACCAACAAAGTAACCTAAGAAACTTGCCCAACAGCACAGACTCACAGCCGGACCGCAACCAAAACTTACAACTGGCTCACAACCATCAACCAAACAAAACCAACAACCATCATGAAAGACATTGCAAAAATCACAGTTAAGGTATTCATAGGTATCGCCGCCCTTGCTACCGGCGGAGTCCTTCTCAGCAACGCTTCTAAAGACGCAGCCCGACTAAAGCAGAAGAATTCATAAAGTCTCAGCGATTAAAGTCCAGACAATCAACCGTAACATTACTCATTAACTTACATCAACACTCAATACATTGCATCATGTTAAGAGGATTTATCAAAACTACCTGCCCGCACTGCGGACACACATTCAGCGCTCCGGACATCGAAGACAATGCCAAAGTTCATTCAAAGCCCGTCAACTGCCCCAAGTGCGGAAAAAACTTCCGCCCGAAATCCACCTCCGGCCTCAGCAGCCTCTTCGGACTCCTTAAGCAACTCTTCACAACAACACATTGACAACTAACACACTAACAGCCAACACTCAAATCAATGCGAAAACACAAAAAACCAAACGCCATTTCAGTTTCAATCTTGGTGCTCGGATTATCCGTTGTCCTTTCAGCATTCCTTCTGATTTCCACAAGAATCCACGCCAACTACGAGGCAAGAATTCAAAATGAAATCACAGGAGTAGTAACACCCCAAGCCCTATCAACAGGAATAACCACAAGCCCAACCGCCACTGCAACAGATGAAATCATATACACCTTCGCAAACTCAAGAAGGCTCTACCCCGTTCTTACCTGGAGCATAGCTATGGCTCTCATTCTTGTCGTTGGAATTGCCATCATTAGAAACCATCGCAAAAGCTCCCGCACTGCAGTCATTGCAGTCTTGTACCTGTTATCCGCTGTTTTGCTGACAAAATCAGCCGCCATCAGCTACATTACCACACACAACCCGGCCAGCACTAACAACATTAACAACACTAACAGCACTAACAACACCACCAATACTACCAACACCACTGAAACTTATATACCCGGCCTAACCCATCATCATACATCCCTTTAGCAAATATGACTACTGCCATTTTCAAGATACATCACAGGCCCGCGGCACAACGCTTCGGGCCTTTCTTGTAAAATCTTGGTTTTGAACTTTTTTGAGTTCGCGCAATCCAATAGATATTCCCATTTTTGTAAATATAAATTGTAATACTACAAAGAATTAATAACACTATGTTATGCTAAGAGGATTTATCAGAACAACCTGTCCGCACTGCGGACATACCTTCACGGCCCCGGACATTGAAGACAACGCAACAGCCTTTTCCGCCCCGGTCAAATGCCCGAAATGCAGTCACTCATTTCGCCCGAAAAGTTCCGGTTTCGGTGGCCTCTTTGGACTTCTTAAGCAATTATTTACAACCCGCTAACACACTCACCAATGACAACTGCAGCATTGATAATAGTATTATCACTTATATGTGTTCTTCTTTTCGGTGGTTTTATTATTCTTCTTAAAAGGATAAACAAGACAAATAGTTTAATTCAAAACAGGGCATCTCAGGAGATTCTTCAGGAAACAATTCACTTGCAGAATAATGGCTATAATCGAGAAGAAAATGTAATTAACAAGGTATTACCAATCAGCAATGAAGTAGTTAGAACAACCACACCTGATGTAATCTCATTCCCTGCAATATCAACAGGTAATGGCGCAAACAGTTTCATGTCTTTTATCAAGACACAAACGGAATCTCTATCAGAAGATCTTATACCTATTACACTATCTAAAGAGCAAAGTTCTAATCTATCTTCAACCATGTCTTCTTTAGCTGGAGTCAGCATAGGAGTTGGTGCTCAAGCCCTAGCAGTAAAGGGGTTATATAGGGCAACAGCATCTGCCTCCCAACTGATGAAATATGCAGATGGAACTCTTAGTTCTATGATTAAATCAGGAGGGCAATTTGCTAAACATGCCGGTTTTACAAGTGCTGGGTTAAGTGCTGTTGCTCCAGTGGCAATATTTCAAATAGCTGCAGCTGTCACAGGGCAATACTACATGAATATCATAACTAAGCAACTGAAAAAACTTGATGAAAGTGTTCAATCAATACTTCAGAAGTTAGAAGCTATGAACCGGGCTGAATTGAGAGCAATCCAAAAGAATATAGAGTCCCTTGCCTACCAGGAACAATACACTCCAGATGACTTAGTTGTCATCAGGCAATATATGAACAGAGCTCTTGTTCTTTATTATAACTATGTGGATCAAATTTCTGGTAAAACCTCTGATAATGAAATCAAAAGAATTATCGTAAGTGACTCTTCAACTTGGGCCAAAGATATAAGACTAACAAGAGAGAATTTAGAAAGCAAAGAATTGCAATACCTGTGTGACATCGCTGAAACAGCATTCAAATCATTCGTGATCCTTGAATTGGTTTATTTTAAAATGCTCTGCCTTTCAGGTCAGAATGATCCATCTTATCTTTCTAAGATAGACCATATCATAACATCTTTTAGGACAAATCAATTTGAAGATACTGAGTATATCAAAGGAATACGCAAACTTCAATGCGAAGTTAAGATTCACTTAAATAAAGCAAAAGATAATGCAATATCATACACGGAGAAGATAAATCAGGAAGGTGGCAAAATTGACAGGTATTTTAATGGTTTATTAAACGGCACTGACACTCAAATGAAAGAATTAAGACTTGCCCGCCAAAGTATTGTCAAAAGATTTGATAAGCCTCAAGAACTATACTATGATGCCACCGATCCGGACAATGTAAAGGTTTACATAAAAAAGTCATCAGATTGAAAGACATTATAAACAGATAAACTAACCACTTACTCTATAATAATACGATATGGTACGAGACGACAGAACTGTATTTGATCTTGATGACGATGAATACAGAGATTACAAAGAACACCCAGAGAACTGTGAAGACGTAACAGAAAACTCATACGAAGATGCGTATAATATGATGTACCCAGACGAAGATTCCAGACCCGATGATGATTAGTCAATACTAAATACTAAGGAAATGATGTATTTATTTACACTAAATCATTTCTAATAAGTTGATTATAAACAAGTTATTAAACCTCCGCTGGCATGAGATTGTATAAGCGGTAACTGCGTGCAGGACAACGCTTTGATAATAAAACCAATGTAATCTTGTATATCATTCCCTTAATTAAAATGGACTGGACTCATATCATTTTCAGTACTTTTCTCTGCGGCATTGTCGGTTGGTTAACCAATAAAATAGCCATACACTGGCTGTTTCATCCACTGTACCCAAAACACATACTTGGACTCAAAGTACAAGGGGTTATTCCAAAGAATAAGGAAAAACTCGCAGAGGCCATAGCCAATACAGTTAGCCGCAATCTCCTCAATCAGGACGTACTTAAAAAGGAGCTACTGTCAGTGGAGATGACAGAAAAAGTCAGCCTCTTTGCATGCCGTTTCCTGGAAAAACAGAGAAGCAGCAACCTGCCGCTGGGGAAAGCCCTGGAAAATGTTCTCCATAAAGACAATATAGAAATACTGATGAGCCAGATTCCAGCCCTTTCGGAAAACATTCTCAAGAGCATCAGAGATTCTGACATAGCCATAATGATTGCAGACAAGGCAACCGACCATCTGACCAGGAACAAATGGCTGCTTTCTATTTTCAAGAAACCGTTAAGGGATTACCTGACAAAAACCGTCACTGATCTGATCAAAGACCTAGAGGCTGCCCCTATTTCCGCTTTTATCAGAAAGGAAGCCGAGAATTTCCTAAAGACCCCTCTTTGCTCCATTTTTCAGGATAAAGAAAACTTTCTACGAAGCCTCCAAAAAATAGCTGTCAATGCCTACGCCAATTTCATTGAAAACCGCGCCCATGAAATCCTTAACACCATAGATATCCACGGCATTGTCAAAGAGCGTGTAGATGAAATGGATTTAGAAGAAGTGGAGAAGATGACTAAAAGTGTCATAAACCAACAGCTTCAATGGCTCATCTGGGCCGGCTTTTTCCTTGGACTTGTCACTGGATTCATGCTTAGCCTGATGGAGCAATTGTTACTCCCCCTAGCCTAGTCCACAAGCCAAAAATAATCTCTTAAACAACCGAACACAGTCTATAATATCATAAAGCTTCAAAATATTGGTTTTGAACTTTTTTGAGTTCGCAAAATCCATCTGGAATTATAAACTTTGTATGGATAATTAATCAAATATATTATGATACTACATATTATTGCAATTCTAGTTGCCGTTCTATTTGTGATAGAACTCATTCGTTTGTTAAACTTCGGCAACGCCGGCGGACTTGCCTCAACTATCAGCAGACCACTCTTCGGATGCCCAATGCCTTCTATGTTTTTAGGCCTGATAATTTGGCTCATTGAAATAGCCGCAGGCGTTTGGGCTATCCTACATCTTATTGGTTGGATATTCTAATTTAAACGGAGTTGGACAATATGGCACGAGACGACAGAACTGTATTTGATCTTGATGATGACGAATACGAAGACTATCAGGAACACCCAGAAAACTGGGAAGATGTAACAGAAAACTCATACGAAGATGCGTATGACATGATGTATCCAGATGAAGATTCCAGAGATGATGATTAGATGCAAGATTATTCTATCACAGATTACAAAAACATGAATCAAAATGGAAAGGACCGTAAAAACTAAGGAAGAATTCGAACTGGCAATTAAAGAACGAGTTGAAAGAATTATTGTCATAGAACCTTACGCTAAAGTTATTATTGACAAGCTGAAAAGAAAGAAAAAAAGGCGCATTTGGGGAGGTTCTTTACTAATAGTTGCCTCAATTGCTGCTGCACCTTTCACTTTTGGTGCATCTACTGCTGGGCTAATAGCTGGAGCTGGATTGACTGTAACAGCCTTGACAATAACTATATCAGCGGTTGAAATTGCTGTTATCTTTGCTGGAATCATAGGGATTCTTTCTGTTATCAAGGGAGCTAAAATCAAGTGGGACTATGCCAACAATACAATAGTGGTAGAACCTAATTACAAAAGTTCATAAAATAATGGAAAAAAGAGGTCTTTACAAGCTTGGATACATAGAAAACCTTGAAGAACTAATATCTGAATTGTCTGCTCTTATTGGAAGAGATGTTGAAAAAACAGACATAGATGAATTCATCGAATCTTCAGATTACAAAGAAGAGTATATAGATGAGTTCGGGAAACCAACGCTAAATAAAAAAGAGGAAGCTCTCACTTTCCGCTTTGAGTTGCCATGGAAAAGTACAAACAATGAAGTTATTTATGGATACTTTTGGAGAAAAGGGTATAACGACAATTTCATTGGTTGCTACTGGTTTGTTCATCATACGTTTATTAATATTTACTATCATGGTTATGTCGGATCCAAGTGTTTTGAAAGCATAAGTGACCTAAGTAAATTAGAAGTATCTGAAAAAAATATTTTCAGATACATAACTAAAACTACATATGTAAATTCCAAAGGAGTACATAAGAATATTTCTAAGGGTGATGCAGCTTTTATTCGATTGGATACAAATCTTAAAGATTCGTTCGGGAATATAATAATCGGATGGTTTAGCAAACAAAAGAAATTCAAAGATATTACCTGGGGAAATAAAGAATCTTTTACTAAAAATTTTGGGTTTACATTTGGAAAATTCAAATTCAACACAGCAAAGGATTCGAAGGAGTTTCTTGAACGAGTTAACAGTAGTGCCATTCAAGAAAACTGGAATTATAAGAATAATAAAAGTGCCATAAACTTTCCTATTCTAAAATCTTATCTAGAACATGAATTTGACAGGCTATGTTATGAGTACTATAGCTTAAGCTCCAAACATAGCTTAATTTTTAATAGTGATGAAAGTTGTATTATATTCAATACAAATCTTATTAACAAGTTCGGACAAGATTTGATAATATCCGGTAGAATTGAAAGAACAGGGAATGAAAGCGAGGATTTCTTTATCTCAGATTTAGCACTTTCTCCCAGCAAAAATGAGTTAAAGAAACAAGGATTTGACACGTCTAAAGAACCGCAGCCACCTCATTTTTTTGAATCCTTAGATGAGATTCTGTTTCATAGCGAATGGGAAATCGACATGTCATTTGAAAGCTATGAACATATTTTATTGTATAGAGACTTCCGTTTACCGGAGGAGTACCGTAGTATTAATAAAGAATCCATGGGAAGAAAGTTAACGGACTCCATAAACTTTGCAAAAAATATAGCAAAGAAAAACTACAAATTCATCGTTCCAATGTATTATCCGGCATTTAGAAGAGTACAATTCCTCATGCCAATCTATCTCGAAAGCACTTTTTCCAATACTCCCGACTTTGCCCTCGTTCTAACCCCTGTGCCAGAATATAAAATGTATAAATTAGAAACCATACTAACCTTAGACGAGGCTTATCAGGATGCAAGATTAATAGCAAAACCTGAAGAAGTTTGGTTAAGACCACGCATATAAGAAAAAAGATAACACACTGGATGATATCAACATTATGATCACTATACTAAAACTAAAACGACAAACATTTGAACTCAAAGAGTACGGCTACTTTTATATTCCACACAGATCAGATCTTTACAACATTAACATTAAGAAACTGGAGAAATTCCAAGGTCTTGATGGAATGAGCGGCATGATATTCTTCGAATGGAAGTATCGAGGTTTAGCTCTCCAACACTGCAATGATATAAGAAAAATGCTTGACTCTGAATTTTCAAAATCAAAGAGACCCGTTAGGGATTTAGACTATTACTTGATTAACGCATCAACGGATTGTTATCTTTTGGAAATGCATCCTTCCAGAAAAAAAGGAAGACTCAAGAATAAGTCATCTTATAAATGTAACTATTTTAAGAACCATTACGATGCTCAAAGAATAATATTCAAGATATTTAAAATACTGGCCGATAGTAAAATACAACTTATATCCTCTTTTTGATTGTTTTGAGTTAGTGAGATAATAATGTACACTACTTGAATATAAAGAAGACTCTCCTAACATGTTAATTAATTTAAAACTGTAAATTTTAAAAAAGTAAACTATGGTCATCTTTTTCGAAATTCTTGTAGCAGTTGGAACTGCTGGTCTTACTATTGCTAAGATCGTCGAAGACAACAAGAAAAAAAACGAAAAGTAGACTGAGTTAGACTGAGTCTTCTTTCGTTGGCGGGATAATTTTCCCGCCAACTTTTTTGAAAAGAACTATTCCCATTCATAAAAAAATTAACAAAACGATGAAGCATAAGAATACAATTGATCGTCACCAAATTAAATCCCGGACCGGTTGGTCGGATGAGATTATAGAGTCGCTGAGTTCCGTAGAGGAGGCGGAGATTTATATCAAGGCAGGGCTTCGTGAGGCGGTGATTGGAGGGAAAGTTGCACTGATAAGGACGGATATAGATTGGGCGGATTACAGCATCAGGAGAAATACCTGGCTAAGGGATTCTACTCAGCAGGCGCTGAAAGACTATGACTCCTGGGCAGAATACAATAATGCGGACCTGATTGGGGAAGGATTTCCGCCAAGAGACAGGAACGGAGACCCATACGAGCTGCACCATATAGGGCAGAGGCAGGATTCTCCGTTTGCAGAACTGACCTGGGCAGAGCACATGGGCGGTGGAAACAATACCATACTGCATAGGGCCGGAAAGGAATCCGAAATAGACCGTGGGGCCTTTGACAAGGAGAAGGCGGCTTACTGGATGGCAAGGTACAAGGCCTTCACCAAAGAGGAACTGGAGAAGATTTATCGCTGAAGATAATTGTTCTATTTGAAGTTGACACCTATTCCTAAAGTAAAGCCAACGGTTTTGAAGTTAATGGTGTGGACACCGGCACTGAGGCTGAGGTTCCGGGCGCTGGTGTTAAGGAAAGAATAGATGACGCCTGCCTCAACGGCAATGCCGTTGGAGGTGCGGTCTGTAACCTTTGCCCAATTATCTGACTTGTCCTGCCAGTAAACAGTTCTCTGGCCGTAGCCGGCGCCAGCGTATAGCAGAGTATTTATTCTGCCGTGTTTAGGGTATCCCGCTGGAAAGTCTGTGGCAAGGCTGTAGAGCAGGCCTCCTGTAATCATAGACAGAGAAACCTTGCTGTTGCCAGAAAGCTCTGAAGTGCTTATTGAGGAAAGTATATCCCTATCTGAAGAAACGGAAGTGAAATTGCTCTTATAAGAGGCATAGGCTCCTGCTTTCCGGATGTTGTAACCTGCCATTATTCCGGTTATGAACTCTGGAGACAGACCTCCCTGCAGAAGGATTACCGCCCTGTTCCACTGTGCGGTAGGCGTTGCCCAAAGACCAGACGCAACACTATCATTATTGTCTTGGGAAACCTTGTGCAGTTCCTTAACATCAATAGTCCCTGATGATAAAATTGATACAACTCTCATCATTTCATATTGATTGTCTTCTGGAATGGCTTTTCCATTGATAAATGCATCAATATCTTGCGATACATCAACATTCTGTATGGAAGTATAATCTGTACGTTTAACTCCGGCATCCGCAACTGGAGTTTTTATTGGTTTAGGTTCAGGGGACTGGATGCCTTTGATTTCAGGCATTGGCTCTCCCAATATGCCGGCTATCTGCCTTGTTTCCTTGTCTATGTACGCCATACGGGTTTGAACAGTGGAGGAAGGCTGGCTGTAGGCTTGGCCTTGCTTCTTCTGGAGAGAAGTTAGGCTTCCTTGCAAGGAGGAGATTTCTCTGGAATTGTCTCCAGGAAGGCTTTTCAGGTAGGTCAGGGCCCAGCGGTACAGTGTAGCAGCCTCTTGAGGGCTGAAGGTCTGGACAGACTGGGCACTTTGCTTTAACTCAGCGATTTTCTGGCGGCGGGAGGAGAAGAGTTTTGAAGTCTCGCGGCTGTTTATGTAGCGGAGAAACTTGCCGTTGTATGTAATCTGGTGGGTATATTTCCTGATGTCCTGGGAGTAGGTTTTCATCAGAGAAAGGAACTTGGACTTTGGGCAGGTGAAGCCAACTGCGTGGGCAAGCTTGGAGGTGATGCCGTCCAGAGCCTCTTTCTGTGTGGAGCCTTCTGCCCATATCATTTCAGGATTGTTCCTTATCTGTTCAGGATTCTGGGAATAGGAAACACCTGATGCCAAAGTCAGCACCAGAATCAACATTCCAAATATGCACAGACATCTTTTCATTCCCTAGTGTCCGTAACTGGCGGTTATCTTATCAAACCGTGCAAGCTGCTCTTCGTTCATCTTTCCACGCGCAAGTTTCAGCAGAGACTCTATGTGCTGCCTAAGGGGCAGGAGTTTCTTCTCAGCATCGCGGTGCCCCCTAACCTTATGGCACTCCGAAGCAAAATCCGAATATGCCTCAAGGACTGTCTCCCAGTAAAGACGGTCGTCTTCCAGAACCTTGTCGTACAGGTCCTGGCACTGCTCCTCCAGGTCTGACCTGGAAGTGCCCTCGGCAAAAATGCGGCCCCACTTGTCGCAGAGGAGGAAGCCTCCGTACCTTGAGAGGATGGCTATATCGTCGGTGATAAAAGAAATCTCGTCATAGACCATTGGAATAACCTCCTTTTTCTGCTTGTCCAGCATCCCGAACTTGCCACCTTCGGACGCTATATAACGCTGGTTGAAGCAATACACCTCCTGCTTGTCCTGTGCCTCTATGCACAGGCAGGACAAAAACAGCAGCATTATGGCAAAAAAGATTCTCAAGAGTCTGATTCTTATGAAGTGTAAATTTACAAATAATCTCGCGCAAAAGGAACACTAACTAACGGAAAGTTGGAGTATCTTTGCATTTGTAGAAAAGAAATGGAGCAATGCAGTCTCAATCTGGATTTTTTAGAGGCCCTTCAGAAGATTTCACCAATATGTTTTCTTCTCTGGAACCCGTTCATACGTCGGGTTCTGGATTTACCCTTCTGTACCGCAGCCGCAAGGGAGGGCGTAACAGGCTCTACAAATGCCTAAAAGACGACCTCAGGGAAGATTCCCTGTATGAGAATCTTCTGCGAAAGGAGTTTGAGATTGGATACATGCTCTCCCATCCTGGAATCTGCGAGTACTACGCTTTTACAGAAATTCCTCAACTGGGGCACTGCATTGAGATGGAGTGGATAGACGGCAAGACTCTGTATGAAAGGCTCCAGGAAGGAAGTCTGCCAGAAAAGACTGCCAGAAAGATTCTGATTGAGCTCTGCGATGCTCTTGATTACATGCACCACAAGCAGATTATCCACCGCGATCTGAAGCCAGAAAACATTATGGTTACCTCCAACGGAGACAATGCCAAGATTATAGATTTCGGATTCTCGGATTCGGATTCACACATGCTTCTGAAGGCTCCAGCAGGAACACGGATGTTCGCATCTCCAGAACTGCTAAACGGAGAAGAAATAGACTGCCGCTCGGACATTTACTCTCTGGGCAAGATAATGGCCTTGATGCCTGGCGGATTTAGCTCTATCGCTGAGAAATGCACTCAAAAAGAAAGGGAAGGAAGATATGCTTCCGCCTCCGAGATAAAAGCAGCTCTCCATAAAACAGGCAAGAAGTTTTGGATTCTAGCCGCCGTGATTCTGTTTATGTTTACGGCATTGGCATACGCGATAATCCTTCTTTCTGCCCGTAAGGCGGAAAGGGCCGTGGATAAAATGTTCTATGAAACCCGGGATATGATAATGGATTCCGGCTTCCCTGAACCTTCAGACCAAGATTAGCATCCCTTAACCCGCTCTACCAGGGTAAGTCCATCCTGGAATCCGGCAACATACATACTTGTCTCATCCCCATCTCTTTCTATGTGAGACACATACATCGGGAAGCCTTGAATGAACGAAGAGGCCTCGAATTCATCTCCTTCTCTCATCTTGGAATTCTGGTTCTTGACTACACGGTAACGGTTGGAGCCGAGATACTCCAGCTCCACCAGACGGTTGGGGTTCCATCCTAGAAGCAGATGCTCTCCGGCTTCCAGTTCTCCGGATTCTACAAAACTGGTGGTCAGGAAACCGGAAGTAAAAGACTTGTCAGACTTGAGCATATCCGTAAATCTGCGGAAATTCTCATACCCGGCGTATAGGGCCAGTATGTCCAGTTTGCTGATTGTAGGGTTAGACTCGTAACTGTCATAGCCCCAGATTCTTCTCAAAGTGCTTGCAGAAATTTTTGCTTTCGGGGACGATGCAAATTCTATCTCATCGGCCAATAATTCAAAATCTTTTGGCGTTGCCAGCCTCTTGTTAAATCTGCCTTCTACTTTCTCCAGAAGAAAAGCAAGTTCCGGAAATTTCTTTCGGTCCATATTGTTCTATTTATAGCGGATCTCAGTCCAACTGTCGTGAGCGAAATCAGTTATAGTCTGGCCGGTCTTGAGCCAGACGACTTTAAGGTTAGGGTTTAAATTTGTATTAACCTCGGTGAGTTGAAGATTGTTGGATAAGTCAAGCTCTGTAAGGTTGTTGATTCCAACGTGTAGAATCTGCAAACCGGTCAACTTGGAAACATCTATGGAAGACAGACGATTATCCTGTACATAAAGGGATTTTAGAGCCACGTTGGCAGACACATCCAAAGATTCCAGCGAGTTGCCTCCGGCAGACAGGTGACTCAGCCTAAGATTCTTGGAGATGTCCAAACGTTTAAGAGGCTGTCCGTTAACCTCCAGCCACGAAAGGTTTGTATTCTTAGTTAGATCTATCTCTGTCAAAGCATTGCTGGCTAAATGTATATAAGAAACATTGGGAAAAAACTCAAGACCATACACAGATGTAAGACCTTCTGCAACCAAAGCGATTTCATTTACCGCAAGAGCTTCCTTTCTGCTTATTTTCCCGTCTTTATCCTTGTCCGCCAACTTTAGCATTAAACTCCAGAAATCCTCATTGAACGGATGCTTTTGTGTCTTGAATGAACCGGTGGATGAAATCTCTTTTTCACCCTTTAGGGCAACAGCCTTCACCTGATAAGATGTCTCGTAATCGAGTTCCTCCGCCGTTGCACAGAAAGCCGCCACTGCTTTTGATGCCGGAATCTCCCCCACACCATCGATGATAAACTTGCAGCCGCTCAAAACTGTGTCTTTGTTGAGTTTTGCGGTAAGGGATGCTGAAAAACTCTCTGGTGCTGCCGATATTTCAACGATTTGCGCAACCTCCTTGTCCTTATGATTCTTCCCTTCAGGATCCATATTTGGCTTAGCCTCAGGACCACAGCCTGAAAGCAAGAGAAGCAGGGATAGGAAAATAAAAAAAAACGATATATTTCTCGGCGAATAATTCATACAAACAAATATACGAAAATTATCCCACCGTTATTTGCTTAAAAGCTTTCATTATATTTGTATTGTTATGGGAAAGATATTTACTATTCAAATAGCGCTGGTTTGTTTTCTGGCAGGTTTTATTTCTGCCGGTAATAATTTAGGTATGCCATCAGAACAAAAACAAGAACATATGATTTCAAGTGTGGAGACTAACGGAAGCTGGGTGCATTTGTATGATGAAAAGGGAAACAAGTACAGGACACTGACTGCTAGTTACGTAGGAGAGGTAAAGGGCTGGAGCTCAACATTCTTCGTTTCAAGAAACGGCAGTTGGGTTTACCTTTGGGACAGCAAGGGAGAGAAATACAAAACCCTGAGTTACTCATACGTGGGAGATGTAATTGGAGTTGCAGGAGACACTTTTACCTCCCGCAACGGCAGCTGGATTTACACCTGG
>Ga0247609_10003787_pt1 | contig 15249 bp, 5 predicted proteins | sample 172DNAGHGlowgp2_FD_193487 | JGI IMG/M metagenome (GOLD analysis project Ga0247609, IMG submission 193487) | Sheep rumen microbial communities from Palmerston North, Manawatu-Wanganui, New Zealand - 1728 DNA GHGlow gp2 | ecosystem: Host-associated > Mammals > Digestive system > Stomach > Rumen ...
TTCTTGACTACTAATATAAATACCAAAACCATTCAATAAAGCATTTGCTGAACTACTTTTCACTTTAAAGTCAAATCTTAAGCCAGTATATTTTGTTAGGTCTACTGGTTTATCGAATGTTCTTTTTGCGAATAACTGATTTTTACTAAGAGTATCATAAGTTTTGTTTACAAAAGTCATTGATGAGTCATCAGTATTATCAATATCATTTGCATAATATTTAAATTCTTCCGCATCTAAATCTTTAACAATAATGTCGTTATCGTTATAAGAATGGTCAGAATCTAATTTGAACCTTAAATTATTTTCATCATATTCAACAGCCTCTTCATAATTACTATAATCAACAGATTCTTTTGAGAAATCATCTAAAGTTAAATCACAATAATTTAAAGACCAATAAGGATAGCATTCTTCTAAATCAGGCTGATTTTCTCTTGGTTGAAGGAAGGTGATACATCTGTCAGATGCTTGAATATCTATTGACAAATTAGCATTTTCTGATGGGTCAGCCCAAAGTCTACCAAATTCAAACTGATTAAAATGACTTTGTGTTAAATTACTATCTCCAATGTATTTCTTTAAGACATCATCACCATCAATGTCTTTAGATGTTAAACACATTGCTTTGTCGATTTCTCCCATTGCCGCAGTTGAATCATTGTCTGCATATGCAGCAGATTCTCTTGTTAAAACGAATTGAATTGCATTTTTGTCTGCACTATCATATTTTAATTCTGGGCTACTTTTACCATCTTTATTACTTTTAAATGTTAATCTCCATCTAAATGTATTTGAGCCACCGTTCATTTCAGTAGCTTTACCTTTTTTAATATCTAACTCTTGCCATCCACCTCCGGTATCGGCTTCAAGTTTATATGAACAGCCTTTTGGTGTGGTTAAGTTATTACAAATGGCTTTTACTGTTTGAATTTTTTGAAGATTGGTATCGCTCCAAACAATTGCTTTTGAAGTTACACTTCCTTCTGTTACATAGTTTTCTTCTTCTGCAACAGCTTTAGCGGAATTATACCAGATTTCTTTGTATCTTGTTTTTAATAAAAAGTGAGATGCATTTGCTGCTCCTTGATATCTTATACAGAAGTCTTGGGCATCTTGTGGCTCATATGTTTCAACAAAACAAGAACCTTTTCCTGATTTTGGAATCGGTAAACAAATAATAACATATTGTCCTTTTGGTAAAGATAATCCTCCTTTTCCAAAGGTTAATGTAAATCCTTCATCTAAATATTGGTATTTACCTTTTGTTTTTGCCTTTTTAAGAGAGAATACTTTACTTGTCCATATTTTCTTTTCTAACCATACTGTGTTCTTTTTGTTGTTCGGATTTTGCCTCTTCCAAATAAAGAATTTCATTCCTGAACAATTTTTAAATTTATGAATAGGAATTTGTAATTTTTTAAACTTATAATTTGTTTTTGTATAAAAGGTCATAGCAGGATATTGACTTGCCTTATCGTGTTTACCGTTTTTATCCTTTGTAACCTCATATTCCCTTTCATGTTTTTTAAATTTAGTGTCTGCAGGCCTATTACCTTTTTTATCGTCCCATGGGTTAAATTCTGTTTCTTTAGCTTCTTTTTTAGTTGTAGCTACTGCATTAACTTGTGTTTTTGATTTTTGTTTTTCTAAAATAAGTGTTCCCTTTTTTGTGTCATGAACCATATTTTTCTTTTCACTAAAATAAGAAGCATTTTTAACATCACTTTCTTCTAAAGCAATATTATTCCCATCTTTATCTTTAAAGGTTTCTTGTAGAGTAACATCAATCGGAATTACAACAGATTCTGTTAATTTAACAACCGGATTTCCATGGCTATCATAAGTAATAACATATTTTTTGTTGTTATCTGGGTCATTTTCCCCTTTATAAGGAGAACCGGTTAAACTATTAGGCTTTGTATCTAACCAATCCAAATCAGTCATTGTGTATTTAATACGAGAAGGTAATGCAATATCTGCCGTCCAATCTAATTTCTTCTCTAGCCTTCTTAATCTTTCATGATGACTTAATGGTAATAATCCTTGTTTATTATCTTGTATAATCAATGGCTCTTTGTCATAACCGAGATATGCTGCATAAGTCAATATGGATGCAACTGGGAAATAAGCCATTGGCATTCTATCGTCAACGTCCTCTTGGAAACTATCTAAATTGTTTTCATCAGGGGTTTTTGTTGAAGCGTCTGAATTTCTTGCATGTAAATGCCCATCACTTCTTAATTCAATTTCTGTTAATACATTACCAAATGAGCTTCCTCCTGCAACACTTATATGGGTATCAAGGCATTGTACTTTTTCTCCATCAATAATGGCAGTTCCACCGGTACATAAATATGTTGGGTCGTTAGCATAGACCTCTTTAAACCATAAGTTCCAACTACGGTCTTCATATTGAGTTGAACTTTGAACTTGCATATAAATGTCTTTTTCTGGATGGTCACTTGTTTCATCGTAATATGCACCCAAACTTGTTTCTGGGTCAAAATTAATAGGTGTTTCTTCGTTATCAGCTAAATCAATAGCATTTAGATTTGTTCTTTTTATTACGAAATATAATCTGGAAACTCCAGCTGAGAACCCTGGTTTATTGTTTTTTTCTTCAGCATGTTCTCTTTCAAATCCTTCATCATAACTCTCTTCATCTACTTTTTTAGGAATATCTGTCCCATCTCTTTCTTTTAAATCAGCATGGTTTAAGTTATGAGCTGTTGGATAATAATCTAAATCAAATACAACTTCATATTCTTTATCTTCTGTATTACCTAAAACAGTAAGGGTGTTTCTTCTTAAAACAAACCCTTCTTCATCTTGTAACTCGAAAGTAACAGGGATATCTCTATTTGATGTATTTTTCATTTTGATGATAACAGAATACAATGAAGTTTTTGTCATTAAAATTGGCTGTCTGACATCAAATCTGTTGATGTTAACATATTTTGTTTTATCAACTTCAAATAAATGTCTATCATCAATATATCTTCCTAATAGCATTGGTGCTGCGGTTACAACAAAATCATTCTTATGGTCTTCGCCGCTTCCAAGAATATAGGATTCTCCATCATGCAAATCAGATAGTAATTCTTTTAAAGCATCTTGAATATGAATTTGAATATGATTAATATCGCTTGATTTAGCAATATCACCAGTTCGTAAGTTCCCCATTACGATATCGTAATAATTTCTCAATTCTAATCACCTATCTGTTTTTGAATTTCATTAATTTTTTTGTTAAGATTGGTTTGGCTTCTTTTAATATCAGTAATACCTTGAACCACTTTATCCAATGCTCCTGCGATATCATCTATGTTTGTTTGGTCTTCTAAGTTATTCATGACGATATCTTTGATTGTTTGTGTATCTGATTCAATTCCATCAATATTAAACTTGTCAACCATATCTGTAACAGCTTCTAATTTTTCAACACTCTCTTTTTGTATTTCACGAGTTTTAATTTGTTGGTGCTCTTCAGGTGTTTGTCCTTCCATTTCAATGGCCATACTATCACCTTAAATTTTAAATCCAACAATAAAGGTTATTGAGGTTTCAGCGGTTTTATTAAAAGTATTAAAACTTGCAGCAGAATAAATAACTGTATCTTCATTATTAATATCTTTACTATCACATATAGCAAATTGATTGATAGGATGATTTGTTACATTGCTTGCTGGCAATTCTGCTTGATATTTTTTAATAATTTGACCGTTGTCTGGGTCTCTTGTTACTTCTTTGGTAGCTTGTAATTCGATTCTTTCGTAATTTTCAGCATCTGTGATTTCCTTAAAACCACCATATTTATCTATATCAGAGCCCTCTTTATCTGGGTCTTCAAAACCATTATCGTTTATTTCTGAATTATATCCTAAAGCTAAATAACCGAAAGCAGCAGGAACTGAGACCACACTACCATCTTCTTCCCTTCCTTTGAACAAAGCATCTAATGCTTTTTCTTTACCTTTTAAAAAAACAAGTTGATTACTTTTTACCATTTTTATTCCTCTTTTTCTGTGTCTAAAATTTTTGTATTTACAGTATGATTACTTTTATTATAAGCAGTAATTTTAATACTTGCAATTTGAGTATATGAAGTATCGTCATTAATAAGTGACTCTCCCATTTTATCCTCATCCATTATTGTTTTTTGTATATCTTCTTCAACAACTGTTGCAACATATTTTTTAACGGTTAAATTTTTGATTTCACCTTGACTCTTATGTAATCCAATTAAAATATAAGGGTTGTTAAAAAATTGTTGGGTTGTCGGTATAACACTAAATGTTTTTGATAAGTTTCGACTATATATGTTAAATGTTAAAGTACTCAATGTATTTATATAATTATTATTTTCTCTTAATAATAATTTATGACGAGGTTTGGTTTCATTAATACTTTTTAATAGATAATAACTATTTTCTTGTGGATTTAAAACTTCTATCTTAATCCAATATGTTTCACCGATTTTAAGATTATCAACATTTAAATTATATTTAATATAAGAAGCCCCTTTCAATTCGTCGTTATTTTTTGTCCATCCGTTTGAATAAACCTGTTTAATTAATTTATAAGGAGTATTTTCGTGATTAGAGTATAATCCAATTCTTAATGTTTCATCTGGGTTACCAATAAATCCGTTTGGTAATATTTCAACACTTGTGATATTATCATCTTGTGCTTCAAATGATTGATATAATGCATCTCTTAGCTTTATACCGTTATTGTCAGGGCCAATATTGGATTCGATTTGATTTAACTTTGCTAAATCGTTATAAAACTCTCCACTCAAATATTCTTCATCAGCATTTCCTGAGATTGTTGTATAACTTTTATCATAAGGAACATATTGATATTTTTCTTTATTAATCATTAAATTTGTATCAGTATCCTTGTATATGATTTCTAATAAAGAAGAGTTTAATAAATAATAATCCCCAGGTTTTAAGTCGTCAAAACTTATTTTAACTATTAATCCATTATTTATATCTGCTGGATATATATAATTCTCCAGAATTTTTGTGGTAAACACATTGTTGTATAATGTTCCTTCTTCTGCAAAATTATATTCTTGAGAAATGTTTTGGGAGTTTTTAAACTCTACTTCTAATGATGTATTAAAAATCTTTACTTTATGAGTTAAAGTTTTAAATTTGAATTTAATACCAAGCTTTTCCATTAAAAAGCTATTTGGATATAATAAAGGTATTTTTTCATAGAAATATCCACTTGGAATATTATATTCAACCATAGACCCTAAATCTGTTTCAGATACAGTTTGTGTTTCCAATGTTATTTCTTCTCCGTCATTATACCCTTCTAAAACAAAATATAATCCTTTTGTTTGATTTAATGGGTAACTAATATCTGTAAAATTAAAAACCTCTATCCAATAAGGTTCAGAAATTGTGATATAATCATTAAAATCATCCATGTAATCTTTTAATGATATATTTTTTGCTTCAAAGAAAATCTCATTTTTTTCAATAAGACTTCCAAGAGTTTTAGCATACTCTGTTTGATTTTTCTTTAAGGCTTGTTCCTGTTTTATTTGATAATATCGTGAAGATTCTCTTTGTCTAGGGTAAGCTTCTATATCTTGAGGCCTTAATTGAATAACTTTGTCGGAGGAATCATCTTTAGTATGATTTGTATTTAATAAGTAATCACAATAGATTTTTGTTAAATCATGAGACTTCCCATACAAATTAAAACGAACTTCTTTAATAATGGCTGTTTCAGGAATATTAATATCATTGTAATTGAAGAATAGGTCTTTTACTTCTTTATATGCATTTGCTTTATTTTCTATTAAGGTATAAGATTTAGCATCATTATTTAACCTATAGAACTTCTCCCAATCTAATTCTTCTGTTGTAATAATTGGAGAATCATTTTCATAAGTATAATAAAATGGAGTATTTATAATTATGTCATTATCAAGAGAACTATTGTTATATTGTAATTGCTTGAATAATTCTGGATTTGAACCAGAAGTACTAATTTCTGTAATATCAGTTGCTATTGCATGGTCAAAATAATATATTTTATTATCGTTTTCAATAAAGAATATTAAAAGGACTTTTGTATTCATTTCAATGAATTTTATAATTAAACCGTCAATATTCTGTTCTCCCATTTTCTTAATGGTTTTTTTGCTTTTAGAATTTATGTATGATGTTTCGAATAAGTCCATATCTGATGATGTATCTCTTTGAACATTAAATTGATAATATCCTTCTTTATTGTCTTTAATATTTAATTCTAATTTATAATCCCCTTTATTAAATTTACCTCTACCATTAATAGGAACTCTTATGCCTGTAGAATATTTATCGAGAATCTTAAAAAAGCTTTCTTCTTTTGTTATTTCAAGATTATTTGATTCTGAACCAATATTTATATACAAACTTTTATCCATATAAAAAGAAACTTCGTTAAAATTATTATAATATAATATCTTACTGATGTCCCTTAAGGTTGAAATAGAATAATCTTTTACAGTATCATATCCTTGAGAGATAAGGCCAGTATTTTCCCATTCATCCATTATTGAATAAAATCCGACATTATTTATATTAAATGTCATTTCTGGATTTAAAGTAAATAAAGGTTGATATATGCTTTTTTGTGTTACTGTCTCTACAGGATATGCAAAGCCTCCTTCCTCACATTCTCTTTTTTTAATATCATATTGGTCTATGGTATAACCATCTATATCAGGGAAATTAGTTACAAAAACATTTTGTTTTTTGTGATTATATTGAATAGATTGTTCTATATTTAAATTAAATTGCCTTTCAATAACATAATTGATGATAGGCTTCATACCAAACGGTTTTGCTCTGTTTATAATCGCATATAAATCGTCTGAGTCTATAAGATAAAAGTTTGTTGGAATTTTATCGATTGGAATATTAACAAAGAAGATTCCTGTATCATACAAACTTTGTTCTATAATATATTCGTATTGATAATAATCTTCTTGTCTATGTCCTCTGCTTACATCGTCTTGTTCTTGTATTCTTTTAACAAATTCTTTTGCATCCCTTAATTCTTCAAAAAACTCAATTGTTTCTTTTGAAATAATTTTTCTTTCTTCTCGAAGCTTTTTATATTCATCCGTTTTCTTATATTCTTCTGTTGGTACTTTATAAACAAACCAGCCTTTTCCAGCCCATTTATGTTCTCCCCACCTCATTGCTTTTTGTGGAGGATAAAGGTTTAATAATTGCCCATCAGAATCTTCGAGCCTTCCACTTCCATCTTCTGCCATAAACAAGTGATTTCCTGATGGATGAGGGGCCCATCTAAATAAATAATCACTCATATATTTGTAGGTTGGAATTACTCCAAGAGCATGATATATTTCAGAAGTTAATAGACCCATTCTGTGAATAAATCCATTAGGTTGATATTGTGTAAAATCATTAAGGAGATGATTTGTTCCTGCACCAAAAAAGGTTGCTTTAAAGTATTTAGACTCTTGATTGATTTTGTTTATTATTTCTAAGAGGTTTTCTCCAGTATAAGATTCAACAGAATCTTCTTCGAAATTTTCTCTTGAAATATATTGATAAACATGTTCTTTTGTATTTTTGGCTTCATTATATTGGTCTAAAAAAGACTGAGACTCTGTGTTACTATCAGCATTAACAATCATAGGGAAAGGTTGTTCCCCTGCTTTATACGGAAGTTTTTGTCTTTTAAAGGTTTGAGTAACTTCATCACTATAATTATCAGCCTCCATAGAGAAGTTTTCTTCGTAAGGACTGAAATCATATATGCTTATTCTATGAATTAGCTTATCAGAATTATATGTTCTTGTACATTTAATTTTTAATGTTTTATATAATATTTGAGTACCTTCTCCATATCCAAGAAAATGAACTGTATGGACCCCAGTTGTTAAACAAGAGGCTTTTAACTCATATAATTTTGTTTCATTATTGTTTATTAGAATAGGAGTTGAATCAGGCAAATTCAATTCTTCAAATTGAATATCATCATCGTTATCGATTTTAATATAAAAGTTTTCTATTGGCACTCCTGAAATATTTTTGATGTAAACATAGTACGAATATTTTTCTTTTGGAAAAACATGATTAGATGTTTGTTCTACATCAAAAATAAATTGTTTCTTTTGATTAATAATTTCTGAATACTCTTTATTACTCATTTTAACCCTCATTTAAAAAGTCTTTAGCTGATATATCAATTTCATTTATACCAACCTTTTCAGCCTCAAAATCAATAAAACCGATAACACTTGTGTTCGCTTCTAAGTATGGAATACTCCATAAAAGAGCATCATCAACTTTTGTCATGGTTCCATTTTCAATTTGACTATTAATATACTTATATCTACCAGTTTTATTGACATCCTCTTTGTTTTCACGGAAAGTTATGTTTATATCTTTATTAAATCTTTTTTTATTTACAAGTTTTAGGTGCAATCTGTTTACAGTTTTATTCTCTACAACGATTTTTTCTAACCTTGTATATAAACTTAAATTTGTTTTAACACCAAATAACAAATCTTTTGAAACTTCATTTGGGATTACTTCGTATTGATTTGCTCCGGGCACTTCATCTTCTGTTGCTGTTTTAAATACTGTTTTTAGGATTGCTTCATTGTTTGATAAACCACAAACTCTATAAAATACTGTTATTTCGTCTGATGTTCCAGCTGCACCTATTTTTGGATAGAATATTATTTCACTAGGATAACTGAGTGTTTTATATAAAATCTTAAGCTGCAATGGAACGGTTTGACCTGGTTTATAAGAGAATGGGGTATTTATAGCTTGTGAGGTTACTTGTATTTTTTCTGCTGATATATTATCCAGCAATCCTGCTAGCTCTTCTGAGTTAAACCTTCTATTAATTGAGTTAGGTATTTTAATATAGAAAGTTACTATTCCATTTGAATTTGTATATCCAGTTAAATTTTCTGCTTCGTATCCCTCGAATTTAATAGTTGCTGAAATTTTACTTTCTTTTAATCTTATATAAGATTCTTTTGGCTCTTCAAGGTTGGTATTGTTTTCAACAGATTCGTTTCCTTCTGAAATATCATTTCCCTCTTTATCTAAAATTTTATATGCAACAAGACGAGGGTCATTTTTAATTATTGTTGCTATTCGGCTATCTGTTGATTTTGTATCAATGTTTGTAATTTTATATTTAACTCCATTTTCTGTTTTATAACAGACTATACCGCAATCTGTTTCGCTTGGTTCTTGAATATCAGTATCTCCTTCAATAACCATTGAAGTTGCAATAGAATCATATACCCTGAAGTTTATTTTGTCAAAAGTTTGTGTTTCATCACTACAATCGTTTATAGAATAGATTTTCATAGGTTCTCCAAATAACAAAATTTGAAGGTCTACATCTTTTTCTACATGACTTCTAAATGGTATTTTTATTTTTAGTGTTGATTCTGCTTCAAGTTTACTGATAGATATGTATACATCTTCCTCATCAATTAAATCATCATCTAATGACAAGTTTTTTAATGTTACTCTATCAAGAATATTTCTATTATATGCTGCGAATTGTTCTTGAAGATTTTTGAATATACCATCTTCTTCTACCCATTCATCTGTTGTAACAGTATAGTTTCCTTCACTATCTGTTCCTAAAACATTTAATTCCAATAAAAGATTTGTTATTGCCTCTTCCTTTTTATTTGAAACATTTAATTCTAAAAAGTTTGTTTCAGATAAGCCAGCTTGTATAAAATGTGAAGAACAAAGCTTAATATCTTCAAATGAAGCCCCTGTTGTAATAGAAACAGGGTATATTGGCTCTTTAATAGTATCTCCTTCTAATGCAGTAAGATATGTATAATCAAAAGCGGTACTGTCTTCTCCTCTAACAAATAATGTATCAAATCTCTGTTTGTGACTTGATTTAATAAGGATTGGGAAAACAGTATCATCGTTAGGACAATTACTTGTATCTTTTATCAAAAAGTTATAATCTCCAAATTTGTATAAACCAATTTCTGTATTAATGCTATAACCTTTTAGAACATCATTTTCTTGTGACTCTGGATTTGTGTCCCAAGTAGATTCTCCAATTACTTTATTTAAAGTTTTATAAGTTGGATTAATAATTTCAAATTTAGGTGAAATAACATATTTTTCATGATTTTTGAGTTCTATTGTAATAGGGAAACTACTATTTTTTTTATCTTGGTCTTTTCTTAAAGAAGTAATAGGAACTTTTGCTCCATTATCCGTATAAGAAAATTCAAACTTATATTGAGTTGGAATAACCTCTAAAGGATATTCTAATAAGTTGTTGTTACTTGAATCTCCAAATTTAATAAATAAGGTGTGTTTTCCGCAAGATAATCCAGAAAGCCATTCTTCAAACTCGTCTCTTCCCTCTTTTGTAACTATATTATCTTGATTATTTATATCTAAATCATTATCGGATAGTGTACATTTGGAACCATTTATACCTCCATCATAAACTGTAATTTTAGTTGTACATCCATCTTTAGCTACTATACTTGGAATAGATAGTTTTACATTTTTTTCTATTTTTGTTGGAATAATAATTTTTGGCTTATCTCTTTTAATGGCTTTATATTTAAAAGAAACAATTTGATTATTTTCTTTTAATTTGAAACTAACCTCTTTTTCTCCAGTAATATTACTATTATCAGTTAAATAAGCATCAACAATTTTTTTATTTTTTGAGTTTGCCACCATTTCTATTTTGCAATTTGCTGGACGTTTTTCAACAATTACGCTTTTTTGCAGATTTTTTGGAGCTTTGGCTTCTGACATTTTTGTTTGACCTTGTTTATATCCCGCCTCTAATGTAAAATGAATTTTGGATTTACAAGAGTCTTCTTCTGATATATAAAGGGTTTTTTTATCAGCTTTTCCTTCTAAATAAGGTTTTCCATCTTCATAGTCAACCTCAATACTTAAATCTTTAATATAGATGTTTCCCGGGTTTGTACTTAGGTTGTTTCCGTAAATAATGTCTATGCTTTTGTTATGTAGGTCTTTGTAGCTAACATCTTTAAATTTAAAAGATACTGTACTATATTTTTCCCTACTTAAAGGAGGGTTTGTGTTATAAGTAAGGGTTTCTCCTCCGAATTTAACTGTTAAAACTTTTCTTCCCGGATATTTTGAGAAACCAGAAAAATTAGGCCCCCAGTTTGTGTATATCTTATCTGTGGCAACATCTACTCCAACGCATCTATGTTTAAAGCTTAAAGTAACGGAATTGATTTTTGCATCAGAATAAATTTTTTTCTTTTCTGGAGAAAAATATAGACTAAGGGTTGCTGGCTGTGTATATGTTCCGGTTACTCCAGCAATTGGACAGGTGTTTCTATATCCCTTAATAGAATAATATGTTTTATGTGAACAATGATATGAGCTTTTATGTCCACATTGAGCTGTTTTCCCTTCCTTTAAATTGCTGGTATTACTCCATTGATGGTGATATTTTGGGTCATTTAAATCTCTCAAATTTTTTAAATGAACTTTCCCATCTCTTCTAACTTCTTGAAAATGAACACCAGCTAATCCACTACTTTTATTTTTATTTGGTTGTTCAATTTTTGTTGGATATAATGTTGCTTTTGCCATTTTTTAACCTCATTCAAAATTTTCGCTCCATTCTGCATAACAATGATTATCATCATTTTCGGACTTTGTATAATCAATATCCTCTTCCGTGTACATATCATGATTAATGTATTTTATCACTTTATGGTGTGTCGCATAAAGATTTTCATCATTCGTATGATATTGCTGTGTTGAACCAAATCCACATAAATCATCAATATCATTGTATGGTGGGAAACTGATAGTATCGTCGTCCCAAGTTGAAGAACCATTATCATCATAAACCATATGTGTTATAATATTTGTTTTGTCTTTCACTTCATCTACATTTCCATCAATTAGACTACATCTATCTTCTGGAGCTCTATTCCGTTCTTCATCTTTAACTCCGGTGTAATGTATCGCATAATATGGGGATGTATGATTGTAACTATATCCAGAACAGATTTGTATATTTTCATATGAATTTGCTTCTTTTGATATATCATAATCAAATTCACAAAAGACTGTTTCTACCCCTGTCTCATCATATGGAGGCTGGGCACTTTGTGCAGATGTTCTATCTCTATCCTCTTCGTTTTCTTGGAAATAAGCATTTATTTCTTCTATATCTTCATATATTTTATAATACTTCGGATTAGAAATAGTTTGATGGATTGTTCTTTTATTAATCATATTATCTTTAAAAAACAATAATTGATTTGAGCAATCATAACCTTTTGGAAGGATGTGCATTCGAATTTTTGTGGAATATGGTTCTAATCGAATGTACAAAATGTTTTTGTATACTTCATATCTATATAATTTTGTTGTATCATTTTGAGGAGTAAAAACAACATTTGTTAAATCAGGATTAAGGTATCGAGATAGTTTTAAAAGCTCGTCGTAATGATTATCTTTTTGAGAAGAAGGTGTTTGGTTATTTCCTTCTGTTTCAGAAGTTTCCTCTGTTGTAGAAGTCTCATCTGTTTCAGAGGTTTCTTCATAGCTTTGACCATCATCTACATAATCAGATATCTTTTTGAAAGAAGCTCTTTCTTCTTTTGATTTGTAATCCCAATCAAAAGGATAAAATTCTGTTGGAGGAATATACATGATTCTAGCCATTCCTTCTTTTAATAAAACCTCATTTATGTTTTTATTATTTACTATTAAAACAGCAAGAACTCTTCCATATTTATCAAATGGTCTTTTATTGTCAATATTAAGAAATATTTCTTTTTCATTTGGTTTAATATTTGAATGTTCCTCAATAACATACTCTTTGTAATATCTATCAGAATAACAGATTTTTTCAAGAAATTTCTTTGAAGCATATGCCCCTTCAGCACTTTCTTCAGGGTTTTTATAGTCAATTTCCGGAGTATCTACTCCAACAAGCCTTATTCTTCTACTCTCTATATGAAGTTCTTCATCATCTTTGGTTTTCCTTATTATTGGAAGTTTTGCTATAATTGTATCTCCATCAATAACTCTTTCGCAAACACATTTTATTGCTTCCCCTTTAATAGAACTATCTTCATATTTTGATAAAACTTCATTAATGTTTAGACTATCATCTACAACAACATTATGAGAATATTTTTCTGTTTCAGAATCATCTTCAAATTTTGTTTGACTTAAATCAAACAACTTTTCAACAGGAATAACTAAGTTAACAAAATTGTTTGTTAATATATCCTTATTTAAATCAATATCAAAATACTGATGAAAATAATTATTAATATAATCAAGCTTTGTTGTATCATTTACAGACATCTACTCCTCTCCATATTTATCTTTTAATCTAACAGTTAATTCCTCTTTAAGGATTTTATCATCACAGATTACTAATATATCATACAATCCTGTTTTTATTTCATTACTAAACTCTATAAAAATATTATCAATAGGAAAACTTTCGTCAACATCAAGTTCAAATTCTATGTTATTAAAATCTTGTTTCCCTTCATCAGTAAGCATGCTAACTTTTAACTCTGGAGGAACAATAACAGTTAAGCTTTTATCTAAAATTTTCTTTTTGCTTTTATTAGCTAAATTGATAATAAGTTTAGTATTTGGTTCTTCGTTTTCTAAAATAACTTCTTTATTCTCTAAATACATATTGATGTCATATTCGTCTGGAATAACCTCATAATAAATATTTAAAGACATATCTTCAATAATTAATTGGGCTTCTAAGAAATCACTTTCATTGATAAAACCTAGTTCAAATTCTACTTTCCCGTCGTTATCGAAAAAGATTTGGTCTCTTGTTATTTCTTCTAAACCAAATAGATTGTTTTTACCTCCAATAGTCAAATAACTTTCTTCTCTCGCCCAATATTTATGTTCACCAGAGATACTAACTTTTTCTAATACTTTTTCTCCATTCATTTTAGAAACGAAGGGTAGGAGGATATAGGATTCATCACTTAATCTTAATGAGTTTGAATGTAAGTTTGTTAAGGCTTTAAATTTCAGTTCTATACCGGTAATATTAATATCTGAGGGAACATTATATTCTTCTCTTGCAACACAGAAAGAAACTTTAAGCTTTTTTGTCATATAATCGAAACTATTGGCTTTTTTAATTTCTTCATTATATGGTTTTATAATTGTTGGTTCATTATTATGATTTGTAACCATTAACGGTAAGTTTTCCCAATCAACTCCAAGACTATCATCTATTTGCTTTATTCCACTAGGACAAGCTTTTATATCTGTTAACTCTCTTGTTGTATCAGAATCAGGGTCTATTGTCTCTGTATAAACCCATATATCATTCATAAAAGGATAAATACATTGTAATGATGCAATATTTCGTCTATCACTATCCTTCACAAATAATGAATTTACTGCTTGGTCATTAAACCTATATTCATTAACGATTCTTTCTTCGTACCAATAATCTTGTTCTATTGGGTAATTATAATATCTTGGGAATGTAAATGGTTCTTCGTCTTCTGTTATATCTGTTCTATAAGCTCTTCTTTGCAATCCGTATATTTTACCCCATTTGTCAAGTTTTTCATTTGGGTAAAATGCTAGATTGGATACTCCGTATTCTTGAGGGAATCCTTTTTCTAATACAGCCCCAATTCCTCTGAATTTTACTTGAACATAAAATCTTTCACAATCATATTGTTTTGTTATTCTATCATATGTTGTTCTAGACTCTTCAGTATATGGCTTTTCCCATAAAAATTGATATCCTTCTTGGTTGTTAAATTCGTGACAATAATATCCGTATAATCTTATCCATTCCAATGGGAAAGCACTAACCGTAGTAACTCTAATATTTTGTTCTGTTGTATAGGTTGGTTTAAGTAAGTATATTTGTAAGTCAAAGTTTACTGTAGCACTTGTTTCAAATGTTATTTTTGTTTCTTTATTTTCATCATCTATTGTTATAGGCTTGTATGCTTTTTTACCATCTTTATCTATATATGGTACTTTAAAATCTGGATGTTTGATAGTAGGTTGAATTTTATCAAAGTACCCATCAATTAAATAGGTGTCTGACTTTCCATCTACAAGCACCTGATGTGATTCTGTAAGAATATCAATAGTACAAACCTTTGGAATGTCATGTAATATGATTTGTTGATTACCATTGGTGATAATAAACTCTTCAATTATCTGGTCATCGGAT
>Ga0247609_10003788_pt1 | contig 15248 bp, 7 predicted proteins | sample 172DNAGHGlowgp2_FD_193487 | JGI IMG/M metagenome (GOLD analysis project Ga0247609, IMG submission 193487) | Sheep rumen microbial communities from Palmerston North, Manawatu-Wanganui, New Zealand - 1728 DNA GHGlow gp2 | ecosystem: Host-associated > Mammals > Digestive system > Stomach > Rumen ...
AAATGTACGACATGCTGAAACTGCAATACGACGGCTACCATTTTTGCGAGGAGTCGGAGGACATCTACAATCCTTACAGCCTGATGAACGTGCTCACCGACAGGCGTTTGGGCAACTACTGGTTCAGCAGCGGCACCCCCACCTTCCTCTTTGAGGAGATGAAACGATTCGGCACCGACTTGCTCGACCTGCCACAGATGCAGGTGTCAGCCTCCCAATTTGACGTGCCCACCGAGGGCATGACGTCAGCCTTGCCTTTACTCTACCAGGCCGGCTATCTCACCATCAAGGGCTACGACTTCTATAGCGACAAATACACGCTCGACTTCCCCAATGCCGAGGTGAAGGTGGGCTTCATGGAGAACTTCCTGACCCGCATGATGGGCTTAGCCGGCACCGATTCGCGCGGTTTCGCCGGCGACTTCTATGCCGCCCTCATCCATCACGACGTCGACAAAGCCCTGAAGCACATGCAAGCCTATTTCGCCTCCATCCCTTATCTTGACTTTGGCGAAAAGGAACTGGACGACATCGCAAAATACGAGGCCTACTATGAGGTGCTGACCTACGTCGTGTTTTCCATGTTCAACGCGAGAACCTTCACTCAGGTGAAGGTGGCACGGGGCCGCACCGACCTCGTGGTGTTCATGCCCGATGCCGTCTATGTGATGGAACTGAAGATGCATGGCACGGCACAAGAAGCCTTGGAGCAAATCAACTCGAAAGACTATGCCATCCCCTACGAGGCCGAAGGCAAGCCTGTCATCAAAATCGGCATGGCGTTTTCGCAGGAAAGCAAGACTTTGAAAGAGTGGATGATCGAAAAAGCTTAGGGTGGTTTCGGGCATTGCCGTGCATGTCATATCGACCGATAGGGAGTGTATCTATACACGGCGATGGTCGAAACGAGAAGGATGTGTATATTTGGACGTAAGCTTAAGCCTTTTTCGGACGGCCTCATATAGCATAGATACAATCACCTCCCAATGCATAGATTCCCGAGGGAATGACATGCATTGGGAGGCTCGGCATGACATGCTTTATAAGGCCTGCTTCTACGTTGTTTCGGGCATGGAAAGCGTTCTAAGGAGTAAACGCAAGCCGTCTATGTCATTCCGTGCGATGGAATGTGCTCAGACCAATGGAATCTATAGACGGCGACCCAAGGAAGTAAACGCAAGCCGTCCATGTCATATCGACCGATAGGGAGTGTATCTATACACGGCGATGGTCGAAAGACAGCCTCTAAGGATTAATGCCCTTCCCCGTAGGGGAATCACCTTTGCGTTTCCTTATCAGGTATGCCCCTCCCAAGGCGGCGAGCAGCAGGATGCCGCTACCTATGGGAGTATAACCGTCGTAGCCTTGTTCCGTGTCGTTGGGGAGGTTGGGCCAGATGGCGGAAGGGGCTTCGCCCGTTGGGCGCATGTTGTCGTCGCCTTCGGTGACGTAGATCTGTGCCTTGGCTGCCGTGGCCAGCAGCAGGGCGAGGGCTAGTATGACTGTTTTCTTCTTCATTTTCTTCTTTCTCTTTTATGCCGTGGACTCGCGTCCTCGTTTAGTGTCTGTCGTCTCTCCGTGACTTTTGGTTAACTCTTTACTCTCTATCTCTACTCTCCCGCTCATAGATCCCATCCTACCCACAATCCTCCGCAGGGATGACATGAGCGGAGCTAAACTCTACACTTTCCCGCTCATAGATCCCATCCTACCCACAATCCTCCGCAGGGATGACATGAGCGGAGCTTCGACTATAAACTCTCAACTACAAACCGACAACTATCTTCTGCGTTCTCGTCCCACCGCCATCCGTCAGCCTGAGCACATACACGCCCGCCGACTTGGGCAGGCCTACCGTGCTCTGGCTGCTCGTGAGACGCTCGGTCATCACGACGCGGCCCAGCATGTCGACGACTTGCAGCGTACCCGCGCCGTTCACCACCAGCTGGTCGCCCATCCGGAAGGCGAAGCTTTCGGCCGGCCCTTCGGCAGGCTCGGGGGCCTCCGGCTCGTCGACGCCCTTGTAGTCGCCGACGACCACCTTGAAGCGCGAGGCGTACTGGTCCGACGTGGCCTCGAAACGGTAGCTGTCGCGGACGAGCATGTCCGTCTCCGTCCCCGCGATGTTGTCTATCAGCGTCAGCCGCTCGAAGTCGGCGTTGGCCGTGTTCCACGTCAGGGTGAACGCGCCCGACTCCGTGGCCTCGAAACGCAGGGGCTGGTAGTCCTCCACCTCCGTGCGGAACAGGATGCCGTAGTCCTTGCCCTCGTGGCCGAGGCTGAGGGCGCCCGTGCAGTCGCCCAGGCGCATCTTGAGCGCGCCCTCGTCGGCGGGACGGCCTATCTCCAGCACGGCCACGTCGGCGTTGCCGTCACCGTCGCGCACGGTGAAGTTGACCAACGGGTAGGCGGGTTGCGCCTCGCCGCTGCGGAAGCCCGACTGGCCCGCGTTGGTGCGCATCGCGTTGGTGTAGGTCACCGTGGTCGTGTTGGTGTTCTCAGTGCCATTGGTCATGCGGACGAAGAAGCCTTGGTGCGGGTGGATGTATTGCGAGGCGGTGTTGGATTCGTCTGAAGCGCCGCTTTTGTATTGCACGTATGCCTTTTGTGAGGGGTCGTAGGTGGCGTAGGTGTTGGTGTATTCGCTGTCGCCCGACCAAAGGTTGTCAGCGTTAGTGACAGTGTTTTGTGCATCATCCGAAATATTCTGGCTGATGAACTTCTCGAAGTCGAGGTAGCTCTGGTAGGGGTTGCCCAGGAGGTTGAAGCCGAGCAGGCCCGCCCAGGCGTTGAAGTTGGTCTTGGTGACGTTTTGCAGCGTCACGTTGCCGTTGTTGAGCACACCCTTGTTCTGCACGAGTTGTTCTTGTTTGATGCTGACCAAGTAGCCCTTGCCCGGCACAAGGATGGGTTCGTTGCCGTCGTTGCTGTAACCGTTATCGCTGGTATAAGGTGTCACACCGATGTTGATGCCGTTGCCGATATAGTTGATTTTCACGTTGTTTGCGTTCTCGTGCCAGTGGCTATTGCTGTTGCGCCTGAAATTAATCCAATGGTATTCAGGTTCGTAGAAGCTGTAGAGGTCAAAAGCATTGACGGGCATGTCGCTCGGGAAGAGCGCGTTGTCGTTGTCCTCGCTGAACTGCACACCGCAAGGGTCGGAAGCCCAGTTGAAAAGGGCATCATGATGGTATGATATGCCAATTTGGCTCTCTTGCAGCGGGCTGCTGAAAAGGTGCCAGCGGTTGCCGCCTGTCGCTGAATAGGTCTTCAGCGTCTGGCCAGTGTAGGCTGCGATGGCGTTAGCCGTGCTTTGCAGCAGCGAAACATCTTCGTCGATATAGACCACTTCGTTTGCCCCAGTACCTTTTGATGTGTTGTCGTTCGCATAGAGGTTGATGGTGGCATCGGAAGTGTGGCGCGTGAGCATCGCATCGAGCGTTGCGGCGTAATCGAGGGCGATGCCGTCGGTGGAAGCTACGCATTTGTACATGTCGTTGCCCGAGCCGTCTTTGTAACGGTGGATTGGGTAGTCGCCGTTGATGTTGCCGCCTATGACGGTGACATCCCCTCGTCCGTCATCGTAAGTATAGCTGTAGCCGCCTGCCGTGGTGCGCTTCCAAGGGGAATAGCCACCACTGCTATGTGCAGGGGCTTCCACCCAACGGTTCAAAATGTCCAAAAGGTTCGTGTTGCTGGCGGTGACCAGCGTGTTGTCGTTGGAGTGGCTATATAAATAAGGTGCGATGACTTTGTTGTAAAGGTCGTAGTCTTTGAGGCCTGTCACGCCACCGCCATAAAGGTAGTTATGTAAATGGTTGAACTGAGCCGAAGCACCATTAGGCGCGTAGCAAGACACGATGTTTTCCGTTCCCGTGTTGCTTCCCGCCAACATGCCGAAGTGAGCCGTGCCCAAGGTCTGTGTGCGTTCGAGGCGGACATAGCAGTTCTCGATTTGGCCCGTGTTGGTGGCCACGAGGCCGCCCACATATTCCGTGCCGCTGCCGCTATAGGTGAACTTCGGGTTGGCGAAGCTGTTGTAGAGGGTCGTGCCCGAGGCCATCGTGCCCACAAGACCGCCCATGGTGTAGCCCGTCATTTCAGCCATAGCGGCTGACGAGTGGATGGTGCCATTAGTAAGTTTGCCTACTAGACCTCCCATGATTGTTGTGGGCGCTATACTCTCCATTTTTGCATCGGCTATGCAGTTGTAAATGCTCGTGTTACCTTTGGCTTCATTGACAATGACACCCATGCCGTAGGGATCGCTTTCATGGTGGTCTCTAACCAATAGGTGGACTCCACTCAAGAACACATCATGGATGGTAGCTCCATCAGTCACACCAAACATGCCTATGTCGGTGCCAGTGCCTCCATCGCCTTTAATGTAGGAGCAATTGATGCCCTTGATTACATGACCATTTCCGTTGAAGGTGCCTCTGAAATTTTTGTCGGCGTTGCCAATAGGCACTCATTTGTGAGCTTCCATATTAATATCTGATGTCAGAGTGACATTGACACCCGTATGGTCACCTGTTACGCCATTGAGGTTGTTGACATAGGAGATAAGCCACGCCAAACCCTCTTTGCTGCTAATGGTCACGTTGTTGCCACTGACGCTGAATCCACTTGCTGGTGCCGTAGTTTGGTGCAGTACCCATGTGTCGGCTGCAAGGTATACATAATCCAAGTCATAGGGCGAACCATAATACTTCTCATAGCTGTGGCTGTCCTCGAATATGGCGTTGGATGCCTTGACGGTTGGAAGGTTGCTACGAGTGGAGCAATAGATAACAGGAACATAGTTGCTTGAAACACTAAAGCCTACCGAAGAATTTCCTAGGTCCAAACCATCATTGACGACTGTTATCACACCTTTATGAGCGTCATTTACGGCAGGGTTGTGGAGATAGATGTTGTTTCGGTTGAAGTCGGTTATCGTCGCACCGTCTACATCAGCATAGTTGTTGGTCACTTTGATGACATCGGTGTTTCCCTGACCTGCCTGCAATTTACCTTCAAGGTAGACACCACCGCCAAAACATGCGAAAGGCACCCTGTTGTATTCAAGCGTTGTTTTACCGAACAAGTTGAGCGTACCTGTCTCGGAAATGTAAAGGCCTCCGCCTTTTAGATCAGAATAGTTGTAACGGATCATACCGGCACTTTCGCTGGAGTAGTTAACCTCCATCGTGCCTGCGTTGGCATAAACACCACCACCTTCGGCAGTGGCGTGATTGTATTGGATATTTCCTCCTGTTATAGTCGTGGTGGAGCCAGAGCCTCCGTTAGCATAGAATCCGCCACCTTGAGCCGCTTTGTTGTATTGGATGGTGCCTCCTGTTATGCTTATCGTCGACTTGTCACCTGTGATGTAAAATCCGCCACCGCCTGCCCCTGCCACATTCTCATTGGTTTTATATACAGCTGGATTGGAGGAACCAGGCACCTGTGTAGTGCCTGATTTGCCTATGATGCCGCCAGTCATGGTGAACGAGCCTCTATCCACATAGATGCTTGCACCATTGCCACTACATGAATTGCCAAAAATCTCTGGGGAAGAGGTGTTTTTTACCGTTACATTACACGTGCTGGTTTGGGTTGACATGTTAAAATTGTTCAAAATACAAATGGCGCCGCCATCGCCATGCTCATTTCTGTTCTGATAAATGGCACCTCCCGAGATTTCCAAGTTCACCGTTCCAAAATCTGTGTAACCAGTCGATGGGTTTTTGTTAATACAAATTGCTGCCCCTTTGGCGTTGGTTCCTGTAGTATAATTGCCATAGATGCTTCCGCTTTTGATGTAGAATTCCCTTTTATATTCTCCACTCGTTTGACCTTGGTAAACAAAGTTCTTAGGTGCGGTATCATATACACAAAGACCTCCTCCAATATTAGCTTTATTGTTGTAAATCTTGCCACCATCCAAGGTAAACTTGAACACGGCTGGGATGGCTTGACCTGCTGGATTCCATCCCTCGTCTTTGGAACCATAGATAATGAGGTATATACCTCCTCCAGAACTTGTTGCGGTATTGTCGTGAATTTCCACATCTGATCCAACGGTAAGGTCAAAGCCGGTGCCATCAAACTCCTCGGCACTTCCAGCATAGGCGGTGAGGTAGATACCGCCGCCATTATTGGCCGAGTTGTTGTAGATGGAACCCTTTTGGAAGTCAAGTTTCGTTTCTATAAAAAAAGCTCCTCCGTTAGATATGACCATATTATCGTGAAACTTGGAGTTACTACCCTTTACGGTAACTTTTGTGTCGGATTTTGCCGCTCCATTCCAGTAAATTACACCGCCTGCACATGCATAGTTGTTATAGACTTCACAGTCCTCCATGGTTATAACGGTACCTGTATTACCATTCGACCTCATAATACCATAACAAGCTTTGCAGTGATGGATTTTGACCCTCGTCAAGTTTGCAGTATGGTAATCAGTACCTGCAAAATAGATAGCAGTACCACAATCAGCTGCAACATCACCTTGGTCTTTGTTCCAGCCATAGCTACCTTTGATTTCAACATCAGTAAGATTGAACGCTATATGACTTAATCCATTTTGATCGAAGCGACTTTGAACAAAGAAAGCTGATCCCTTAAAAGCGTTTTGAAAAACCGCATGTGTAATATTTATGGCACCAGATCTTACCTGTATGATGCTTCCCTTGCCTTTATGGTTGGTAAAAGTGTCGGGATCGTCGACGGTTAAACTTGTTGCGTCTCCTGACGAAGGCCAAACTCCACCTCCGTCGAAAGTAATTTTTTTGTTGGATGCGCCATTGATGGTAAGAGCATAGTCTCCAGTATTAATCATTGCACCATTGAAGTTAGACGTACCATTCTTTTCCCTATAGATAGTAAAGTTGCCATTTGTATTAATGGTAAGATCTCCTGTGAGAGTAAGGGGTTGTGTCAGGTAAACATTACTATTCAATGTATATGTCCCCCTGGAGGGAATCTCATTGTATGCCCATAAATTTGTATTCCAACCGAACACCACCACCAGCGCTGCTAATACAATAAGGTATCTTTTCTTCGTTTTCATCTTCATTATGTTTTTTATCTTCTTTATGTCATTACTCGGTTTTACTGTCATATCATGCCATCGCCTCCTCCTCAAAAATCATCTCATGCACCCGCCGCATGAAGAGCGGGTCCATGGGCAGGCCCATGCGCACGAAGAGTTCGGCATCCATGTTGGGCTGCTCGAAAAGGTGTTCTATGAAAGCCTCGTCGCGCCCGGTGCGCTCGGCAAGCCACGCCGTGTCTCGGCCCTCCTCCTGCATAATCTCGCGGATGAAATGCCCCGCGTGAAACTCGCCAAAGCGGTTGAAATGTTCGTCCATTGCCAATTTTTATTTCATTCGTTTCTGTAAAACCAATATCGCATGACTCGCCATCGCGAACCATACTCCATTTTGGCTACAAAAATATTGCTTATTTGCAATATATTGAAATTTTATGCGATATTTTTTGATTATTTTATTGCACAAACATAATAATCAAAGACTTAAACGAGCCAATAAAAGCTGCCTCTGCAAATGGAAGCCATTGGCTCGCCAACATGCTTCAAGATTCCTTTGGTGCCAAATTATCATCTGCAATAATTTTTACCTAAATTCGCCTCTATATTTCGCAAATATATTGCTATATTGCAATATTTATATTTGTTTATGCAATATTTATACGTTATAATATAGCAAATTAGCGTTTCTAAGTTACGCGAACGCAGAAAGCATCACAACGACATGTTTGATTATGGTTTTTTCCTATTTTTGTGGCCGATAAAGGTCTGCAAAAATGAAAAAAACACACCTATTATTAATGGCCGGCATAATGGCCTTCGGCTGCACCGAAAAAACCGCATCTGACGCGGCTTCACATACGGCTCCTACCGCGAACTACACCCAATACGTCAACCCCATCATCGGGACGAATGGCATGGGGCACACCTTCCCCGGGGCCTGTGCACCCTTCGGCATCGTGCAACTCAGTCCCGACACCGACACCATCCCGCACAACATCGACGGGCAATATCAGCCTCGCGTGTATGAATATTGCGCTGGTTATCAGCATAAAGACAGCACCATCGTCGGCTTCAGCCACACTCACTTCAGCGGCACGGGCCATTCCGACCTTGGCGACATCTTGGTGATGCCCATAACGGGTGAAATCAAGTTCAATCCCGGCACACAAACCCACCCCGATGCGGGCTATCGGTCGCGTTTCTCCCATGATAGCGAAATCGCCACGCCAGGCTATTACGAAGTCTTTCTGCAAGATTACGGCGTGAAGGCACAACTCACAGCCACCGAACATGCTGGCATCCACCGCTATACCTTCCCACAAGGGCAAGACGGCAGTATCATTTTGGACTTGCAGCACGGCATCTACAACTACGACGGCAAGACCCTCTGGGCCAACCTGCGCGTGGAAAACGGCACCTTGTTGACGGGCTATCGCATCACCAACGGCTGGGCGAGAACGAATTACACCTACTTCGCCATCAGCTTCAACCAGCCCATCGCCGACTATGGCTACCGCGATTTGCAGAAACCGAAATACAACGGCGGTTGGGGCAAGTTCGACGTCAGCCACAACTTCCCAGAGATGACGGGGCGCAAAATCGTGGCTTATTTCACTTTTGAAAACCCAGAATGTTTGGAGATGAAAGTCGCACTTTCGGCCACCAGCACCGAAGGCGCCTTGCGTAACCTCCATGCCGAGACCGACGGACGCGATTTCAACCAACTTTTGGCCGAAACGCAATCCATGTGGAACAAGGAACTCGCTATCATTCAAGCTGATGGAACCGAAGACCAGAAGACGATGCTCTACACCTCACTCTATCACACGATGATTAATCCCTCCATCTACATGGACGTGGACGGGCAATATCGCGGCCTCGACCACAACATCCATCAGGCCGAAGGCTTCAAGAACTACACCGTTTTTTCGCTTTGGGACACCTATCGCGCCCTGCATCCGCTGTTCAATGTGCTGCACCCACAGCGCAATGCCGACATGGTGGAGTCGATGCTGAAGCATAGTGAGCAGAGTGTTCACGGACTGCTCCCCGTATGGTCCCACATGGGCAATGAAAACTGGTGCATGATTGGCTACCATGGCGTCTCTGTTCTGGCCGATGCCTATGCCAAAGACGTTGTGAACCAAAAGGATGTGATGCTTAAAGCCATGCGTCAAAGCTCCACTTGCCCCTATTACGTCAACCTCGACGACTACCAACAGCTGGGCTATGTGCCTTTCGACAAAAACCACGGCTGCGTCTCCATCACCTTGGAATATGCCTACGACGACTGGGCCATTTACCAAGCCGCATTGAAGGCTGGCGATGGCATGATGGCCGAAACCTATAAAAAACGCGCTGCCAACTGGCGCAACACCTTCGACACCGAGTTGGGTTTCGCCCGTCCGCGAATGAGCGACGGCACTTGGAAAACGCCTTTCAGCCTCTTCGACACCGAGGGCGAAGGCTTCGTGGAAGGCAACTCGTGGGTGTATTCGTTCTACGTGCCGCACGACGTGAACGGCCTCATCGAGGCCATGGGTGGCGAGGCGCAGTTTGTATCCAATTTGGATACACTTTTCGTGATGCACCTGCCGCCTGAGTTCTTCGAAAACACCGAAGACGTCACCGAGGAAGGCCTGATGGGCTGCTACAACCACGGCAACGAACCTGCACATCACATCGCTTACCTATACAACTGGACTTCAGAGCCTTACAAGACACAGTATTGGCTGCGCGAAATCATGAACCGCTTCTACAAGAACAACATCGACGGGCTTTGCGGCAACGACGACTGTGGCCAAATGTCGGCGTGGTACATCTTCTCAGCGATGGGCTTCTACCCTGTTTGTCCGGGCAGCGACCAATATGTCCTTGGTGCACCTTATCTGCCCTACATGAAAGTGCGTTTGGGCAACGGCAAGCCCTTGGAAATCAAGGCGCCTAAGGTGAGCGATGAGAACCGTTATGTGCAGAAAGTAACGTTCAACGGCCAGGAAATCAGCAAACTTTATCTCACCCACGAGCAACTGATGCAAGGCGGGGAACTCGTCTTTGAGATGGGCAACGAGCCGAACCTCACGCGAGGCACGAAGGCGGAGGACAAGCCGTATTCGATGACGAAGTAATTAAAAAAAGGAACCCCAATCGGAGTTCCTTTTTCGTTAGATGTCAGAGGCAACTTAATCTTAACGGCTGACGACCACGCGCTGGTTGCTCACGGTGCCATTGGCTTGACGGATGTTGAAGAAATACACGCCGTTGCTGTATTGGCTCATGTTCACCTCGATGGTCTTGCCGTTGGCGGCGATGGTCTCGACCAAAGCACCCATCATGTTGTAGACCTTCACGCTTTCAATAGCGTTGGCAGCCTCAACACGCACGTTGGCGGCGGTGGGGTTGGGATAAATCTTGGCCTCGGAGCTGAGTTCCGTCACGGTCAGCAGTTCGCCGTCGATTTCCACGGCATACTCAATGTCGCCGGCATCGGAAGCGAGCTTGATGGTGGTGTGGGCCACGCTCTTGGCTTCGGGAGCCACGGGAGCGATGGTGAAGGTGAATTCCTCGCCATAGGCCAAGGCAACCGGCAGTTCGTCGGCAGTGATGACCAAATATTGCACACCCTCTTCGTTGTTTTCCACGATGGAGGTGATGTTGATGACGTTTTGCGAGCTGTGGTTGGCATTGGTGGCCTTCAGCTCGGCATCGGGATTTTCGACATTCAGGGCAACGCTTTGTTCGGCGGCAATCAGGCCCATGTCTGGCAAGTCGCTCACGCTGGCCAAGACCTTAACAGCGTTCAAACCGCCTTCATACTTGGCAACCACACCGATTACATTAAATACCTCTGGGTCACCTTCAAACGCATACTCGGTCGCGGTGATGTTCTCTTCCACCAAAACATCGTTGACATAAACATCATAACCGATGGGGTTACCGTTGGCGGGAGCATCCCAAGTAGCCACTAACGAGCTTCTCAGACCGTTGGCTTCGGTCAACATCAGGTTCTCAACAGGATAAGGATGGATTTCGGTGTATTCGTAGGCATAATGGCTGTTATAGACTTCCTTCAGACCTTGGTTTTGGATCCAGATGGCCACTTCGAGGTCGCTCATTTCCTCAACATTGGTCGACGACAGGTCTTGCGTGTACTCAAAGTGTTGCATTTCGCCCGTGACAAAGTCGATGTTTTCGCCTTGGGTGCTGGTCAACATCTTCATGAAGATGTGGTGGAACGAGGTTTCGCCGTTGGTGCCCACATTGCCGTGGGTCTCCTTTTCGTTGACGGAGATGAACACACGGGCATTGGCTTCAACGTATGGCATAACGTCAGCTTTCACGCTGATGGTGTTGCCCTCAACGGTAAACGAACCGGCGATGTCGAAATAAGCAGGCCATTCGGCATGTTGGTTGAATTGGTTTTGCACACCATTAAAGTTCAGGCTTCCGCCATCCATAAAGGCCATCGGGACACTACTTACCGAGTAATAGTTGCGGCGCACGCCTGCTTCTTCGGTGTAGTACGGGTCGCCGTTGCCGGGCCAGTTCATCTGGTACTTGGTGTAGGTGTAGCGGCCTTCATTGTTGTTGCAGAAGTTGTGCATCAAGGTGTTGGGTTGCACGCAGGGGCCGCAGGTCGAAGACGAGAAGTGCTCAATCATTGGGTAACGATGGGCGGTGCCGAGAGCCACGCTCACTGGCTTGGAAAGCGTGTTGTTGTTGGCGTCATCGTCTTCCTGCCCGTTGACCAAGTTAATGCTGTAGTCCACGTTGTATAAACTGGGATCCAGTGTCGTAGGGGTGGTGAAGTTCAAGGTCGAGGTGCCCAACGAAGGGATGTTGACGGTGAACTGTTCGGTCACGGGCTCCATGCCTTCCACTTGATAAGTGGCCTCAACCGAAGTGACGGCCGTGGTACCCATATTGAAGACCGTGATGCCGAATTGGGTTTCGCCTTTGCCCACAAAGTCGCCCAGCGTGGCACCAGTGAGGTTGATGTCGAGGTTTTCGAGGGTGAAGACCATGATGTCGTCGAAGAACCAGTCGTTGATGTTGTAGCTTTGTCCGTTGAAGAAGATGCAGAACTGCACGTTGGCTTGACCCATGTCGGGGGTGGTGATTTCTTGGTTCACCGTCCAGCTCGAACTGCTGCCGTAGCCTTGGCTCCAGGCTTGGTTCCAAGTGTTACCGCCGTCAGACGAAGTAGCGATACCGATGGTATTGGAGCCTTGGTAATTGTCCAAAGCGTGCTTGAACGAGAAAATGACGCTGCTCACGCCCGTCAGGTCGACGGCGGGGCTGACGAGACGGGTTGTGCCGTTGAATTGTGGGCTCCATGAGAGGTGCATCTCATTGGGTTGTCCACCAGCGTTGTTGGTGGCCGAAACCGACCAGTTGCTGGGTTGGCCATTGATGCTCCAGCCTGCGGGCATCGAAGTGCCGTCAAACGATTCTTGCAGCAAAACCGCACGGTTTTGCGCCATGCTTGCGGTTGCAAATAGCAACGCAAAAGCGAAAAATAAAACTTTCTTCATAGTGATTAAGAATTAGACGTTTAGGCCGCAAAAATAGGAATATTTTTGGAAGATGACGCTAATTGGGAAAAAAAATCAAAACTAAAGCAAAAGCAGCAGGCCATAAACCGCCACCAGCAAAAAAGCATTTCTGACTTGTTGTCCTAAAAACGGGTCGAGCCTTTCGGGGCTTGCCTTTTTTATGGCCATCAAATCCTTGATAAACAAAGGCAAAAGCAACCAAAAAAAATAGGCATGAATGGGTTGATGCTTCAAGATGAAAAACGCTGTGAGGCACAGAAACGCCCCACCAATGAGTGAGCAATGGTAAATGAATGCCTTCTTCAAGCCCAACTTCACCACGAGGCTGTTTTTGCCCGAGGCCTTGTCGTTCTCATAGTCACGCATATTGTTGATATTGAGCACGGCATTGGAGAGGAAACCCATGGCCGATGCGGGCAGCAAGACACTGAAATCGAGTGATCTGGCGGTCAAATAAAAAGTGCCGAATACCGCAGCCCAGCCAAAAAAGAGAAAACAATACAAGTCGCCGAGACCGCGATAGCCGTATGGGTGTTTGCCCAAAGTGTAAAGCACTGCGGCCAACACTGCGGCGATGCCCAAGGCTGCAAAAACGGCCAATTCTTGCCAGGTCAGTCTGGCCAAAACGAAAATCAAAATGCCACCAGAAAGCAGGCAAAGCGCACTCACTGTGGCGATGCCACGGCGCATTTCCTTTTCGGTGATGCTGCCGCTTTGCATCTCGCGTTGCGGCCCGACGCGTTTTGCGCTGTCGGTGCCTTTCTTGAAGTCGCCGTAGTCGTTAGCTAAATTGGAAAGGACTTGGAGCAGGATGGCGGTGAGGGCACAAAACAGCAGGCAAAGCCAGGTCCCTGAGCCTGTCGAAGGGCCGGTCTTCACTGCCAAAAAGCCGCCCAACAGCACTCCCGAAAAAGAGAGCAGCACCGTCCTCGGACGGGAGGCTTTTATCCATGCCTTAAACTTTGCCATATTATATTAATAAGATAAGGCTTTTAGTGAGTCAATATCTATCATTATCAATTGGTTAAGTTATTCTGCTGCCTTGATAGCGTAGCAACGGCATCCCAGTTGGGTGCCGTTGCTTGCTATCACTGCCTTTGTTTTGAAGGTTTTGCCGGTTTTGTGACCAAAAAACAAAACAAAAAGTTATCTTCTGCGGCCTCCGCCACGGCGGCGCGGGGCATAGTAATCATCGTCGTCGAAGCGGGCGGCGCCACGGCGGCCACGGCCCGAGTCGCGCGAGGACGAGCCACCTCTTGAGCTTGAACCGCCTCTCGAAGAGCTGCCTCTCGATGAGTCTCCTTTGGCAGAACCACCTTTCGACGCGCCACCACGCGAGCTGCCGAAGCCACGCTCGGCGTTGCGTTCCTTGCGGCTCGGACGGTCGTCATCGTCGTCAAAGAACACGTCGATGTCGTCCAAATGGTCCTTCCAGTCGGGTTCGAGCCATTCGCGGCCGTCGCGCGAGCGTTCCGACTTGAAGAACGGACGGTCGTCGTCAAATTCCTTCTTCTTGCGTTTCGATTTCTTCTCGCCAAAGTCGTCGTCGCGGAAGCTGTCGCGCTCGCGGCGTTCCTTACGTTCGCCCGAGCTTTTCTTCTCGCCCCTTGAGCCTTTGGCCTTGCGGTCGGGCTGGTCTTTGGCCACCTCCACCACGATGCCACGCGGGTTATTGCGCGGGTCGGCAAAGCACTCCAAAATCAGGTCGACGGCACTCTGGTCGACGTCGACGTAGGAATAGTCGCCATAGAGGTCGATGCGCCCAATCGGGATGTTCTTCGAGCGGGTCACGTCGTTGATTTTCCCGATGATTTTCTGCGGCAACACATGGTCGTTCTTGCCCATGCCGAAATAGAGGCGCGTCATGGTTTCGTCCTGGTGGTCGCGTTCCTTGCGGCGTTCTTTCTTGTCTTTCTTTTCGTCGCGTTCGTCAACATTGAGGTCGACGGCATCCTTGTAATAGTCGAGGAAGCGGTTGAAGTTGAGCGCCACCATGCGGGTGATCAGCTCCTCGCGGCTCATCCATTCCAGCTTGCGGAAGATGACGGGCAGGTAGTCGTCGATGTCCTCGCGGTTGATGTCGACGTGTTCGATGCGGTCGATGTGGTTGAAGAGTTGTTTTTCGCACACTTCCTTGCCGGTGGGAATCATTGCCCTCTCGAAGGGGCGGCCCACGATTTTCTCGATGCGCTTGATTTTGCCCTTTTCGCGCAGGTTGATGAGGCTGATGCAGATGCCGCGTTGGTCGGCGCGACCCGTGCGGCCACTGCGGTGCACGTAGGTCTCGATGTCATCAGGCAAGTTGTAATTAATGATGTGTGTCAGCTCCTTAACGTCGATGCCACGGGCGGCCACGTCGGTGGCGATGAGCAGTTGCAGGCTGCGTTTGCGGAAGTGGTCCATCACGTTGTCGCGCATACCCTGCGAGAGGTCGCCGTGCAGGGCGGCGGCGTTGTAGCCGTCTTGGATGAGATTGTCGGCAATCTCTTGCGTTTCGAGCTTGGTGCGGCAGAAGATGATACCGTAAATCGACGGCGTGTAGTCGATGATGCGTTTCAGCACCGAATAACGGTCTTTGGCGGCCATCATGTAGTACTTGTGGTCGACGTTGGCGGTGCCTGAATTGCGTTCGCCGACGGCCACTTTCACGGGGT
>Ga0247609_10003789_pt1 | contig 15247 bp, 17 predicted proteins | sample 172DNAGHGlowgp2_FD_193487 | JGI IMG/M metagenome (GOLD analysis project Ga0247609, IMG submission 193487) | Sheep rumen microbial communities from Palmerston North, Manawatu-Wanganui, New Zealand - 1728 DNA GHGlow gp2 | ecosystem: Host-associated > Mammals > Digestive system > Stomach > Rumen ...
TTTGACCCGACAACTGTCGTAAAGCACTTCAAGCAGGAAATTCAATCTGAACAGATGGAAAGCACTCGCTCTCGTCGTAACCGCCGTACTCCGTATCTTCCGGGCTGGCGTCACAAGATGAAGTCTTCTATCCTGTTCGCTATTGACTGTTCTGGTTCTATGAGCGATGATGATGTTGCTCTCGGCGAAGCATTCGTCAACAAGTTCATCAAGCACGCTCAAGTTTCTTACTGCTTCTGGGACGGTGTCTGTGGTGACATCACTGACCTCAAGCGCAAGGAAAAGGAATTTGAACTTATCGGCCGTGGCTGCACTAACCCGCAGTGCGTGCTTGACAAGTTGGAAGAAGAAGGACTCGACTACGGTGGAATCATCTTCTTCACTGACAACGGATTTAGCTGGGACCGTCCGAAGTCCAAGTGGGCCCGCAAGGTGTTCATCATCAGCACGCACAATGCAGACGCTTGTCCGCCTTGGGTTCGCTACCACCTCTCTATGGACGACATCGAAGACTACAACAAGAGATAAGATATGGAAAAGACAACTGACATTATACTCGTCATCGGCGAAGACTTGAAAAAGTGCCATCTCGTTACTGAAAATGAAAATGCTCAGAAGTTCTGGCATTTCGCTATGGACACTATGGCGGAAGTTCCTGGAGCTTATCTCAAGCTAAATCTTGATGAAACGAACCACATGCATGTGAAGATGGCCTCTATGCCTGGTGAAGGCCAGCTCGGAGGTTTTCTTCACAAGCAGCATTTCGGCATTTCCATCAACTTGCTCAAACGTGATGTTGAAGCAGTCAAAGATCAAAACGGCGTCCTCGTCCGTTTTCTCAATGATAAGGCTTTAGCAACGTTCTTGCATGAGTTCGGACATTTCGTCCACTTTGAAGTTGACAAGGGAGTATGCCGTTCATTACCTTACTTTGGTCAGTCTTGGCCGAAGGAAGCAGCAGAAGATGAATATGACGACGCTACGTTCATTCACGAATATGAAGCAGGCTATCGTGCTATCTTCTGGGCTTCATTCTATAAGATCATTGATCCTAAGCTCGCTAAAATTGACAACATTGGTAACCTCTGGAAATTCTGGAATCATAATGATACTTCTAACGAAACAGACAAGAAGATCTGTGATTACTTGAAGAAGAAAGGCGTAAACGGAAACATTGAAGCTGAAGTCAAGTTGATGGACGAAACCATCTTTCCGCAGTTTTCCAAGAAGTACAGTGAGTATGGCGACCCGCGGCTTGATCTTTCTTTTATCAACTACGACATCTAAGGAGTTATCATGCAGTTATACGACCAGTATCAAGAAGACACAATCGCAATCATCAATCAGATCAAGTCAAGCACAGGCGTTGAACGTCTAAAAGCGCGGCACCGCCTTGCTGACAAGAAAGTGAAGTACTACGCCCACGCCCTGCCGATTCGTCCGTATCAGAAAAAGATCGCCGAATTTTACAGAGCCCAGCTTTCTAACGCTATCGGCGAACGCCTCCTGATTGAGCAACAACTTGCTGAAGCGGGAATTTCGGTCGCTTAAATTGCTTCAATTTGGGCTAGTTTATTACACAAAATTGTGTTATTCGTCTGAGAATCAGATTTACTGGCGCCCCACGGATAATTGCTAACAATTTCGTCAAAAAAGGAAAATCAAGAAAAAAGTGTAATATTTCTCTTAAAATTTGGAATTTCAATATTGCCAAGATCCAGAATAGTTGTTATATTTACTACGTTGATTGGAAATAAACAATTTTTCAAAGGATTTTGCTATGCGTCTTGAAATCTCTTTCTCTCGTCCGACTTACCGCCACACTGTCGCTGGCATCAAAACTACGAGCCTCACCAATTGGTTCCGTATCGCTCGCTGCCTCTTGACTTCTGGCATTGACAGCCGTTTCACTCGCGCTTCTATTCAGGACCGCGATCCTGAGATCACTCGTTCTCCGGATATCTGGACGACTTGCATTCATGGCTACCGCGGTCCGGGCATTCTCGAAATGTTCAAGCCTGCTCGTGGTACCAAGCGTCCGACTTACCGCCTGAATGACTATGGTCTGTCTTCTTTCATTGACGCCTGCTTCAGCGGCTTGCTCCGTGACCGCATGGCGTTCGTCTCCGAGTTCGCTTGCGCTCTGCGTGAAGCAAAGGCCCGCGGTCTCGCTGACTATGCTCATCGCATGGGCGAAAAGTATCTCAAAGCTGCCGAAGAGTTCGGCGTTCTTCTCGCGAGCTCTGAAAAGGAGCTCATCAGAGACTGTATGTAGGATTGATTATGAAAGCGAAAGAATCAAAGCGCCAGCGCTCCGAACGCATCGCCGATAGCAATAACGGCGCTACGCTTCGCACTCGAGTGGTTGGCGACAAGAAGAAAAGAAAGCGCATCAAGCGCGTTGATCTTGACAAAGAACTAGAAGAGGAATAGTTATGCCGTCTTTTTTCAGCTATCTTACTAATGAACAGCAAAAGGTCTTCCGTGGCATTCCGTTCTGGACTGCAGGCAGTTTCAATGCCTTCATGAAGGATAATGCTGACGCCATCAGCAATGCTGAGTCTAATACTGATTGGTTTGACCAGGTCATTACTAAGCTGGCTGAAAAGACGTACAACACTGCGCATCTTTGTGTTACCAAGCCAAAGGGCTGGTCGCTTCAAGGCGGCTATCCTCGTGCCTTCAGCAGAGAACTCTGTGAAGACTTACTGCACTTAATGCTTGCAGTGAAGAAAGCCATCGCTCACGAAGCGAAGGTCCAAATGATCCAAGCAGCCGCTAAGGGATTGGTGAAGTATGAAGATGTAAAGACGAAGTTTCCGTTCATCTGCACGTGGGAACCAAAAGGCTATCACGTCAAGTTGCAGCTCTGGCGTGACATCAATCCAGAAACGCTGGAGCCGATCGTCGTCAATGGCAGCCGCTACTACATCAAGACCTTCGTCTGGCTTGACAAGAAGGAATGGTACTCCGAAGACGAGATCAAGGCCGCCTGCAACGAAATCATCAAGAAAGAAAGAGAGTTCATTCAGCAGCGGCTTGAAAGAACTGACAAGCTTGACGCTATCGTCAATTCGGCAATCACCGGCGGATTCGTTCTATAATGAAGATTTAGAAAATTCTTTGTTATAAATACATTAAATCAGTTGACAGATTGAATAAAAGTTATTATATTTTATCTGTAACAAAAACAACAATACTTTTTAAAAGCAACTAACAACAAGAGGCAAAAATGAAAAAGAATCATGAAAGACACATTGAAACACGCGAAGAAAAAGAACAGCGTTGGGCCAAGAATTTGAAGACGGCCAGGTCTTTTGCCTCTCAAGCGGGTATAAAGATCAAAACCCGAAAACGTTCCCAATCAGAATTATACGACTACTAATCTCACGGCTTGTGGTGAAATTGGTAGACACAGGGGACTTAAAATCCCCCGGCGGTAACGCCGTATCGGTTCGAGTCCGTTCAGGCCGATAAATTTAGAATCCCTATGTGGGCGAAGCTTTGACGGCGAAGCACTAGACTTTTAATCTAGGGAATCGGGTCCGACTCCCGACACCCGCACTTTTGCTCCTATAGCTCAGCTGGATAGAGCACCGGTCTTCTAAACCGAGGATCAAGGTTCGAGTCCTTGTAGGAGTACTACATTTGGTGCATTAGAATAGTTGGTTAGTTCGCTAGCCTCTCAAGCTGGAGACTCGGGTCCGAATCCCGAATGCACTACTAAATCTGCGTGCCTTAGTTTATCGTTTGGCAAAACGCCCACATTGACGTGGGAGTGTCCGGTTCAAGCCCGGGAGGACAGGTGGGAATCAACCCAGCGCAGACTAGAGGAACAAGAGTCTATTCGCGGTAAACTTGCGTTCCTCGGCGTCTTTCGCATTAGCCGGTAGCCCGGCACTTTTTGCCCGCTCGTATAGAAGTAGTATAGGAGACTTTGAATCTCTTGGAGGTGGGGCGGTACCACCGCGGGCAACTAAAATTGGCGAGAGTGAAATTCTCTCAAAGCAGAACGCTACTGCGGTAATAAGTTAAACGAAATAGGCGTACTACCTTGGGCCGGACTCATAACCCGGGCTGCATAAACAATCCAGGGCGGTGCAGAGAGGTCCGACTCCTCGTATGCCTACTATGTTGATAAAGTGTTGATAAAACATTTTGTCAGGCGGCAATTTAGAGGATACGTCCTAAAAACTGTTGCTTAAAATTACATGGAAAACGTCGGTTTATTACACAAAAACCTGATAAACCTGCGAGATTCCTGTGGTTCGCTAACAGTTGATAAATTGCCAATATAACACGGATTTTTGACTATTTTGAAGAAAGTGTAATATTTCGGAAAAAATTTTCAAATTTCCAATTGCCAAGTAGCAATAAAGTTGTTATATTTACTACGTAATCAAAATCAACAACGGTTTGATTACAGAAAATCCTAGGCTAAAGCCTTGCTCGTTGAAAAAGCCCTCTGGCGCTGACAAGGGAAGCGCGGTTGATCTGGCTCATGACAAAACCCTAACGAGCGGGTCTATGCAGAATCGCTTGCGAATCTGTGCCGCAACCCTCAAAATTTTTCAGTTGAAATTTTGAAAAATTTTGAAAAATCGGTTGACAGAATCAAAAATAATTTTTATATTTGATCTGTCAATCAAAACGCCTCGCTCGTGAAGCGAAGTGGAAAATTGAAAATTTGGAAATCCGTTTATCTATGGTCCCATCGTCTACGTTGGATAGGACGCTAGGTTTTCAACCTGGAAAATTTGGTTCGACGCCAAATGGGACTACTAGCGGAAACAACGAGATACTACTGTTTAGAGCGTGCGACTAAAACCTGCCGGGGTTAAAGGTAGGTTGAGTTGCTTAGTTTTGGAGCCCCGCTTCTTTAACGGCGCGGCTGACACGGTGCGAGTCCGGTCCGTACTCCTCACGCTCCCTGAAAGTTGTATCAGTGAATTGCTCAATGCTGACATTACATGTCATTTAGCCTTCACGTTAGTTCGTGCGGCAATAGCAAAGGTAAGTCAATCCTGACAGGTAGCAAACAGTCCTCGTGCCTTTATTCTGGAGCCGATTACGCGTTCACGCTTCGGATTGGCCAAGAGCATCACCGATGCTCACAGTGTTTCTGCTCCCTTTTGCCCGTATAGCTCAGCTGGTAGAGCAGATGTTTAGTAATCATCAGGTCGGGGGTTCGGATCCCTCTGCGGGCGCTAATCTCAATAGCCATTTAGCGATAGCGATACTAACGTAATCAGCCGAGCCGCTAATTGTGGGAGGTCTCACCTGACGAGACGCTTTATGGGTGTTGAGGGAGATCGCCTTTAAGGTGCACGATTGGCGGTCTCACCGGTATTGAGCGAAGAGATGTTAGGCGAACATCATTTGAAACAAAGTACAAGTTTCATTTCGGGCCGTAGCCGTTAGGGTCGCGCTCCCTTTTTGGGTTGTAGTTCAGTCGGTAGAACGGGTGGCTGTTAACCACCATGTCACAGGTTCGAGTCCTGTCTTCCCAGCTAAAATTGCGATAGGAGCGGATTGAACTGCAGACAACTCGAGTAATGCTGCTAACTTTCAGCTCCAGCGCATTTGCTGACTTAGCTCAATAGGTAGAGCAGTGCATTTGTAATGCACCGGTTGGGGGTTCGATTCCCTCAGTCAGCGCTAAGATATTCGGGGACCCTCCGCCAATGGCGAGTAAGACAAAGATGGTACGACAAGCCGAAAGTAGTTGCATTGGTTGCTCTTTGTAGCTTCGATCTTGGTCCTTCCTAATGAAAGTCCCATATAAAGGAGTAAGTAGAACCGTGAATGGCTCACTCTTAGCTGGAGTGGATAGGATCGGTAATCGCTGAAACGACAGAAGTCTCGAAGTTGCAAGTAGAAGACTGGGTAGCTCCCATAATCGGGCTGAAGTTACTTCTTGATGGAAGGATGGATAAGGAGAGGCGGTGCATCACACGAGTTGAGGTAAGCTCTCAATAGATAGGTGCATGGAACTAATAACGCAGGTGAAGTTCCTGTGGAGGTTCAACTCCTCCGGTCCCCACTAAATTGACAGTTATCAACAATCTATCAACTGTATCAACTGTTTCTGTTTACAAAAGTTTACAGAAAAAATTGAAAAAATTTGAAAAAATTGGTTGACGGATTGGAAACTAATTGTTATATTTACTACGTTGAAATTGATTGCTCGATCTCAACAAGAAAAATTGAAAATTTTTGAAAAAATGAAAAAATTTCAATTTTTACCCTTGACAAAATCAAAATAATTTTTTATATTTGATACGTCAAAACAAAATGCCTCTCTCGCGAAGATTGGCAGAAAATTGAAAAAATGGCAGTTTTTGAAAAGTTCTTGTAATAAATAGAACATATTGATTACAAGATCAATCCTATGCCCCAGTGGCGCAATTGGTAGCGCAGCGGACTCTTAATCCGTGGGTTGAAGGTTCGAGTCCTTCCTGGGGCACTAACGGCTTACAATAGAAACTATCAAAAAGGTCTTCAGGATAAGACGCTGTCAATCGTGGCAGAAAAATCAGTTCGAGTCTGGTTGAGATAGGGACAACGATAGGCAAGTCCTAGAACAGACTTTTCTAGAGGGTTTAAGTACAGGGCGATTAACGGGCTGTAGCTCAGTCTGGCTAGAGCGCTTGATTTGGGATCAAGAGGTCGTCGGTTCGAATCCGACTAGCCCGATACTGTTCAAAAATAGCAGTAACAAGAAAACGATTGATTTTAGCTTGATGCGCAGAGTGGAAATCCTTCGCAAGTATGGTTACGGCACAGGCGAGCACTTCAGTGGATTGTTTCGTTACGATTTGGTGAAGAACAGCGAATGGTGCAGGTTGCGGGGTCGCTGCACTGAGAACAGTTTCTTATGGGTGGCCGCTGACGGCTGGTGAGTCAGGGCGGACTGTAAATCCGTCGCCCTAACGGGCTTTGGGGGTCCGAATCCCTCGCCACCCACTAATGGTCAATGACTGTCCAATGACGGCAGTTGGACCGGACGCTAAAACGGACGGACACGGTGGTTCAAGTCCACCCAGGAATTGACAAGTCCACGAAAGGCTAACTGCAGGTAGTTGAGTAAGGGGCGAAACTTATGGGCTTTTAGTTCAGTTGGAAGAACGCCTGATTTGCACTCAGGAGGTCAAGGGTTCGAGTCCCTTATTGTCCACTATTACATTGGGTTGTAGTTCTAATGGCAGAACGGGTGGCTGTTAACCACTATGTTGGGGGTTCGAGTCCCTCCTTCCCAGCTAACGCTTTTATTGCGGGGTAGAGCAGTGGTAGCTCTCCAGGCCCATAACCTGGAAGTCGTCGGTTCGATCCCGACCCCCGCTACTATGGCGCTGTCGAATAACTGGTTCAGTTCACCGGCCTTTCAAGTCGGAAATTCGGGTTCGAGTCCCGACAGCGCTACGAAGTTAAGTCACTGATGGACCGTCCGATTCGGTCATGGAAACATCATACTTAGCAAGGCAAAGATGAAATGATGATCAGCGTGGATTCTTTGCCGGTACTTTTATGGTCTCATCGTTTAATGGATGGATACCGGCTTGTCACGCCGGAGGTACGGGATCGTGACCCGTTGAGACCGCTTCAAAAACGGAACTCTGTGAGTGTTTAGCATTTTCTGCATAGAGAAGATGGAGATTCTAACGTCCAATGCTTGTATAAGTTAGATATCATACATCAGTGAAGTTTGGATGAGTTCTAGACTTATCTACGCCCGTTCTTCACCTTTTATGGGCTCGTGGCGCAACTGGTAGCGCAACTGCTTTGCAAGCAGAAGGTTAAGGGTTCGAGTCCCTTCCCGTCCACGAAATACTGATATGCAACAGAGAACTGAAACAAACGAACTTGAGTATATCAGCAGTGCTTATTCCCGGGTAGCTCAGTTGGTTTAGAGCCGCTGTTTTACACACAGAAGGTCGGGGGTTCGAATCCCTCCTCGGGAACTAATCCGGCGAGATTCCCTTAGCTCACTGGAAGCGTGCCGTCGCGAGAGGACCACGTTAAATACGACTTCTCCATTCTACGTTTCTTGATGAGAAGAAACGAGGTTCCTAACATCTTCCCTTGGTTGGCCGCCGTTGAAAAGATGGTAACAGTGACAGCGATATAACTGTTTTTAACTGGACTTAAGGGGTCTTCGCTCTTTTTCCGCAGCTATAGCAATTGGTTAGATAGCCACTCTGATAAGGTGGAGGTTCCTGGTTCGAGTCCAGGGTTGCGGACTAAATTTTCCGCAGGCATAACGATTGGTTCGTTTGTCAGTCTGATATACTGGAGGTTGTAGGTTCAAATCCTACCCTGCGGACTAAAGATACATGCAGCAACTTTAACCCAATTCAATTTTTAATCTTGAATCCAAATGTATCTTGCTTTTGCCTCTCAATCCAAATCCAGTGATTGGACCGGACTGAAAATCCGAGTAGCTGCGGGCGGCACGCAGGGGAGGCACTAATGGCCTAGTGGTGGAATTGGTAGACACGTCTGACTTAGGATCAGATGCCGAAAGGCGTGGGAGTTCAAGTCTCTTCTTGGTCACTTAAAATATTTCGCTCGGTGGTGGAATTGGTAGACACGCGGGTCTAAGAAGCCCGTGCCGAAAGGCGTGAGGGTTCGAGTCCCTCCTGAGCGACTACATCAGTGGCGAAAATATAAACGCTCAAACCGATGGTTTGTGTCCGCAAGGACTTAAAGGTGAAAATCCTTTCTGATGTCGCTGCATTCTATCATGCAGCATTTGCTCTCGTAGGCTAACTGGATAGACCATCGGACTACGAATCCGATAATGCAGGTTCGAGTCCTGCCGAGAGCACGAGATAAATAAACTATGCTGAGGTGAATCCGAGCGGCAAAGGACACAGTCTGCAAAACTGTGGTGGAAACACTTCGTGGGTTCGAGTCCCTCTCTCAGCTCTAGAATTTGGAGGCGTAGCCTAATTGGTAAGGCAGCGGACTTGAAATCCGCCGCGACCTAAAAATCGCTTGTGGGTTCGAGTCCTTCCGCCTCCGCTAAAATTTGTCCCATTGATGCAATTGGTAGCATATCTCCTTGCCATGGAGAAAGTTGTCGGTTCGAGTCCGACATGGGGCTCTAACATTTGCCCTATTGGTGTAGTGGTTAACATTTCTGCCTTCCAAGCAGGTGTCCCCGGTTCGAGTCCGGGATAGGGCTCTAAAGATGCAAACAGCAGATCTGAACGCTGGAGTAGCTCAATAGGCTAGAGCACGGGATTTCCCGAGATGCTGGTTCGAGACCGGCCATCAGTCCAATGGAGCATCTTGAATTTTATTGCGAGGAGAATCGGCATTCCAGCGAGTTTCATAAGCTCGCCTCCGTGGGGTCGGCACCCACCTTCGCAACTATACATCCCCGCAGTGGTGTTAATTGGTTAGCACGCATGCTTGTGGCGCATGAGGTTCGGGTTCAAATCTCGGCTATGGGACTATAAGATACTTACAGCAAAATAAAACGCTTACTAACGATGACACAATCAAATGTGGAATTAGGGTAGGGTAATTGCCGGCGGTCGCAAGATCGTTGCCTGCTCCCACGGCCTGTTCGTACAAGTGACGGAATATTGGCAGTAGAAACTGTCTGAACCTGCAGCAAGCTGTTGCCTACCAGGAAAGATATGGTGAGAGCACAGCGGCGACTCAACCGCGACAGTATCTTGTTTATTGCCCGTTGGTGTAATGGTAACACGCATGACTCTGACTCATGAATTGGTGGTTCAAGTCCATCACGGGCAACTAAATTATCTAGGGATATAGTTCAATGGCCAGAATGGCGGTCTCCAAAACCGTGGATCTTGGTTCGAGTCCAGGTGTCCCTGCTACAAAATAATTCGTTACTTCACTGGACATATTGGCCTGCCAGGAATTGAAGTTCTTATTTGAGTCGTTAGCTTGCTAATGCGCATTTAAAGCGGCGATACTTGAGTGAGGTGATATAACGATACGCAATCCTATGTAAGAAGGGCCGGAAAGTCACCCGGGACACAGAGGAACATAGCATGAAACAATCTGTGCTAACTTGTAATGAATTATTTTTATTTTTGGCCAAGTGGCGGAATTGGTAGACGTCGGGGTCTCAAACACCCCTGCCCGCAAGGGCGTGAAGGTTCGAGTCCTTCCTTGGCTACTAAAAGATACCAACAGCAAGAATATTTCTTATTCCGCCTTTGGAACAATAGCTTAAGTAGAGAGCGCCGGCAGCACATGCCGGAGATGAAACAAAATGGTATCTTGCTTTGGAGAGTTAGTTCTAATTGGTAAGACGCCTCGGTGCTAACGAGGTGCCCGCAAGGGCTTGCAGGTTCGAGTCCTGCACTCTCCGCTCAGATCAATTTTACCTATTTTTGTCATAAAATGACAATATGCCCAAATTTCATCAATTTGGGCGTTTTTCGTATGTAAACTTTGTTTTACACAATTTTTTCATATTTTTTGATTTTTTAGTTGACGGATTCCTTGGAAATTGTTATATTATCTACGTTGGAAATTGATGGTAACAGTTTAACAAGGAATTTTGAATGAACGCTCTCATCACCCGCTCCGCTTTTATTGAACTCTGCAACAAGCTCTCTGCAAAGCATAGCCTTTCTACTGACTTTGTTGACATCACTCGCTATGGCGAAAAGTCGGTGATCTGGCGTGACATCGCTACTGACACAGGTATCGCTCGTCTCGATCTTGGCTGTTCTGGAAAGGAAACTGCTCGTGGCAGCGTCCATCTCGCTGAACACAAGACCGACAAAGGCTACATTGACTGGATGCACGTGTCCGTTGAAGGCAAGCGTGAAGACTTGATTTCCGCACTGGAAGAACTTATTGAAAAGGAAGCCGTTGAATGCAAGTACACGGCATTTCCGAAATTTGATACGCCGATTCCGGCTGAACACAATTTCTTGACTCTTGAAGAAATTGTTGAATTTTTCAAGAAGAACAATCTTCCGCTTCGCCAGTTTGACATTGACTCTCGTTACTTGTCAAACATCAACGCTATCGCTCCATATGGATGCACTTGCTCTTCCTTCGCTCACTGGGGCTGCCCGCGTGAACTTCGTGCTCCGCTTGCTTGCCAGCCGCTTTGGTATATGCCGACTTCTTGGGGCGATGAGAGCCAGTGCATTGAAGTCGCCTCTATCGGCCGTGATTTCGCTGACAAGTCTGAAGTCCCTGAGATCAACAAAGCTTATGGTTGGGGCTGGGAACGTACTTCTATCAACGGCGTTCCGTTCGGGCAGTACAACACTTGGACTGAACAGGCTTACCGCAAAGAGATCAAGTGCTGGTTCTACAAGAAGTACTTGCAGGAAATGAAAGGCGTTGATACTTACAATTCTGAAAACGTAAAGCTCTGGACGGCTCACTCTCTCGATGAAGTCCAGAAGATGCTTGACGAAGTCAACGCTGCAGGTTTCAAGATCTAATCTATAAAGGAGTTTGAACATGGCTTACAAAGAAGTAAAAAGCAAGACCCGAGTTGTTGAATTTGATCTTGGCGCCGAAAAGGTGACAATGACGCTGAAACGTTATGAAGGCAAAGTCCGTAAGCATGACTCTCTTGGTCGCCCCGCTGGCTGGGGAATGAGCGGCTTTACTTGCGTGAAGTGTTCGCGCTTTCCGAAGGCTGACTGGCGCCCCTACATTGACTTCGGCACGAAGATGGCCGACTGTTCGCTTGCAGGCTACGAAGCAGAGACTCCGGAATGGCCGATGATTGACCAGCTTGCTGAAAGCATGATCTTCGAGTACAAAGGCTGGACTGACGATGAAGGCTACGTTTCTGTCGCAGACGCTTTGAAGAAGATCGCAGAATATAACGAAACGCTTGTCAAGGAAAACGCTCAGAAAGAGCTCAAGGCTTGCGCTGAAATCCTTAAGGAAATGTAAAATGTTAAAAACTGAAGAAATCAAGTCATTCATCCAGTCTCACAAGGAAGTGCTTAAAAGACAGACCGTCAATGGCATTGAGGACTACTTCGTTGAGATCAACGGCAGACACTTTACGTTCCTTGAACGAATAAAGGAAACGGACGAATGGTTTGTCCACTATCAGTTAAAGCCGCGCTACATTCCTCAATGGAACTGCGTGACAGAATTGAACGGCCTTCCAGATGCATTTGCTGGACGCAGAGATGTGGTTCTCAAAAAGCGTCGGCTTCTTGAAGATTGCTGGAATAAGTGGCTAGCACAGCTGCATAGAGAACTTTCCTTAGTGAAGAAAAACCATGGACACAAGTAAACTTTCTCAAGTCATCAAGGTCGTTGACCCGCAGGCGGATTTCCGACCTATCAAGTACAGCGACCTCCAAGAAAAGGTAATGTGTGATAAATCAGGGGCGATCTTGAAACTTTTTACGGACTATTTAAAAACGGCAAAACAAGAAGAAATCCGAAAATGCGCCGAAAATTGGTGCTTAAAATAACCCGGAAAACGTCATAATATTACACATTTTTGCATTATTCGTCTGAGAATAAGATACGCAAAAATTGCTGTATAATTGCCAACAACGATCAGAACGTGGAGGATTTTAAGAAAAAGTGTAATATTTTCAAATTTTTTCCTTATTGTCCCATTGACAGGTTTCCAAATAGTTGTTATATTTTACTCGTAAAACAAATCAATTTGGAGATTCTACTATGGCTCAGAAGACAATCCGTGAAACTGTTATTGAACTCGCTATCAAGCTTCGCATCGCAAAGATGAACTATATCATGAAGGATTCTGCCATGATTGACAAGGCTTGCCCCGAGTACAAGAAATGGTTGAAAGCCTCTGACGCAGTATTCGCAAAGATGAATACTCCGGAATTCATGGAAGAAATCAAAAAGAACGGAATTGTCACTGCCAAGGAAGTTGACGCTGCCTTTGATGCTAAGTTCAAGCCGAAGGCTGGTGACTTTGGTGACTTCTGCCCGTCTGTTTAAGGAGATTGAAAATGTCTGAACTTCGTAACAAATTGATTAAGATCGCTGCTGAAGGCCGCATTGCCTCTGATGAATTTAGAAAGCGTTTCCCGAAAGAATGGAACAGTATCCTCCCGCGTCCGGCTTACGTACTTGAAAGCAGCGAGTACAAGAAGTTGCTCGACGCGACTGCTAACGTTGTTGCGGCTTTCACGACAAAAGAAGCTCAGGAAGAAATCAGGAAAAACGGCGGAATCTCTGTTGAAGAATGCGCCCGTTACATGCAAACGTTAAATATCAACGCTTAACTTAAGGAGAATTTGAAAATGGAAAACACGAATGACAAAATGCAGTTTATCGCTCTCGCTATTCAGAAGTACAACCTCAAGAACGCAAAGTCTTGCGAAATCGTTGAATTTGTCCAGTATCCGCAGAAGCGCAAGAATGGCGCTGAATACGCTCTTGTCTTCAGTGTCCATCGCTGGAATGGCGACTCGAGCAACACTATCGAGTACAACTCTTACGCCCAGCTTAAGGCTTGGTTTGACTTCCACTGCTAAGGAGACTGAAAATGCCGCATTACCCAAATGATGAAACGAAAATATTGAACTATCTTGGCAGTAATGATTCCAATAAGAAGTGTCATTGGTGCCACAAGAAGAATGACGGAAGTTTTAAACTTTGTGGTAAGAACCGCGACAACTTGCTTGTGTATGTCTGCGAAAAGTGCTTCAAGAAGCACGCCGACGAACTTCATTCTTTTACAAGAAAGGTAAAGATCAAATAATGGCTAAGGAGAACTGAAAATGAAGCGCATTTTCCCGATGTACAAAGGCAACAGCTTGGACAAGGCCGGCTTGGGCTATTCCTCTATTCAGTCTGCAAAGCATTACATGGATGAAAGGCCAGTGCAGAAAGATTTTGACGCCACGCTTCCAGAACGCTATTGGTATGACTTTGAATATGTCTACAAGCACAATGGTCGGGAAATGAGCGATCATCACATCTGCGCTGTGGCAAATTACGCCTTTCATGACACTGACTACGAAGATCAGTTCTACATCAAGGACTTGACTGGCGAAGACAAAGAACTGTGGGACAAGGTGTTCGCTATTGAAGACAAGTACCGCGAACGTGGCTGGGCGTGGGCTGGCAAGGAAGTTGAAAAGGAAATGTATGCGCTGCTAGTTGAATTGGATAAGCGCGGCTGGTATCACTCGCTGTTTGAGAATGAAGTTGATTACTCCAAGAAGTACCGCAAGTACAAAAAGGAAAACGTTCAATTTGTGGAAAAAGAAGTAAAGATCGAGGTTCATTAATATGGCAAGAGAAGCTACTGTACAAGACATCGCTGACTTCTTTAACAGACTTGTCGCTGAAGGCAAAGGCAATTACAAAGTTGATGTCGCGACTCCTGATGGAAACAGCTACGACTTGTTTGTAGGCGAGATGAACAAGAACGATCCTTACGGTCTTGCTTACGAACAGAACAACAGCATTGCTTACGTTTATGACAGATTGAAGGTCGTAAGTATTGGAGATTTGGAGACTGAAAAGTAAATGAACAAGATAGAGCAATTCATTGAAGATTCGGAGTTAAAAGCAGAACTCAGAGTAATGCCGCCTACAAAGTTCAATATTGTGTGGAATCTCTTCGTGCTTTGCAGCAGGCTGTTCGAGAAGCGCAATTCAGTTCTTCGCTCGGCCGATGAGATGGAACTTAATGACACAGCAGGAGGAGATTCAGACGCGTTTGAGACTTGGCAGAATCTTATTCATGACGTTAACTTTAAGAAGTATGTAAAAGACGGCTGGATGGTGCTGCATAAGATCCAAGACAATAAGTACAAGACTGACTTGTCACTGTTTGAAATCGAGAAAGCCATCAACTTGACTTATTCAGGCATTCAGTTATTCAACAAAAGATACGAAATACTGCAAAAAAGGAGAAAAATCAAGGAAATCAGGCAGAGTGCCCAAATTTATGAAATTTAAGCAATTTGCTTCTGTAAACTTTGTTTTACAGAAAAAATGAGGAAAATATGCATTTTTAGTTGACAGCTGCCGCGGAAATTGTTATATTATCTACGTTGGAAATTGATGGTAACAGTAACAATTCGCTTTTAAGGAGACGCTGCTATGAAGACTATTAAAGAATACCTCTCTGCCCTTTCTGTCAACCTCGGCGCTGCCGATAAAGATTGCAAGTTTAAGCGTTTCATTGACTCTGATAAACTGTTCTTGGATTTCAATAATTCGGTGCAGGGCAACCGCAACTGCATTTACTCCAAGCAGTTGATAATTCTCCCCGACCAGTCCC
>Ga0247609_10003791_pt1 | contig 15243 bp, 11 predicted proteins | sample 172DNAGHGlowgp2_FD_193487 | JGI IMG/M metagenome (GOLD analysis project Ga0247609, IMG submission 193487) | Sheep rumen microbial communities from Palmerston North, Manawatu-Wanganui, New Zealand - 1728 DNA GHGlow gp2 | ecosystem: Host-associated > Mammals > Digestive system > Stomach > Rumen ...
CACCTTCTCACTCTCGTCGCGCTTCTCGTGGTAGAGCTTGGGCAGAGGATTCTGCAAAGGCTCGTCATAGTCTTCGCGGTTACGCACGGCATCGATGGCCAGGTAGATGGCATGACGCATACTGCTGGCGTCGATCTGGTTGCGACCGGCCATCTCGAAGTGTACACCATGGGCGGGAGCCGTGCGCACAATGGGCAGACCCGACGTGAAACGGACACCGTCTTCAGGGGCAATGGTCTTGAACGGAGCCATGCCCTGGTCGTGGTACATGGCCAGTACACCGTCGAAGCGGTAGTAATCGCCACGACCAAAGAAGCTGTCGGCGGCGTATGGCCCGAAGGCCTGTATGCCATGTTCCTCCAGTTCGCTGATGGCGGGAGCGATGATTTCCTTTTCTTCCTCGCCCAGCGCACCGTCTTCTCCGCATCGGGGATTCAGGGAAAGGACGGCAATGCGGGGACTGGAGATGCGCATGTCGCGACGAAGTGCCTCATGAAAAAGTTTTCCTTTCTCGACAATCTTCTGCTTGGTGAGCGATTCTGGGATGTCTTTGATGGCCAGGTTGTTCGTCACCAAGGCCACACGCAGTTCGTCGTTCATCAGAATGCTAATGCCTTTGCCCTTGCTGTTGAGCTTGCGTTCCAGGTACTCGGCATGCCCGTTGAAGCCTTCCATGTTGCTACGGTTTACTGGAGCCGTGACAAGCACGTCGAAGAGTCCTTTCTTGTAATCCTCGATAGCACGGTCGAGTGCTTTCAGGGCAGCCTGACCAGACTCGAAAGTGGCCTCGCCCAGGCTTACTTTGATTTCTTCTTCACCGAAGCAGTTCAGGATGTTCAGACGGTTGTCCTCGGCTTCTTTGGCGTCATTGATGCTGTCGAACGGTATTTCCATGCCAAGGGTCTTGGCATGATAGGCTGCCACCTTGGGTGAACCGTAGACAATCGGTGTGAACAGTTCGAGGATAGTAGGGTCTTCAAAGGCCTTCAAGATGGCCTCATAGCCCACACCGTTGGTATCGCCATGCGTGATGGCTACTCTTATTCTTTTCTTTTCTTCCATTTGTGATTAGTTTGTTTGAGATTTCTTTGCGGTGGAAAGCAGGCCGCAGGCGGCAAAGATGTCTTGTCCGCGGCTGGCCCGTATGGTGGTGAACACGCCGTGGCTGGTCAGAAAGTCGCGCAGACGTTCCATGTTTTCCTCATTGGCGCCAGGCAGGTCGACGTCGGGTATCTGGTGAAAGCGGATAAGGTTCACGCGGCATTCAATGCCTTTCAGTAGCTGCACGATGTGTCTTCCGTGGGCAAGCGAGTCGTTGAGTCCGCCGAAACAGATGTATTCGAACGAGCAACGGCGCTGATGAGTGAAATCGTATTGTCTCAAGAGTGCCACGGTTTCCTCAATAGGCATGGCTTTCTCGGCTGGCATCAGGCTCAGTCGCTGCTCATGAAGGGGTGAATGCATTGAGATGGCTACATGGCATTCGCTCTCGTCGAGGAAACGCTTCAGCTTGTTTTTCACGCCAACCGAGCTGACGGTGATGCGCTTCGGACTCCAGGCAAAGCCGTCTGGGGCTGTCAGTAAGCCTGTTACATGCAGAATGTTGTCCAGATTGTCCATCGGTTCGCCTTGTCCCATGAACACAACATTCGTCAGTTGATCGCATTCGGGCAGCGAATAGATCTGGTTCAGAATGTCGGCAGCTGTCAGCTGGCCTTCAAATCCTTGCTTACCTGTCTGGCAGAAGAGGCAATTCATCTTGCAGCCTACTTGGCAAGAGACGCAGAGTGTGGCGCGATCGCCGTCAGGGATGAAGACCGTTTCCACAAAGCGGGTAGCAGATGAGGATGTACCGGATGTTCCCGACAATCCGGATTCACAACGGACAGGAAACAGATACTTGATGGTTCCGTCTACGCTTCGCTGACAGTCAATGGGAGGCATGACACCAACCTCGTAGCTTTCACTCAGCCGTTCACGGTTGGCTTTCGACAGGTTGGTCATCTCTTCAATGCTCGTCACGTGCTTCTCGTATAGCCACTTGGCAATCTGCCCGCCCGTAAAGGCCGGCATCCCCAAGCTACGGCAGACTTCTTTCAGCTCGGCCGTGGTGAGCCCCATCAGTATCTTCTTGTCGTTAGTCATTATTTCTTTGTGATGTGCAGGAACCGTGTCACCTGACTGGCCAGACTCATGTCCTTATTATTGATGTAGGCATCGAGGATGCGTGTCATCTCGTTAATGGGTAACACGTCATAGTCGGCTATGGCAGCGGGAATCAGACAACTGTTGCCTTCCTTCAGAAGGACTTCTTCTCCCGTCTCTCTGATTCTGATGAGGCAGTCGCCTTTAATGCACATGGAGATGATGAAGCTGTCATATTTGATGAGATTCCGATGGAAAGCCTTTGTCAGTTCTGTGACTCTCACGCTGAAATAGGGCGAACTAATGATCTGATTAGAGCGGTTGATGTCGTCTGCGTACATCGTCCGATACTCATCTTCCACATGGAAGTCCAATGCCTCCGCAGCCAGTTCGGTATGCAGTTCACGTGGCTTTCCGTCGAGTCCCGGTCGGTTATAGTCGAAAATGCGGTAGGTAACGTCGGATGACTGTTGCACTTCGGCCAGCAGGATTCCTCCGCAGATGGCATGCACACGTCCGGCAGGCAGATAGAAGACGTCCCCGGCTTTCACCTCATGCTTGGCAAGCACTTCCGTGATGCTGCCGTCTTGCACCCTTTTCTTGTATTCATAGGGTGTAATGGTCTCTTTAAAGCCTGCATAGAGATAACTGCCAGGGAGGGCATCAATGACGTACCATATTTCAGACTTGCCCATCTTTCCATGTACCCGTTTGGCCATCTCGTCGTTGGGGTGTACTTGAATGCTCAGGTCTCGTTTCGCATCAATGAACTTTACGAGCAGGGGCATCTGTCCGTTATATTGCCTGTAGACGGCTTCGCCCAGAATGGCTTCCGGTGCCTCGTTGATGACGCTCACCAGATCTCTGCCTGCGAGCGGCCCGTTGCTGATGATGCCGATACTGCCAGGAACTGCACTCACTTCCCAGCTTTCGCCGATAGGCTCGTCGGTAGGCTCCATCCCTTTATAGGGCCTCAGCCTGTTGCCTCCCCACACCACTTTGTGCAGGTTCGGTTCGAATAGAAAAGGATACAGTCTCATGCTGATTTATCTTAAAGGGTTCTCCTTGCTTACATACCATTCGGCAAAGGCGCGCAGACCGTCGCGAAGCGAGGTGCTGGGCTTGAAGCCGTAGTCGCGCTCCAGGGCAGAAGTGTCTGCATAGGTGACGGGTACGTCGCCAGGCTGCATGGGCACCAGTTCCTTATGAGCCTCGAAATCATAGTCGGCAGGCAGTACGCCGGCGCGAATCAGTTCCTGCTGCAGGATGTCTACGAAGGTGAGCAGGTTTTCGGGCGAGTTGTTGCCGATGTTATAGACGTTGTAGGGAGGCAAGGGCAGACCGTCTTCGCCGTTTTTCTTCTCCGGTGCTCCCTGCATGATGCGTACCACGCCTTCTACGATGTCGTCGACGTAGGTGAAGTCGCGCTTGCAGTTGCCGAAGTTGAAGATCTGGATAGTCTTGCCGGCTACAAGCTTGTTGGTGAAGCCGAAGTAGGCCATGTCCGGCCGTCCGGCAGGTCCGTAGACGGTGAAGAACCGAAGACCCGTCGAAGGGATGTTGTAGAGCTTCGAGTAGGCATGTGCCAGGAGCTCGTTGCTCTTCTTCGTTGCGGCATAGAGCGAGACGGGGTTGTCAACCTTGTCGTCAGTAGAGTAGGGCACCTTCTTGTTCGAGCCGTAGACGCTCGACGACGAGGCATAGACCAGATGCTCCACGCCCGTCTCTCCGTTGTCATAGCTGTGGCGGCAGGCCTCCAGGATGTTATAGAAGCCGATAAGGTTTGACTGGATGTAAGCATCGGGGTTTGTGATGCTGTAGCGCACACCAGCCTGGGCTGCCAGGTTCACAACCACGGCAGGCTTATACTCGGCGAAGATGCCGTCGATGGTCTGCTTGTCAGCGATGTCGCCTTTGATGAAGACAAACTTCTCGTTCTTCTCCAGTTCCTTCAGACGGGCTTCCTTCAGTCGCACGTCGTAGTAGTCGTTCATGTTGTCAATGCCGACGATGGTTGCCGTGGGGGCATCCTTGAAGAGACGCTTCACGAGGTTAGAGCCGATGAAGCCTGCGGCACCGGTGACGAAGAGAGTCTTGTTATCTAATGATACAGTTGTCATAAGTAAATAATATGTTTGCGATGTGTAAATAACTTGTTTGCGATGTGTAAACGACTCGATTAGTCTTTGAAGCGTTCCTGCGCCTCCTTATAGGTGTCGAGCGACCCGATGTCGAATCGTCCGGCCGTCATGGGCCATGCATGCATCGTGGTGCGGTCTACCATGTAGTGAGCCAGGTTGCCGGGGGCATCCTTTCCACATCCGTTCTCTACCGAGAGGCGGACCAGTGGCAGGTCTTCTTTCCTATAAATATAGAAAGGAGGAACGGCCCAGTGGCTTTTCGGCTCCTGCGGTTTCTCTTCCATGTTCAGCACCCGCATCTGGTCGTCGACGACGATGACGCCCGTGCGCTGAAGCTTCTCGATGGAGGGCTGCTCGTGGCACATGATGCACGAAGTCTGCTTCTCCTTGGCAAAGTCGACAAACTCCTGGAACGAGAAGAACAGAATGTTGTCGGCGGCCACTACGAGCAGGTCGTCGTCAATGTTCTTCTGCTTCAAAGCCAGCAGCAGGTCGCAGACGGCTCCCAGACGGGTGTCGTTGGTCTCCGTGCCGTCGTCGATGATGGTCACGGGCTTCGTGTAGGATTGTTTTGCTGCCCATTCTTCAAAGATATGGGCAAACTTGTGGTTGGTGACGATGATATGCTCGTCGATCTCGGGGATGCGGTCGATGTCGTCGAGCATTCGTCCGAGGATGGTGCTTTTGCCGATCTGCAGCAATGGCTTGGGGAAGTTCTTCGTGAGCTCTCCTAAGCGGGTGGCATAACCGGCAGCGATTACGATTGTTTTCATTGTTTTCTGAATGGGGCTAATGGGGCCAATGGGGCTAATGGGACTTATAGGTTCCTTACAGGAAATCAACGCCGTTGGCGGGGTCGCAGAAGAAGAGCTCGAAGCTCTCTTTATATTGGGGATACTGAGCCAGATAGGATTTGGTCACTTTCTCCCTGATGCTGTCTTCCTTGGCAGGGTCTATCAGGGCGATGCAGGCACCTTTGAATCCGGCTCCGCTGAAGCGTCCGCCGAACACGCCTTCGGTCTCACGGAGAATCTTGAACAGGGCTATCAGCTCAGGCGAACCACACTCATAGTTGTTCATCGAACTCTCGCAACTCTGGAAGATATACTCGCCGAACTTCTTGATGTCGCCCTCCTGCCAGGCCTTCACACCGTCGGTCACGCGGTCGCACTCCGTATAGAAGTGACGGGCGCGCTTGGCAAAGCGCTCCGGCATCTTGTCCTGATACTTCAGGAACACGGCTTCATCGACGTCGCGCAAGCGGGTGTCCTGCAACTCTTTCAGATGCTCGTTCTCGTAGGCCTGCATAATCCATGCGGCAGTCTTGCACTCGCTGACGCGCAGGTTGTAGTCGGTGCCCGTCAGCTTGCGGGTCACGCCGCTGAAGAAGATGCCCAGCTTGAAAGGCAGTGCTTTCTTACCGTCACCGAAGGGCAGCAGCTGATATTCCGACGTGCGCGTGTCGAGGAACAGCAGCTTGTCGGCCTCGCAGAGCACTACGCAGGCCTGGTCGAGGATACCGTTGTTCAGTCCCACATAGTTACGCTCGGCGCGTGAGGCATATTCGATGATTTGCATCTTCGACAGTCCCAGCGAGTTCACTTTGTCGATAGCCATGACGAAGCCGCAGAGCAGGGCTGCAGACGACGACAGTCCGCCAATGGGCATCGAGCCTTGCACGATGCCGCGCACACCGCGCTTCAGTTGGAAGTCCTGCTGCAGAGCCCATACGGCACCGCGCAGATAGTCGCCCCAATTCTCCTGTTTCTCGTCGACAGGTCGGTTCACGTTGAACGTCATCAGACCCTCAAACGACAGGGAGGCCATCTCTACCTTGCCCGTTTCCGTGGCAGAGAAGAGAAACTCGATGCCGCTGTCGAAGGCGAAGCCTGTGACCAGACCGTGCTGGTGGTCGACGTGTGCCCCCAACGGACAAATACGATAGGGGGCAAAGAGCTGATAGAGTGCGTCACCTTTGCCAAAGAAGGTGCGATATGCTTGAAATAAGTCTCTCATATATTTATTTAATATTGTTTGAGCTGCAAAGATATGCTTTTTTTTTGATGTGACAAAGGTTTTTCCTTGAAATCTAAAACAGCCCTCTTGTAATTCGTGCTGAACTGCCCCGTAATTCATACTGAATTGCCTCGTAATTCGTGCTGAATTGCTGCGTAATTCAATATGAATTATAACCCTGTGAGAATCAGATAGTTATAACGGCGCTTCGGCCTTTGCCAAGAAAAAAGGCAGGAGAATGTTGGGAGAATGCGCAAAAAGTCGTAAATTTGCACGAAAAAATAGACGACAAGATGAAAGAAACTGTTGAAATATTTATGCCGCCCCATAGCCTGTCGGAGGCCGAATATGACTGTACGGAGATGGCAGAGCGACTGACGTCGACCCGGACGTTGCAGAAAATAGCTCAGGACTCCGTTGCCGACTATGTGGCGCTGGTCACCAAGTCTGCTGCGCTGACGCTGGGCGAGGGAGCGCTGGAGCGTATGGTGCGTGTGGCGCATGAGGCAGATGCCGCTATGGTCTATGCCGACCATTGGGAAGTGAAGGACGGAAAGACCGGGAAACATCCGGCCATCGACTATCAGTTGGGCTCTATTCGCGACGACTTCGACTTCGGCTCGTTACTGCTTGTGCGTGGCGAGCTGCTCCGCCGCTGGGCACAGCAGCCGCAGTTGGCGCAGTATGACTATGCAGGACTCTATGACCTGCGCCTGTTCCTGAGTCGGCAAGGCCAGCTGCTGCACCTGAACGAACTGCTCTACACCGAGGTGGAAGACGATCTCAGAGCTTCGGGCGAGAAACAGTTCGACTATGTGAACCCTGCCAACCGCGAGGTGCAGATTGAGATGGAGCAGGTCGCAACGGCTCATCTGCGCGAGCTGGGGGCGCTGGTCGACCCGTCCAGCTATCAGCCCATCGACTTCAGCGAACAGGACTTCGACTGTGAGGCTTCGGTCATCATTCCCGTCTACAACCGTGAGAAGACCATCCAGGACGCTGTGAAGAGCGCCTTGAAGCAGAAGACGAGTTTCCGCTATAATGTCATTGTGGTAGACAACCATTCTACCGACCGCACCACGGAACTGCTTCGCGAGATTACGGACGACCGGCTGGTCCACCTCATTCCCGAGCGCACCGACTTAGGCATCGGCGGCTGCTGGAACATGGCCGTCAACGACAGTCGTTGCGGACGCTTTGCCGTTCAGCTTGACTCAGACGATCTCTATTCCTCGTCACGCACCCTGCAGACCATCGTCGAGGCTTTCCGCAAGCAGCGCGCCGCGATGGTGGTAGGCAGCTACAGAATGTGCGACTTCGAGCTGAACACCCTGCCGCCGGGACTGATTGCCCACAAGGAATGGACCGACGAGAACGGACCGAACAACGCCCTGCGCATCAACGGTCTCGGGGCACCCCGTGCTTTCTTCACCCCCTTGCTTCGGGAGATTCAGCTGCCTAACACCTCTTATGGCGAAGACTATGCCATGGGACTCATTTTCTCGCGCAACTATCGCATCGGTCGCATCTACGACGAGCTGTACCTCTGTCGCCGATGGGGCGGCAACAGCGATTCGGCCTTGTCCATTGACCGCATCAATGCCAACAATCTCTATAAAGACCGCCTGCGCACCCTCGAGATAGAGGCTCGTATACGCAAGAACAAACAGGGAGAGCCTAAAGAGAACGGAGCCATCCAGCGCTATTTCGACCGCCAGCTCCGTGTGTGGAGCGATGCCCGTCTGCGCTATCGCCAGTTGTCGCGGGTGAAGACGCGCGAACTGCCTACCGATTCGCTCAACGTGCGTGTGCAGTTCAACCCAGCTCGCATCGTCTCGACAGGAGCCGCCATCTCGAAGCAGGCCATTGCCGAGCGTCCCTGCTTCTTGTGCGAGCAGAACCGTCCGAAGGTGCAGATGCACAAGCTGATTGATGGGCGCTACGAGCTGCTGGTCAATCCGTTCCCCATCCTGCCCATGCACTTCACCATCCCCATGCGGCGCCATCAGCCCCAGGCCATTCTGCCCATGTATGGCGAGATGATGAAACTGGTGATGCGCTATCCCGAACTGACCGTATTCTACAATGGGCCGAAGTGTGGTGCCTCGGCACCCGATCATGCCCATCTGCAGGCGGGAACCACGGGCGTACTGCCTTTGCAGACGGGATGGCAGCGGTTCGCCCGCAACCTGACCCCGCTGGCCCGCTTGGGCGACGATGCCGACCTTTCGGCCGTCGAAGACTATCCCTGTGCTGCACTGGTCATCAAGAGCCGCACCCAGCAGGCATCAGAGCGTCTTTTCCAGGCACTCTATGAGCAGATGAATCAGGCACAGGACGAGACAGAGCCCATGATGAACATCGTCAGCTGGCAGCAGGGCGATGAGCTGCTATCGGTCGTCTTCCCCCGTGGAAAGCACCGCCCTGACTGCTATTACACCCAGGACAGCGACCAGGTGATGGTCAGTCCGGGGGCACTGGATATGGCGGGGCTGATCATCACGCCCCGTGCCGGCGACTATGAGCGCCTGACGGCCGAACGGGTGGTGGGCATCTTACAGGAATGTGCCCTGCAGGCCAAGGAGTTTGAAGCACTGAAAGAGCGGTTGAAAGGCTTGAAGCTCGACTCGCAGCAGTCGGCCTTCTCGCAGAAGGAACCCGTCGTGACCGTAGGCATCGTCAGGGGACAGAAAATATCTTTTACCATGAATGCGCCTTATACAGCCAAGGGCGAGACCATCATCGGCGAACAGACCGTGGAACTGGCTGAAGGCGGCATCTTATGGCACGGACAACAGTATCGTGGCCTGCACTTCACACCGCAGGATGCCGATGCCTCTTTCTCACTTCACGATGTGACCATCGGCGTGAACTTCCACTGGGAACGGCAGGAGACGCAGACCTTCCGCGGTACACTGAGGCTGGTGGTCGATGCCGACAGCATTGTGGCTATCAACGAACTGCCCGTAGAACAATATCTGGAGAGTGTGATCTCGAGCGAGATGAGTGCCACCTCGTCGGTAGAACTGCTGAAGGCTCATGCCGTCATTTCGCGTTCCTGGCTGCTCTATCAGATGGAGAAACGCCAGAAGAGCGTCGGAGGCAATAACTTCTTCTCGTTCATTAAGAAAGATGACGAGCTCCTTCGCTGGTATGACCGTGAGGATCATGTGCTCTTCGATGTCTGTGCCGACGACCATTGTCAGCGCTACCAGGGCGTGACACGTGCCACGTCGCCGCAAGTGGCTGAAGCCGTCAGACAGACGCGAGGGCAGGTGCTGACCTATGGCGAAGAGCTGTGCGATGCCCGTTTCTCGAAATGCTGCGGAGGCAAAACGGAAGAGTTTCAGTATTGCTGGGAAGACGCACCGAAACCTTACCTCGTTTCGGTGGATGATCCTTTCTGTAATACGCAGGATCCGCGCATCCTGCAGCAAGTGCTGAACGACTATGACCAGGAGACGCCCGACTTCTATCGCTGGACGGTAGAATACACACAGCAGGAGTTGTCGGAGCTCATTAACCGTAAACTGAAGCTCGACCTGGGCGACATCACCGACCTGATTCCTTTAGAGCGGGGCAAGAGCGGTCGCATCTGGAAACTGCAGATTGTCGGCACAAAGCGCACGTTTACCATCGGCAAGGAACTGGAAATCCGTCGTGCCCTCAGTGAGACCCATCTGCTCAGTTCTGCCTTCGACGTAGAGCGTACCGCCGACGGCGGCTTCATCCTGAAAGGCAAGGGATGGGGGCATGGGGTCGGTCTCTGTCAGATAGGTGCCGCCGTCATGGGTGAACAGGGTTATAACTATGAGGAAATCCTGCTTTATTATTATAGAGGTGCAGAAGTAAAGAAAGTATATAAATAATAGATGAAAACAAAAAGAAATCCGTGGGCATGGATTCCCACACTCTATTTTGCAGAAGGTCTGCCCAATGTGGTCGTGATGACCGTAGCAGTAGTGATGTATATGCAACTGGGCATGACCGATACCGAGATAGCTTTCTATACGGCGTGGCTGGGATTGCCTTGGGTGTTCAAATGGGCTTGGAGCCCCTTCATCGATTTGCTCAAGACGAAGCGCTGGTGGGTGCTCGTCATGCAGATGCTCTTAGGCGCATCGTTTGCCGGCGTGGCCTTCACGTTGAACACGTCGTTCTGGTTTCAAGGCACGATGTTCTGTTTCTTCCTCATGGCATTTTTCAGCGCTACCCACGACATTGCTGCCGACGGCTACTATATGATCGGCCTCACGGAGCACCAGCAAGTGTGGTTCGTCGGCCTGAGAAACCTGTTCTATCGCGTGGCTGTCGTCTTCGGAAACGTCGTGCTGGTCTATCTGGCCGGCCAGCTGCAGCTGCTGTTCCGCAATAAGGAAGCTTTTACGTGGAGCCTCGTGTTCTATGGCGTGGCCGGACTCTTCATCGGATTGGGACTCTTCCATTCGTGGGCGATGCCGAAAACCGAGGCCGACAAGCCTCGCTCTTATGTCACGGCAAAAGGGGTGTTGCAGGGTATCGTAGATATGCTCGTGTCTTTCTTCACCCGTCTGCCGGCAAAACAGATGCTTGTTGCCCTGCTCTTCGTCTTGTTCTATCGCTTCCCAGAGGCATTGCTGGGCAAGATGTCAACGACCTTCTTGATGCGTCCTAACTCGGCAGGCGGACTGGGGCTGTCGCCACAAGAGTTTACCTATGCTTACGGAACGTTTGGCGTCATCGGACTGATGCTGGGCGGCATCCTGGGCGGATGGCTTGCCAGCAGAGACGGCTTGAAGAAATGGCTCTGGCCGATGGTCTGCGCCATCACCTTCCCCGACATCGTCTATGTGTGGATGAGCTACGACATGCCTTCCAGCCTGCCTGTAATCAGTGCCTGCCTGTTCGTCGAGCAGTTCGGCTACGGACTGGGCTTTACGGTCTTGACACTCTACATGCTCTACTTCTGCCGGGGCAAGTATAAGACGTCTCACTACGCCTTCTGCACAGGCATCAGCTATCTGGGCCTGATGCTGCCGGGCATGGTGTCGGGCTGGCTGAAGGATGCGATGGGCTATCGCTCCTTCTTTATCCTGGTCATGGCACTCTGTGTGATAACCTTTGCTGTGGCTGCGATGATCAAGATTGACCCTGAGTTTGGCAAGAAAACGAAAGAATAGGTATTTCCCTACGCCATCATAGGCAAAACTCCTTGTGGCGTAGGATTCTTTTCCTTATCTTTGCAACGTAAACATTTAAAAACGTTACGATTATGAAGATTTTTACTTATACGATGATGATGCTCATGGTGGTAATGACCATGACGAGTTGCGAACGCGATGAGGATGCAGATCTCGCATACGATATTGAAGGTGTCTGGCAAGGAGGCATTGTTGGTAACTATTATAGCAATCGCTATAGCTATAGTACTGACGAGTACGACACGGAAATATCGTTCACCCGTCGCAATGCCTATAGTGGAACGGGCTATGAGGTAGACTACAACCTGAATACCCGTCGCTATTATCGCAATTATTTCGACTGGACGGTGCGCAACGGTCGTATCATTCTGGATTATGATGACGGGTATTCAGTGATTATCCGCGACTACGAGGTATACTCAAAGCGTGGCACCCTGCGCTTCCGTGGCTATTTCGATAACTATGACACACGTGAGCAGATGGCCAGTTTCAATCTGATCAAGGTAGAGGATCCCAACGACTACTATTACGACCGCTACAGCCGCTATGTCCGTACTCGTGGCGTGGCCCCCGATGGCTCTGTGGCTGAGGCTGACAGTGTGATGACGGAAAAGGAAAGCTCAACTAAGGAATAGGGACATGGGGCAGTTCAGATGCCCAACCCGCCTTGGAAGGATAAGTCTACCGCCTTGCTCTGCTGTATGCGAGAGTGAGGCGGTATGTTGTTGACCACCCAGATGTTGCCACCGATGATAGAATGGTGGCCGATGGTGATGCGTCCCAGGATGGAAGCATTGGAGTAGATGGTCACGTAGTCCTCAATAATCGGGTGGCGTGGCACGTTCAGCATGTTACCCTGAGCATCATACTTGAAGCTCTTGGCACCGAGGGTCACACCTTGGTAGAGCGTCACATGATTGCCAATGATACAGGTCTCGCCGATTACTACACCCGTGCCGTGGTCAATGGCGAAGTATTCGCCGATAGTAGCGCCGGGATGGATGTCGATGCCCGTCTTCGAGTGGGCCTGCTCGGTGATGATGCGCGGAATGACAGGCACCTGCATCTGGTGCAGCACGTGGGCGATGCGGTAGTGCGTCATCGTGTTCACCACGGGATAGCAATAGATGACCTCACCGTAGTTGGTTGCTGCAGGGTCGTTTTGGAACATCGCCTCCACATCGGTGTAAAGTAATCGCTTCACTTCGGGCAGCTGATCAATGAACTTCAGTGCCATTTCCTCAGCCGTGGGCAGCACCTCTTCCTCGCAGCACTCCTCGCAGAACTGCAGGCCGCGGGCTATCTGCCTCCGTAACAAGGCGTAAAGCGTCTCCATGTTACCGCCAATGTAGAACGAACGGATTTGCTCTTCGGGCTGTCGCTTGTAGAAGTAGTCAGTGAAGATAATGCTCTTCACCAAGCTTACAATCTGCTTCACTTCCTCCACGTCGGGTAGGGGAGCAGAGCCCTTCGGCATCATCTCTTCCTCGCGTCCTGACTGTTTCGAGAGCAGCCTGACGTTGCGTAGCAGCACATCGTTTATCTTGCTTTGTTCCATCTGGTTTCGTCTGTCTGTTTAATTTCGGTGCAAAGGTAAAAATAATTCTCAATTCTCAATGATAAATTCTCAATAATTCGTACCTTTGCACCGATTTTTAAATAATAAACGTTAGATTATGGGACTCATAGGATCAATTATCATTGGATGTTTGGCTGGCTTCTGTGCTGGAAAGTTGATGAAGGACACTGGTTTCGGTTTCCTGCTCAATCTGTTGTTAGGTCTTTTCGGCGGTGCGCTTGGCGGATGGATTTTCGATGTGTTGGGCATCACGTGGGGAGGCCTGCTCGGTCAGCTCGGCACAGCCATCGTTGGTGCCGTCATCATCCTCTATGTGGCTGCACAACTCAAGAAATAATTCGACTGTTGCGTATTGTCTAAATAACAACTATGCTTCAGTTTCGATTCTTGGTCACCAATCCGTCACTCGGCCAGAAATATGGCCATTTTGAGTATGGTTGACAAATCGTTGATTTTCAGGCGTTTATGCTTTGTTCGTTGGGAAACAGCACTTCTCTCCTATGGAATTCATGCTGAATTATCGTGTAATTCATGCTGAATTGCCTCCTTTTTTGGTACAAATGGCATGAGTATCCAGCCTGAATGCGATGCGTATTCAGGCTGAATACTATGCACATTCGGCCTCGTTGCTCATTTTCATGTACTTTTTACGCCAATAAAGAGTGTTGTCTGCACAACCGTTCACTCTATTTTGCGATTTTATTTTGTCTTGAAAAACGAAAAAAATGACTCTTATTTAGACAAGTGTGGTTGAGAGTTTCCGTACATTATTCATATAATTTACGCATTTTAGCAACTATTACCCTTCAGTTTTGTTCATTACTCAACATAATTGAGTATCTTTGCACCAAACATAAAATAAAAAAAGATATGACGGAAATTACCATCAACATTCCAAATCACGAAGTCAGCTTCTTCAAGAAGATGATTTCCAAGATGGGCTGGAGCTATAGTGAAGCCGATGTTGTACGTTCGGCGGCCACGCCACACGAACAGGCTCTCGCGAAGGTTGACCACGCTTTTGCTCAGATGCACCAGATTAAGGAGGGTAAACTCGGAGCTATTGATGCAGAGGAACTGCTGAATGAACTGTAAGATTTCTACTACGCCAGACTTTGCCCGCGACCTGAAACAGTTGTCGAAACGCTATCCGTCAATAAAGCAAGACTATAGCGATCTCTTGGATAGCTTGCGCAAGTCGCCGTTGCAAGGTGAGCCCCTTGGCAAGCTCTGCGCAAGGTTCGTTTTCCCATAGCATCGAAAGGAAAAGGCAAAAGAGGTGGAGCAAGATTTATTACCCACACGATACTCGTTGAGTCTGATGGTGCCAATATCACGCTTGTAACCTTCTACGACAAGTCTGATCAATCAAGCATTTCCAATAAGGAACTACGACAACTGATGAAGAAAAACGGACTGGAATGAGACATTAAATCAAAGGGAATCAGCGGGGATGGTTTCTTTACCTGCAGTGCTACATAAATGCCCATGAATGAAACACGAATGATTCTAAATATTTTTCTTGCTGGTAGGAAAAAATACCAGTCTTTCACGTAGCGACGCAAACAACATAATATTTATGATCCATTTACGTGCACTCTTTTTTATTCACTTCATATCGTTTCAATTCTTAGCTGGCTGCGAGTTTGCAAAAGTGATCAGTAAGTAGTCGACGAAGTCGCTTTGCTATACAAAGCCCTCCGCTGATTTGCGAATCACTTCGGATTATATCAAGCTAAATCCCAAACCATCCAGATAATTGTAGATAACAACGTTTTTCAGTGACATCATCAGGTGACCACCAATTTGCTAGAGACATTCGTAAAAGTGTTCCTGCGGGAATAACATTCACAGGTCCTTGAAAGCCAACATAACTGATGTTATTGTTGTTGAAACGATATCTAACCTTGCCCATAAACTCCGACTTGTATAATGGAGCATTGGGCCTCCAAAAGCAGACGCTATGACTAGGAACAGCAGCAGGAGAGACATAGGCTGCATAGGAAGAATGGTTAAGCATTCCTTCAAATATTACGTCAATGTCACCAGTAGGGACATTGACGATACGGTCAATGGTTTGTATCAGCTCTACAGGGGAAAGTTGTCTTCTTAATTGATAAAAGGGTTGTATCTGCTTATCCTCCACATGAGGACGCGGACGAACATTCCTAGCAGTCTGATA
>Ga0247609_10003792_pt1 | contig 15241 bp, 12 predicted proteins | sample 172DNAGHGlowgp2_FD_193487 | JGI IMG/M metagenome (GOLD analysis project Ga0247609, IMG submission 193487) | Sheep rumen microbial communities from Palmerston North, Manawatu-Wanganui, New Zealand - 1728 DNA GHGlow gp2 | ecosystem: Host-associated > Mammals > Digestive system > Stomach > Rumen ...
TATTATTCGAATCTCTACCATATTTTACATAACTACTATCTCATTCATTCTTAAAATAATATCTAATCTTTTCAATTATCTCTTCTATCTCCTCTGTAATTGCTTCTATTATTCATTCTTCATTTTGTCTTGATCCTGTTTGAGTGTCTTCTATATTTTCTCCAGTCTGTATCGTTATTTCTGTAATTTGTTCATCTGTCTGTGTTATTATATTTCCTGTAGTTTCAACTCTTTCTCTATTATCGTTTTCATTATCTGATGGTGTTGTAGTGCTTTCACCTGTCTCTCCTGTAGATTCACCATTATTCTCTGTATTTGTTAATAAATCTTTCATAGTTTCATTTTCATCTCCATTATTATTGTTTTGATTATTTAGTAATGTGTCTTCTATATTTTTGTTTTCATTCTCTACGTTTTCTTGAGTATTAATTGATGAATCTTCTGTGGTTGCTTTATCTCTTGCAGTCTCTTCATTTTCTGTTTCGTTTGATGAATATTCTATATTATCTTCTCTTCCGGTTGTTGATTCTTCTGTATCTTGTTCTTCTACAGCATTTGTTGATAATTCATTGATATTTTGTTCTTCTTCTCAGATATCATCTGATATTTCCTGTTCATAAATCATATTTTCTTCAACTTGAAAATCTCCCTCAGCATTATTTTCTGCTAATACACAATTTATTGGTGTAAAACATTGTGTTAACACCAAAACTAATAATGTGAACAAACTACAGATTCTCTTTACCATTTCCTTGCTCAAGTAATCACAAATAGCCAAAAAATGGCTTATTATATTATATTCCAAATCTTAATTTTTTGCAAAAATATGGCATTTTTTTACAAACTTAAATTTGACTTCTTGTAGAAAAAATAAAAAGTAATGATCTTAAATTTTTAAGATCATTAATAACACCAATCAGTTGCTAATGGATACCTCGAGCCCATTTTTTGTGTTCGATTTTTTCCCAATCAGACATACCTTTCGCTTCTTTAGTTTTGTTATTGCTGGATTGCTGTCGGAGATATGCTCTGTGTTCAATTTTTTGATGGCCCGATTCATGGTAGCTTGTTAGTGATATTATTTTCCCTCGTTTCATATGATTTAATTTTAAAGTTATGCTTTTATTTCTTGTATTCATCCAACTTTATTTATCAAGTTCTATTCTACGATATGTAATATAACGCCAGCAAAAGTTTGAACATTTATTACTTTTATTACACTTCAATCATCCAGTTCGATAGCTCATTTATCTCACATTTGTCCTCACATTTCAGGATAAAATGGAGTTTTATCAAAAATTAGTACTCTTTGTCAGTTTACTTCAAAATCTTTGATTAATTGAACATCCGAAGTTTCAAATTCGTTGTATCAGATAAACTTTGTCTGAGAGATTCACTCAAGATATTTTGACCAGTCTATTCATTTTTTGAACATTTCTTTGGTTGCTTGGCGAGAATTTTCTTTCGCAGTATTTACGGCTTCCTCATATTCTTTTTCATTGATCTCTAGTCAATTCTCTGCGGCGATTTCTTTAGTCAATTCTAAAGGGAATCCATAAGTATCGTATAATTTGAAAACATCTTTTCCTGAAAGAGACTTATTTTGATTTTTCTTTTCTTTTTCTATCATTTCTTCAAGGATTGTCTTACCATTTTGGATTGTTTTCAAGAATGTTTTGATTTCTTCTATGATTACACGAATGATTTCATTTTCATTAAATTCACGTAATCCTTTGAATGTAGCCAATAATTCAGTGCAGATTTTTTGATATCAGTTCAAATCAGTTTCTTTGAGCAGCATGATGTTGTATGTCATTCTTCTGATAATCATTCTAAGCACATATCATGCAGCTATATTTGATGGGATTAATCAGTCGTTGATTAGCATAAATGCGGTTCTGGCGTGGTCAGCAATAATTCTGAATCTTCTAGCTTGTTGAGAATACAAAATTCAAGTCAGCTCCTCTAATTTTTTTATAGATGCCGAGAATACATCAGTATCGTAAACTGATTCTTTTCCTTGCATTACACAGCACATTCTTTCAAATCACATCCCTGTGTCTACGTTATGGTTATTTAGTTTTGAGAGAGTTCAGCTTTCGTCACGATAAAACTCCATAAAAACGTTATTCCAGATCTCCATCCAATTGTTTTCATCGTTTCATACGTTGCTTCATTCTGTTGGAAATTCAGATTCTCCGACTCGGTAAAATATTTCAGTATCAGGTCCACATGGTCCAACAGGTCCAGGAGACCATCGGTTATTATCAGCAGAAAGGTAAGAAATTCTGTCTGCAGGAATTCAGACTTCTTGCCATTTGTTTGCAGTAGTTTCATCTCTTGGAGCGCTTTCATCTCATGCAAAAACTGTTACGGCTAATTTGTTTGGGTCTAATCACAAATAATCAGGAGAAGTTAAGAATTCCCAAGACCAAGTTACAGCTTCATCTTTGAAATAATCTCCAAGTGACCAGTTTCCCATCATTTCAAAAAATGTTAGATGAGAAGCATCTCAAACTTCAGCGATATCTACAGTACGTACACATTTTTGGATATTGAAAACCCTTTTCCCTAATGGATGAGCCTTTCACATCAAATATGGAATCAACTGTTGCATTCATGCTACATTGAAAAGGGCAGTAGATTCTTTTCATGAAGCGATGAGTGATGCTTCAGGAATATATTTATGCTGTTTAGATTCCCAGAATTTATTTCGGAGTTCACGTAACTCTTGAGATGAAATATTTTTCATAAACTTCAAAAATGATTAAAAAACTGATTTGAATATTATTTATTAATAAGATGATTTCAAATAAAAAACACCACTCTTGTTGAATGGTGTTAGTTCTTTATTGAAGATTAATTACATGGTCTCTAAGTATTCATATAATGGGATTTTGTTTACTCAAACATTTGAAAGAACGTATAATTCGGGGTGATCTCATGAATTACTAAGTATATCAACATCATATATAGTCATTCATTCTATATCGAATTTTAAGCTGAATAGGTAAACGAGTTGATATTCTTTTTTTCTTTCATCATTCATTTTTGTTGGTTCAGTGTTATATATTGTGAAAAGCTGTAAATCTTTGTCGTATGTATATATGTATCTTGAGTCTTTTGATGCGATGATTTTTACATTATCAGAGTGTGAATCTATTAAAGGATTTGATCATTTAACGTTAATCTCGCGGTAGTTGAGGGTAGTTCATGCTGCGTCATCTCTTCGGAAGAGATAGAATTTTCAATTAGATCGTCCAAAGAAGTTTCCATCGATAGCAAAACTTGAGAATGTACCAAAGTCTACTCCAGATGCATTTATAGAATAAGAAGATCATCATTTGAAATTTGCGTAAGTTCAGTCGTTGTTAGTCTGGTATCTGCTAAGGAGGATATTTCATAAGTTAGAAACATTGGAATTGAATACATATAGATTTCTACTGCTATATGTTCATAATCATCATATTCCTCCGTGGAAACTTCAATCTTCTGTCGTTACAGGGACTATTCAAGATTTTGAAATCATATAAATTTCTCATTCATCGTTATAACAGTATATTCAATTAGAGTTTAGTGAAGAGATACAATCTTTTAGAGTTTTTGTTAAGTTATAAGATTGTAAATATCATCTATTAGTATCACTTGATGCACCGATGATTGCTCATTTGCTTCATGCGATCATAATATCTCTTGGTGTAGAAATTGAGTGAAGTTCTCATAATTTACTTGTGTCTGATTCATTGAATGTAAGGATTTGAGTATTTTTTCATGCAATGTTATTCAATTCATTTTCTGTTTTAAATTGAGTAATACGGAATCAATCATAATAATTTTCTTCAAGTTGAGATCTAAGATCTTTAACATCTTCTAACCATTTTCACTCTTCTTCTAAGAATTGTAGTTTTTGTGAAATTTCTGTGTATTTAGCAGATTTTAGGTTAGATGAAGGGTCTAATGTTTTGAATTCTGTAATATCATTTTGCAAATCTTCTAAATTTATATCTATATAAGTTCATGCAGATGTTTGAAATTTATCCGTATGATTGCTGTTGTTTAAGATCTGAGAAGCTAGTGAGTATAGAAATATAAACATAAGTATGACAAGCACCAATCCGACTACATATGTTTTGTTTTCATATAATTGTTTCTTTATACTTTGAATGTGCTCAGAATTATGAACTTTATTTCAAATGTTTGATATATATCTGATAGATTTTCATTTGATTCAAGTCACTCATCATTTTATTTTTAATCATCATTTCCTTGTAGTGGAGTAAGATATTGTTGGGCCTTGAACAAAATAACTGATAATAAATCATAGGTTGGATTTTTCAATCCTGGTAGTGAGTAGTTCTTCTAAGAATGATAATATTCATTCTGAGGATTCTTCTTGAGCTAAAAGCTTTTCCATTTCTTTGAGATCATGAGCATCCATTACATCCGCAAATTTAAGTCCAACATATAATAATTGATCATCTCTTTCGATCTCTCATTCGATGAAATCAGAGAATAAATCAATTTTAGATCTTGTATCCACACTGTTTGGTACTGAATATGCGGTCTTTTGATCTCTCAGAACAATCATACTTACGTTTCCTATCATAGATGACATAAGTTTATCGTCGACGATAAGTTGAATTATTCATTTTAGTGAAAAATGGTCTACATCACGAACTTTTTCTGCGAATTGTTTGAGCTTTGTGTTAAGAAGTTGTAAGTTTTGTTCAAAGATTTCTCTAATATCTATAACATCTAATTCTTCGGAGGTTTTTATAATGTTTGCAAAATCAGCAACAAATTCTTCGATGATATCCTTTTGGTATTGGAGAAATTTTTCCCTTGAGCATTGTACGAAAACTTTAAAAGAAATATTATCTAGTAATGTGTCTTGAAATGAGAATATTTCATCATCTGATACGTATACTTTTTTATGTTCTTGAAGCTGCATTATGCTTGCTATTTACTAAAAATAAAAATACAAAAAAGCTTGATTTTGGTTTTCCCCTCCATGTATGATTATGAAAAGTTAATCTTTTTTCAATATTAAATATTTTAAAACATACCATGGAGCAGGTAAGTTATTTTTTATTTTTTTTCGATTTCTTTTTGGATCGGATAAAAATCTGTATAATCGTTCCAATTTTAGTCTACGAAATATTTTAGGTGCGCGTTTTTGTACTCAAGCGATAAAATCAAAAAGTCATCAGACATTCATCACGAGAAGTTTGTTGTCTTGAATCTTTTGATAATTCCTCGAAGTCCATAATTCTTGGAGTGGAATTTTTGGAGTAGAACGGGCAACCAATAGAATATTAATAGTATCTACATATTCGTTTAATGCTTCTTCTGCTTTTTTTCGATCGAATTCGCTAAATCAGTCCTGAAAGTACATTACGTTATATCATTTTAAACTCAGATTTTCTTTAACTTTTTCTACTACTTTTGGCGTAGATCAGTAGAGTAGTATGTTGATTCTTTGGCTTCAATATTTTTGTTTTATGTAGTCGAGAAAATATGGAGTAAAGTCTGTTCAATTTAGGTTTGGCAACCGTTTTCTTTCAGACTTGTATGTTCAAAATATGTTGGCCATTCGATAGAATGTTTGTAGCGATAGTCCATCAGGTAATAAAAAATCTCATTTTAGAAGTATTTTTTTATACTCTTTCTCTTTTTCTGTTCTTTTTTTAGTTGTAGAGAAAACATGTTGAGAAACAATTTGAGCAAAGTAAACAAAATTCACTATGCAATATCATTGATTGTTGTACACATTAATTATATTATCTGCAGTTTCTTGTGCGTCTGTTGTAGAAAGTTTTTGGAGAATAGACTTCATAATGAAGTTATCAAGATAAAACTGTATAAATTATATTTTTTTATTATTTTATTGCAAGTATCATTTGAAAAAGTAGTGATTTTGAATTGTTTTTTATGATATATTTGCGAACATAAAAAGTCTTCCAAAATTTGACTTTTTTGTTTTTTTTTGTATAATTAGGCGTTAAAATGGTTTTATATTTTAAACATAAAAAATGTTAGGGGAATATAATAGATCGCAAGAAGATGAATTTCTTAGAGAGCGTGTTAGAGATGATGTCTCTACCTTAAGACAGTATGGAGATGAGTGACGCTATCTTGCTGATGTTCTTCTTAGTACTAGTAAAGAAAACATGTATTATAGAGACTCATTAGATACATCACGTGTGAAAGGAATAAAAGAATTGAATGAATCAATTAGAAGAGAACTTAGTAATTGAAATTTCGATTATGTGGTTGAAAATTCAAATGTTTATGATCCAAAACTTGATAGTGAAACAGCTTACATGTTGTATGAGACTTGACATGGTGAGCGAGTACGAGGAAATCTAAAAAGATTTTATACATTGGATGTTAGAGTATTTGATAAAGTCATATATCCGCACATTGAAAATAAATCTGGAGGCTCTGATGTGATAGATTATTCTAAATTTGATAAATTTTGTAAAAAAAATATTCAGCGTTTTGAAAATCAAAGTGATATAGTAATTTATTTAATAGATCATGGAGTACCCTTAGAAAAAATAGATTTAAAAAATTTTTATTGATTGAATAAAACTGTGGCAAAAAAAATATGATATAAGTATTTATTATCTCATTCATATAAAAATGACCTATATAAATCTTATGATGAAAAAAAGTTGAAATATATTTTTAAATGATTGGATGAAGAATCACTTACAGAGATGTTAAATGAAGTTACACCAAATAATGTACATAATCTTGGAAGTATTATGCAATGGTTTGTCTTAGATAAAAAAGCATTTCATTGTATACGAAATAAGTATTTAGAATGTAAAGAAATTAACTATTGGAGTGCTGATGTTGAAGAATTTAAGAAAGCTATAATCGAAAATATAGAATTATTTAAGTGATTAGATGTAGAAGATGCTGAGTTGTTGATAAAAAATGGTTATGGAGACATCGTAGTAGGACATCCAGAGCATTTTTGACTCACAAAAGGTAGTTCGAGTGAAAGTAATTCGCAAGAATGAACAAGAAAAAATTTAACGGATAATTTTATATGAGATTGAAAAGGTAAAAAATTACCTGAAAATGTAATTCAAGAATTACGATGAGATAGAGATAAAATTTTAAATTATATAAGAAATAACTTATTTGAAAGGAAGAAATTTAATGAAAATGTAGACGAAGTTCGTATAACTTTACCAGAGATATGAATGTTTGAAAGATTAGAATTAAAATTTTTTGAGTGAAATAGTTGATTATCTGCTATGGATTTTAGGAAGGATAAACGTAAGGTGGAAAATTCTTATTCAATCAATGAAATTGTAAAAATAGTGAAAAAAATCAATGAATTTATGAACGAGCTCTGAGTAAACCAAGATTTTCATATTATTGATAATATTGATAATCCGAAAGAGAGAAACAAAGTTATTTTTTGACCATGAGTTGTGACTTTGGCTGATATCGGCTTGGGTGACTGATACTTATTAAGTGATATAGTAGAATATAAAGGGGAAAAACGTACTGCGGCGCTGGTATCAAATGAGATTCGAGCATCAGCAAATTTAAGTGATGGATATGTTGTATTGTTAAAAGCATGATAATAAATTAAAATGTGATAATAATTAATATCACTGTAATAGATAAAATTTCTGATTATAAAGAAGTGTACAAAATTTTGATTTTTTACTTAATAGAAAAGATATACTATTCTTGCATTGTTTCCAAAAATTAATATATTTTTGATCAGTTTTTTTATTATTCTAAAAAAATAATGCTCGATTTAAAAAGAGTTCGTGAGAATTTAGATGAATATAAACAAGTTCTTGCAAGAAGGCATAGCGATTGTGATGTGGATATGATTTTGGTCAAAGATGACGAAAGAAAGGCTATTCAGCAAAAGGTTGATGATTTAAAGTTTCAGCAGAAAACTTTAGCATCTAAACAAGACTATGAATGAGCAAAAGCTTTGAAAGGTCAGATTCAAGAATTAGAAAATCAGCAAACTGCATTGCAGGATGAGTTGAAAAAATATCAATTAAAAATGCCTAATTTTATATCATCAAATGTGCCAGAGTGAAAAGATGATACTGAAAATGTAGAAATTAAAAGAGTTTGAGAAATTCCTCAATTTGATTTTCCTATTCAGGACCATATGACATTGATGAAAAAATATGATATGGTGGATGTAGAAAGGTGAGTAAAGTTGGCATGAGCACGTTCATATTTCCTCAAGAATGACTGAATGTTACTTGAACAAGCAATTTTGCAGCATGCTCTCAAAAAGATGGTGAAGAAAGGATTTACTCCATTCCAAGTGCCTAATATGGTAAATCCAGAATGTTTAGTTTGAACTGGATATTTTCCATGAGGAGAAGAAGATGCATATTGGTTAGAGAGAGATGATCAATGGATGATAGCAACTGCTGAAATTCCTCTAACTTCGTATTACAGTTGAGAAATTTTGAACGAATCAGATTTGCCTAAAAAAATGGTATGAATGAGTCCATGTTATCGTCGTGAAGCTTGAACTTATTGAAAAGATACCTCGTGATTATATAGGGTTCACCAGTTTATGAAAGTGGAGCAGGTGATTATATTGTCTGCTGATGTTAAAATGTCAGACCAATTTCATGAGCAAATTTTAGAAAATTCTATGGAGTTGGTTGAAGATCTGTGATTGCCATATCGTTTGTTACAATTATGTTCGTGAGATTTAGCTTTATGAAAATATAATTCACATGATATAGAATGTTGGATGCCATCTAGAAATAGTTATTGAGAAACTCATTCTGCTACATCATTCTTAGATTTTCAGGCTAGGAGATTGAATTTACGTTATCGTGCAGAAGATTGAACGATAAAATATTGTTATACATTAAATAATACAGTGGTAGCTTCACCTAGAATTTTGATTTCACTCATTGAATGTAATCAGACTGCTGATGGGAAAATAAGAATTCCTGCATGTTTGCAGGAATATATGTGAAAAGATATCATTGGATAAGATTTGTAATTATAAATTATCATAAACTCATATATCGAACCACTCTTTTTGTTTTTTCATAAAATCTTTTTGTTCCATCCTATTTTTTTCTAGTGTTTTATCGGGGAAATGTTCTCCAATAAAACCGTCTTCGTATTGAGAATCGTATTGAGAATATGTAGGATCTAATATAATATCTGTACCATCTTCTTCTGTGAGTATAACATAAGTATGTCCATCTCAAGGTTCTCTATAAGAATGTTGTAATCTGATATTTTTTTCTCCAGATTCCTTTAATACATCAAAAAGATGTTTACTAGCTACATTACAGTAATCAGTAGGGAAACCAGGTTCATCTGATAAATCATGTATAGTCTCGCTCACATAATGTTGTAACTCAGATTTTTTTGTCATTAAAAATATTATTACATAAATCTTTTATATTATACTTAATCCATAAAATTTTGTCAAATTTTTTCTAGGATTCTTTGTCGAGTTTAGGATGATATTAGAAAGAAAAATCCAGCAAGAAATACAAGCTGGATCTTTGTGACTTTTTATTTGAATTCTTTGTACGAAGCTTTTTAGGCTGCTATCGAAATAGTGACTTCATCTAGCATTTTTGTAATCAAATTTTTCAATTCATTTGTTGCAAATGAGAATTGATTTCTAAGATATCCATCATTTACGCATACTGTATCAATTGTGTCAATAGTATCTAATAATCATCAAACAATACATTTTAATTCATCTTGAGAATTAATTAATCCGTTATTTAATTCTTTTTCCATGCGTAGTAGGTGATATTTGATTTTAAGAATATTTTTAATTAATAGATCAATATATTCAGTGCTGATTTGATGAGCAACTCATCCGCCATATGCTCCTACAGATTCTGCATTTATTTCAAGAGCAGAAATTAGGGCATTACATGTTTCATTAATTTTATCAATCAAATTAGATAGTTTTTCATTTGATAGGATTGAATTTGCTGATTCCATTGTATTAATAAAGAAATGAATAAAAGTTTGATTTTTATTTGACGATGTAATTATATTTGTGGAAATTAAATTTTGCAAAAATTTTTATAATTTTGAGTTCTAATCATCTTACGTTTTGAAGATTTGATTTTTTAAATATTTACTTTAGCAAAATTTGAATATCTTTTGATAACGGTTGGTTTGCAATAAAGATATTTTTTGAATGAAAACAGTGTCACTTTTTTGAAAATCTATGTTGATTTTTCTGCTTAAAAGCTTAATTTAAATGTCAGTTTTTTTATGTTTATATGTGTATATATGAAAATAATTCAATGAGCGATTAAAACTCCAAGGCAAGTTTCTAATATTAGAGAAAGTTGAAAGTATCTAAATGAAATGTTATTAATTCTTAGGGAAAAGGCTAAAGCGTGAGTTGCTTTAATAGAGCTTGAATTTATAGCAGAGCATTTTATACAACAGCATAATCTGAAGTGAGCATTTAAATGATATGATTGATATCCTACGAACTTATGTTTATCTGTAAATAATTGTGTAGTACATTGAATCCCTGATGATTATATTTTGAAAAATGGAGATTTATTGAAGATTGATGCGTGAGTGATTTATGAGAAATGATATTCTGATTCTGCGATTTCAGTAGTGATTTGATGAGAATTGGCTAATCCATTGGCTCATGAATTGGTAACAGTAACAAAATCGGCGTTAGATAATTGAATTGCTACAATTCAGCCCTGAAAATCTATGTATGATTATGGTTGTACGGTAGCTACTACAGTTCGTGCAGCGGGATTTAAAGTTTTGAAGGATTTGACTGGACATGGATGTGGAAGTGCAGTTCATGAAAGACCATATGTTTTCAATTATGGTCATCCAGATATGAAAAGGCAATTTTTTACTCCATGAATGGTGCTTTGTTTTGAGCCTATTACAGCAGTGATGAGTGAAGATTTCTATATGGAATACGGAGATGAATGAATGTATACTCAACATTGAGATCTTGGTGCTCAGTGGGAATATATGTTATTAATTACAGAAAAGTGATATGAAATGATGAGTGGTATTAAAGAATGGGAATAATTATTTTACTAAATTGTATGCTTGGGCAAATTTATTGTGGTAGTTGTTTTTTTTGTATCCAGAACCATTATACATTAATGCAAAGTTTCTAAAATCTTCTCAGGTAACATTATTTTTGTTGAAAAAAGATAACATGTTTCTAATTTTTTGGGGTATATCTTTTTCTTTTGTATTGTACCTAAGTTTTTCAACAATAAATCACATACATCGCATTGTGGAATTTTTGGGGTGATAAACTTGTCATTCAGTGCTAAAAAATCACTTGTCTTTTAATATATTGAATGCTTTTTTTCATGATCATTCCATTAAAATGTGGTGAGGTCCAAAGGAAAAACAGTTGTGTCAGTTAGTTTCTCGACGATGGTATTCATCAGTTCATATTTTTTTATCTGTTTTTCATGTTTCTACTTTTGCAATTGCTGTAAAAAAAGCGGCTAATTTTGATTTATCTCTTATTCATTTCCAGTATTTCCCATATGGCTCATCTTTTTTGCAAATTTCGTCTATTCAACTTTTTGCGTAATTTTTAAATTTCTTGTCTCCAATTTTTCTTTTTTCTGAGTCTAGAGGGATTGGTATGAAATAAGAATTTGGATGTTTTTTTAAATAATCGGCGAAATCAGGTCTTATATTAAATGTTTTAGTTACATCGTTTTTTCAAGGGATATATTCTGAATTCTTTAAGTATGAAAATTCTTTTAATGCTCATAATTTTTTTCTTAGATGGTTTATGGTTGCATTTCTGTTAGCGTGTCTGACAGTTTTTCCATTTTTACCTTTCGCTGTTGTATATTGGATGTCTTTTGTATTCATAACGTAAAAAGACATTCATACATCACGTTTTAGTATAATTCATCTATTTTTGTATGTGTTATCGGTTTCCACTTTTTTAGTGCTATCAAAATAGTCTGGATCATCCCGATGATCCTTACTATTTGTTTGTGTTTCTTTGTCGTTTCAAACATCTTTTTCATTTTTCGGAACTTTAACAAATATTTTTTTTCATCTTTCAATTAAAATATGTTCTAAATATTCTTTTCAGTTTATATCTGTTATTTTTATTCAGTTATTGCTTTTTAATTGTAGTTGTAACTGTGTCTTTATTCTTATGTAATTTGGAATTTCTCCTGTTGTTCAAGTTATTGTATATGAATAGACTTCATATTTTCAGTCTTTCGAAAGGTTCTTATATTCAAGTTCTTGTCATAAAATATCAAGCCTTAATCAATTTAGCTCCATACGGTTTCCGAGATTTATTAGTTGTTTTTCAACCTTTAGAGGTCATCTTGGAGAAGTTTCTTGTTGTTCCTTATATTCAGGATTTGTCATTCTTTTAATGTTAAACTAAAAAATGAGGTTTAGTGACTATAGTGCATATTATATGCGAAATGACTAATTTTTGCAAATTTTAATAAACTTTTTTAAGAAAGAGTAAAACTTGAATAAGTTTGGTAAAAAAATAGATTAAGTGGTAGGTTTTTATTTTCTGTTTTTGTTTGGATGGCAGAAGAAATTCCAAAAAAGATCTTTCTTTTTGCATGAGAGAATATATATACATTAAATAAAGAATTGAAAAGATGGAAAGAAATGTTTGCTGAAAAGAATTGAGTAGATAGTATTTTTTCGTTTAATCGTGAGAATCGAGATTATGGTCAGATTAAGCAAACTATTTTTAGCTGAGGATTTTTTGTGACAAATAAGTTAATAATATTATATGGAATCCCTATGGATACAGAAAAATCTAATGCAATCAAAGCTGATGAAATTGAAAAATTAGCTGAAGATATTATGAAATATCCGCTTCCAGCAGAAGTTCTTCTAATTTGTGTTTCTTATAAACCGGATAAACGTGGTCGTTTTTATAGGCGACTTGATAAATTGGATAAAGATAATTCATCTCTGAAAATTATAAAATCATTTGCTCCTCTTAATGATTACGAATTATCAAATTTCGTTGCACAAGAATTAAAAGATCTAAATCTGAGTCCTAAAGTGATTGAAACGTTAGTTCATAAAGTATGAAATGATCAATTCCGTTTAGAATCAGAAATAGATAAATTGAGATATTGGAAAAAATATTATTGAGAAGAAATTACAGCAAAGGTGGTGGATGAGGTTTGTTTTTGAATGATAGATGAAGATGTTTTTAAGCTCTTGGATTTAGCATTAACAGATTCAAAATCCGCTATTGAATTCATTCACTGATTACAGGATGATGGATTAGACCGAAATGCTGTAAATGGTTCATTTGTTTGGGGACTTAGAAACTATTTATTTGTGATAGATTATGCTGATCATTGAATCACAGATTCAAAACAAATAGCAAGTGTATTAAAACAAAATCCGTGGGTAATTATGAATATAACAAAAAAGTTAAAATTTCTAAAAGAAAAAAGGGAATTAATTCAGAATTTGTTTAAAAGTATTGTGGATATTGATTATGATATAAAAAGTGGTAATGCACAACCAGAGAGCTATTTCTTTACGATAAAAAAAGTATTACTTCAAAATTAAGTCCATTATTTGATTTTTGTGGCTAATTTATTATAAAAATGTTGGATCGGTTTTATTTGATAGTGGATAAATGCGTAAATTTTGAATGTTAATGTTATTAGTATATGTGAGCTTAGTATACAGTCAGGCTTTTTGATATTTTGAAAATAAAGTGTATTGTGATTTTGAAAATAATGATGTAACTATATCTATTAAAAAAAGTGAATGAGTAGATAGATGTGAAATATATATGAATACAATATATCACTTAGCATTGAAAAAATATGATGAGGTATCTGCAGTTCGTTCTTATATAGCACAAGGCGATGATGTGTATTATTGGAAAGAGGTTTTGGAAAAAAAGAAATCTGAATTTATTCAGTTAGTAAATTATAGAGCACAGATAGAAATGGCGGTAAATGGGTTTGAATTAGCGTTATTTGATAAATATTACAATCTTTTGCAGAAGCCATTGAAGACGTATTATTCAGAGTTAGAAATGCAATATCATGTTTTAGTAAGTGAAAATTTATCTAAAAAAACAGAATCAGTATTGAAAATTGCTCAGTTAGAGCAGCAAATGTGGAATGTAAATCATATTTTGGTGGCAAAAAATATGGATGATATTATGGAAGTTGTTTCATCTTATATTTATTTAAAAAAACAGATAGAATGAAAATAGGGATAATTAGTTCAGGGGTAGATACTTTGGCATTATTTAAAATTTTGTCGCGTTATGATAATGAATATTTAGTTTATTGTGATCAAACTAATTTCCCATATTGAGAAAAATCTTTGGATTATGTTTTAGAATGTGTAGAAAAAGCGGGGGACTATTTGACTAAGAAATGAGCAGAGATAATTATTGTGGATCCAGTTTATGAATTGGCGTTAAAGTATCTAGATAAAAAACTTTGATTTAAGGTCTTACCGTTGTTTCAGAAGTGTTTACATGAATATGTATTCAAACATTCATTAGTAGGTAAGATCTGAGTTTTATCAGATTTTTGATCTTTTTGAAAAGTTCAAGGATTGCTTGAAAGAGAGGAAGAAGATTATGAACCAACAGATGAACAGAAATCACTTAAAAAATTTAGCTATCCGTTTCACTATTGGGTAAAGTTAGCTAGTTCGTGGGTTACAAATATAAATGATTTAGGGGTTCATAATCCATATTTGATACGTACAATGAAAAATGACTTGCGTTATTTTAAGGATGCTTATGTGGATACAATTTTGCCTATGCATTACCATTATTTTCGTATGCAGAGGACTATAAAATCGTTTTTCAATTTTCATAAGATTAGATTTCACGATTTTTCGGTAGTTGAGAAGTGCTTTAATAATTTAATGGAAAAGTCTGACTGAAAATATGGAGTTAATGTATGGATAAATCAGTCTTCAGAATTTTTGACTCGTAATAGACAGTTGAGGTGGCTGATGCAAAGGTGAAAATTGGTGGAGATAGAAGTTGAAGAAATTTAAAACAAGTTGAAATTGGGTAGAAAAAAGCTATAAGGTAAACGCGAAATATGCCAGGGTGATGGAATTGGTAGACATGCTAGACTCAAAATCTGGTGACTTCACGGTCGTGTGGGTTCGAGTCCCATCCCTGGTAAGAAAGAATACTATATTTGAAATAAATCTCTTAAAATATATAGAGAACGGTGATCATTTATTG
>Ga0247609_10003793_pt1 | contig 15235 bp, 12 predicted proteins | sample 172DNAGHGlowgp2_FD_193487 | JGI IMG/M metagenome (GOLD analysis project Ga0247609, IMG submission 193487) | Sheep rumen microbial communities from Palmerston North, Manawatu-Wanganui, New Zealand - 1728 DNA GHGlow gp2 | ecosystem: Host-associated > Mammals > Digestive system > Stomach > Rumen ...
TACCTATACAATTGCCCCATAAATTTACATTTACTATAATATCTGATTTCATATAGACTTCCGTTTACTATTAAACCGTTGAACCATCTTCCCCGTCTTCTCATTTATTAAATAAGGCGACTCAGGAAGATCAGGAATAAGATCTACGATTCCCTCTAATATGCCACTTACACGCATAATCTTAAGTAGCGTGCCCAACGTGATGTCATTGACAGCATATGACTCTATCCTCTTGATAGTGATGATCGATACCCCACACTTCTCAGCAAACTCTTTTTGTGAAAAACAACAACTTAGTCGAACAGCCTTCACCTTCTGACACAATCTCCCTATAATCTCTCCATCAGAGAACTCATAAATAGTATATCTGTCAAACACTCGTTCCATGTATGAATCGTTATTAAAGTATCATTATTGATACAAAGATATACAAAATTTGGGATTATAGAATTTTTCACCAACTATATTATTATTCTCATGGAATTCTTTACTACCCTTTCATCATACATTCAAAACGAAACAACATGTGTGCCCCTATACTTCTCTTTAAGCTCTTCACATTGCTTCCACGCCTCTTTATAATCTGACAAACACATTGCATAGACATAAAATCGTCCATTTTCTTCATAGTATCCAGCCGACTTATATCCCTCCAACTCCAACACCATGACAAAATGATTGGCTCTTGGCAATGAGACAAACTCTCCACAGACAAGATAATAACTAGACTCAACTACCTGTGTCGCTTTGTTTTGGTTATTGATAATATAAGTTAACGCATCCGATAAGGATATACGTTTTTTTTCGGTCTCCATATATGGATGTATCAACTTTCCATTAAACAAGATAACAGGCATCGTAACCATCGATACAGAATATCCTCTCGAAGTAAGATGGTTACACATATCCATCGCATTTTTCTTGTCGGCAGTAGGATATTCTGTGTATGGTATATTATTTTCTGCTAAATATTTCCTTGTATAGTTACAATTACCACAACCTTCCATTGTGTATATCTCCAGATTCTGTGCTAACAGATCAGAGAGCCACAGGAATGATACAAATAACAGAATCAATCTACACATATCCTTAAGAAAAAAGCGGACTGGATGAAATTTCACCCAGTTCGCTGATAAAGCATTTATTTAATGATAACAGTCTCACTTACACTGCCGTCTTGCGAGAAGAGAAGATAGGCACCGGCAGACAGATCACCTACAGCGATTTGAAGCTTGTTGCTATTGGCTTTCACTACCTTTACAACCTCTCCGTTCAGGTTAACCATCTGGAGAGTCTTGTCCTTCAAGGAAGGAGCCTCAACATAGATGATTTCTGAAGCAGGATTTGGATATACATACAACGAAGCGACATTCTCATCAAGCACGATAGTTGTTGTGCCAAAGTCTCTTAAATCCACCAACGAACGTAACGTTGCTGCATAGACCATGGTTGATTTGGCACGCAAGCCGGATGGCTTTCTCATGTTCTTGTTACAGATAAGTGACAAGTTCAATACCACGAAATCTTTTTCTGTACATGTCACAGTCACATTATCATAGTAGATGACATTACCCGACTGATATACCTCCCAGTTAGTGATAAGTTCATCACCGATGTATGAAAGAACTTTCACATTAACTGAGTCAATCTTCTCAGCAAAATTAATTTCACATCCGTTCGTCTCAACCACGCCGATTGATTTTACAGTATCAACAACCACAACCACCTCTTGATTAGTGTTCACAACAACATCTGCAACAGCATTATAGGTTGAGATTGGATTTGCATAGACGCAGCTTCCATCCTCCTTAGTGGCCTTTTCATTGTAGTTGGCTGCCTTTGGATCCGTACAACCCTCCACGACGATCACACTATCTACTTTCTCATAAATACATTCTGAATTTACAGAAGCTAATGGATTGTAGTTGATGGCCTTGGCATCCATACAACCTACGATTGTGTCGCTTACCGTACGATATTCACATGTGTTATTGTCTATCTCAGCGTATGGATTATAGTTCAATGCGAAGGTATCGGTACATCCATGAATGATCTCTCTTGGGTACTGACAGCTACCGTCATTGTAAGTAGCCAATGAATCATAGTTCAACGCACTTGCATCCGTACATCCGCCAATCTCCTTCACATACTCACACAAACCACTGTTGTGAGTTGCCTCCGGATCATAGTTCAATGCCTTTGGATCAGTACATCCATAGATGACTGTTGGATAGATACAGCTGTTATCCCTTACGGTTGCCAACGAGTCGTAGTTCAATGCAGCAGGGTCAGTACATCCACATATCATGTCGATGGCAAAACAGACCGTAATCTGTACATCCTTACCTGCTACTAGTTTAAATATATAGGTTGTATCATCCCATAAATGGATTGGGGTGTTTCCCGATACTTCTACGGACTGTACATGATAACCTACAGCAGGATGTACAGAGAACCAAATTGTATCTTTAGCATTTCCTGAAGTTGGGGCACTGATCCATCCCTTTCCACAGATGACAATCGTATCGATGTTAACCTTGGTGGCTGCTTCCTCCATGGAGATATAGATGTTCTCATTTGGCATGAAGAACCATATTGAATCGAGCTCTGATACGGTTTCATATTCCACCGTCTTGCCTGATTCCGTCCTCACCTTCACCAGACTCTTCTGACTCAAATCCTTAAAATGAGCCAGCGTAACACGGACACCCTTCTCCACTGAGTCTATCGTGCTATGTGTATTTACCCGATAACCATGGGAATATCCCCCGGCTGTCAAATAGACTGATCCATACTCGTCCATCTTTTCCTTACATGACGCATCCACTGTAATGGTGTAATATGGTGTTTGGTCTTCCTCCATGGAAATATAGATGTTCTCATTTGGCATGGCGAACCATATTGAATCGAACTCTGTCACGGTTTCATATTCCACCGTCTTGCCTGATTCCGTTCTCACCTTCACCAGACTCTTCTGACTCAAATCCTTAAAATGAGCCAGCGTAACACGGACACCCTTCTCCACTGAGTCTATCGTGCTATGTGTGTTTATTTGGTATCCATGGGAATATCCCTCGGCTGTCAAATAGACTGATCCATACTCGTCCATCTTTTCCTTACATGACCCATCAATTGTGATAGAATGATGGGTTGGAACTTTTTCAAAGCAGACATTGATCCATACAGGTAAATTTGGTAACATTACAAAGCTATAAGTTGTATCATCCAACTTTTTGAAGTCTTCAGAGCTTGACACGTAAATAGTTCTAATGTAGTAACCCTTATCTGGACAAGCATTAAAGAAAATTGTATCTCCAGCATTACCCGTTTCAGAATGACGAAGTGTACCTCCCTCACACTGAATGTTATCCATAATTTCAAGATCTGTCATCCTTGCTGCCGTCAGTTTTACATTACCATACGGCATAACAAAAGAGGCTACAGAATCATGAACCGTAATTCCGTCAAAGATATACCACCCTCCCCATAATTGCTGAGTTCCCCCTGGAATTATTCCCTTCTTGAACACTATATTAACAATAGAACCTGCTTCGACTGCCGTAGGATTGTTATAGCCATCAAAGTAGTCTATGTAATCTGAATCATAGATGATTTCATACACTGGATTCTTTATGGAGAGAAAGACATCTTCATCCGGCATATAGAAAAACACACTGTCACCCACTCTAATGCTTGTGATCGAATCGCCGTTCATTTGATAGACATATACTCTAGACTCTGGATTTAATCCACTAAATACATATGAAAAATCCAATGAATCCCCCGTTTCTACAGAATTCAATCCATTTAAATGTTCCTGTAAAAAGTATGGATTAACATCGATTTGGTACTTTGTAAATGTCGAATCTAGCCAAACAGAATGAGACTCTGCGTTTGCCGTGTTTGTCTCAAAAAATAGTGGAATCAAGAAGAATAATATCCACTTAAACTTTCGTAAAATTTCACTCATAAGCCTATATTTAATAATAGTTGCAAAATTGTTAAAAAAATTCAATTCAAAGGTAACAAATCTAATCTATCTTTGTTCTCACCCTTATTTTTTGACATATAACAATTATTTTTTCTATATATCCAATATAAAATGTTGTCAGATAGTTAGATGCACACCAAAGAGAATCTTATAGTAACCCTACATTTTCAATGACAAGTCTATCAATCTTTCAGCTTTAAAAAATTCACCAAAAGCATACCAGGAATCGTACAGAGGCAGACCCATAAAAAGAATTGTTGATACCCAAAAATCTCTTGAATATAGCCAGCAACCATTCCCGGCAACATCATACCCAATGCCATGAAACCTGTGCAGATAGCATAATGAGATGTCTGGAATTCACCTTGCGACACATGAATCAAGTAAAGCATAAAAGCAGTGAAGCCGAACCCATAACCGAATTGTTCTATTGCCACCAAACAATTAATCAGCACTAAACTATCTGGCTGGACAAACGACAGATAGACATAGACAAGATTAGGTAAGTTCATACTCAGAACCATAGGCCAAATCCATTTTTTCAAACCTCCTCTGGACACAGCAATGCCGCCTAAGATACCACCTAACGTAAGTGCTATTACACCGACGGTTCCATAGACAAAACCAACCTGTATGGTACTCAATCCCAAACCTCCTTTTTCAGTAGCATCCATTAGAAATGGAGACGAAATCTTAGCCAATTGTGATTCACCCAACCGATAGAGTAGAATAAAAGCCAAGGAAATCACCACATTCTTTTTCTTAAAAAAGGATGAAAAGGAAGAAAAAAACGATGAAATCGTATTTTTGTCCCCCGTCCCCACACAATGATCAGAAGCAGGTCTCGGCAACACATAATAATGATAAGCAAAAAAGAGGAAGAAGAGACCTGACGCTACGAAGAATGTTATGCTCCAAGCATACGGAACATTTCCCGTTGTTTGTTCCAAAAAACCAGCCAATGCGACCAATGCCCCTTGTCCCACAATCATAGAGATTCGGTAGAACGTGCTACGTATTCCCACAAAAAAAGATTGTTGTTTTTCCGAAAGAGCCAACATATAGAATCCATCTGCCGAGATATCATGCGTAGCAGAACTAAATGCTACCAACCACAATACACATAACGAAAGTTGGAAGAAAAACGAAGTTTGAAGCGTAAATGCAACACCAGCCAATCCAGCACCTATTAATAGTTGTGTAAACAATATCCACCACCGTTTTGTCTTCATGACATCTACGAAAGGACTCCAAAACGGCTTGATAACCCACGGAAGATAGAGCCAACTCGTATAAAAAGCAACCTTGGCATTCGATATGCCCATATTCTTATACATAATCACCGCAAATGTTGTAGCAACTATCACATAAGGAATCCCCTCCGCAAAATAAAGCGTAGGAATCCAAGACCATGGCGACGTATTCTTATTTCCCATTACACAAAAAATAATTCACAATCTTTTACGCAAAGATAAAAAAAATTGGACAGAGTGGTTTTATATGGACGAAAAGCAAAAAAAACTGCCTTTTTTCGCTTAATTAGCCCCTACTCGTCGTTTGCATATTTCAGGAAATTTTCACAAATTTGTATCAACATTATGCATATCAATGAGTCTTGCAACACTAAGAATCAATATATGCAAACCATATTTCAATTGTAAATCTATGGCAAAACAAGCTAAACAAGCTGCAAAGAAACAAGAAAAAACAATGGAAGCGGCTCTATGGGAGTCGTGCAATAAACTGCGTGGTGCAGTGGAGCCAGCCGAGTATAAACATGTAGCATTAAGCCTTATATTCCTAAAATATGCAGGCGACAGATTTGAGCAGCGTAAGCAGGAACTTATTGAACAAGGGCTAAAAGAATATACCGACCAAGTGGAGTTTTATACAGCAGAGAACGTCTTTTATCTGCCTGAGCAATGCCGTTGGTCTTTCATTATGGAGAATGCCAAGCAGTCCAATATCTTTCAGATTATTGACGATGCTTTAAGCAATATAGAGAAGAAAAACAAGCAGTTGGCGGGTGCATTGCCCAACAACTATTACTCAAACCTTGGACTGGACAAGACCAAGTTCGCCTCACTGCTTGATGAGATAAACAAGCTCAACACCACTGCCGATAACGAAAACGACCTCATCGGACGTGTATATGAGTATTTCCTTGGCAAGTTCGCCATCGCCGAAGGTAAGGGTAAGGGAGAATACTATACCCCAAAATCAATAGTGAATCTTATAGCTGAACTTATTGAACCATACAACGGTAAAATTTACGACCCTTGTTGCGGCTCGGGCGGTATGTTTGTACAGTCAATGAAGTTTGTGAAGGCGCACCACGGCAATCAGAAGAATATCAGCGTGTACGGACAGGAAAATACCAACACCACATTCAAACTGGCTCGAATGAACCTCGCCATCCGTGGTATTTCTGCGGATATCAAGCAGGGTGACACCTTCCACAACGACCAACATCAGGACCTGAAAGCCGACTATATTATGGCCAATCCGCCTTTCAATCAGAAAGACTGGCGCGAAGACAACCAACTCACCTCGGATGCCCGCTGGAGCGGTTACGACACCCCGCCGACATCGAACGCCAACTACGGCTGGATTCTGAACATTCTGTCAAAACTCTCGACCAACGGCACGGCTGGTTTCTTGCTTGCAAACGGAGCCTTGAGCGCCGACGGCACCGAACTCGCCATCCGCAAGAAACTCATCGAGAACGACAAGGTGGAGGCTATCATTATTCTACCGCGTAACTTGTTCTATTCCACCGACATTAGCGTGACACTGTGGATTTTGAACAACAACAAAAAGGCGCATGTGGTGACGAAAAACGGTCAGGAGATTCATTATCGTGACCGTGAAAATGAGGTACTTTTTATGGACTTGCGGCAGATGGGTGTTCCGTTTGAGAAAAAATATGTGGAATTGGACCAAGCGACACGCGACACTGTGACGCGCACCTTCCACAACTGGCAACGGGTTTCACCCATTGCGGAGACGCACGGCCATGCATCTCAATCCGAATACCACAACGAACCCGAATACTGCTATTCTGCCACTCGTGCCGAGATTGAGCAGAAAGGCTGGAGCTTGGTGCCTAGCAAATATATTGAGTTCCGCAACCGCGACGAGCAGATAGATTTTGACGCGAAGATGAAGGAACTGCAGGCGGGAATGCGCGATTTGTTGCAGCAGGAAGAGGAAAGCAAACAGGCGTTAAAGAAACTCTTTGAGAACTTGGGTTATGGAATATAAACGTTTAGGCGACTATATTAGAGAGGTGAATGTTCGTAACCGGGATTTGAAGGTTACGAACTTGCTGGGTGTGAGCATCTCGAAGGAGTTTATGCCTTCGATTGCTAATACCATTGGTACAGATATGTCCACCTATAAGATTGTGGAACGAGGGCAGTTTGCTTACGGACCTGTTACTTCACGCAATGGCGATAAGGTATCTATTGCTTTACTCGATGGATACGATGATGCTATTATTTCTCAGGCTTATACTGTTTTTGAGGTTGTTGACCACGAACGGCTATTGCCAGAGTATTTGATGATGTGGTTTCGTCGTCCGAAGTTTGACCGCTATGCCCGTTTTCATTCTCATGGAAGTGCTCGTGAGATATTCGATTGGGACGAACTTTGTGATGTCATGCTCCCCGTCCCCTCGATTACCCGCCAACGTGAAATCGTAGCAGAATACGAAACGCTGACCAACCGCATCTGTATCAATGAACAGATGATTTCCAAATTGGAAGAAACCGCACAGACGTTGTATAGAAAAATGTTTGTAGAACCCGTAGAAACGTCACAATGTGGCGTCTCTACATTGCCAGACGGATGGAGGATGGGGACAATTGGAGAATTTTGTTTGAAAATGACATCTGGAGGAACTCCAAATAGAAGTAATAATATATATTGGAATTCAAAAGATTATCCTTGGCTTAAATCAGGCGAAGTTCATAACAATATTATAAATACTATTGAAGAATATATTAGCAAATCAGGCTTAGATAATAGTTCTGCAAAAATTATCCCGAAGGGTTCTGTCGTAATGGCAATGTATGGGGCAACGGCGGCTCAGGTCGCTTATTTAAATTGTGACACCACGACAAATCAAGCGTGTTGCAATATGATTTGTCATAGTAAAGAAGATGCCGCCTTTTTGTTTTTCCACCTATTAGTAAATCAAAACGAGATTAAAAAGTTGGCAAATGGAGGAGCGCAAGAAAATTTAAGTCAAGAATTAATTGCACAGCAAAAAATATTCATTTTGGATAATTCAGATAATAAATCTGTGTTTGTCCCGATACTTGACAATCTAATTGTTTTATATAAAGAAAATGAGAAACTAATCGAATTACAGTCTTTGCTATTGGCGAGGATGGGGCAATAAATAAATAGAGATATGGCAAAGAAATATGTTGAACCTCAAAAAGAATTAACGAGTTATACTTGTCCTCACTGCAATACAATATCGCTAGTGGAAAAGGCTACTCATCGTTTTAATAGCGATGTGCATGGTGGTCGAATGGGAGGCATAGAAATTCAAAATATTTTAACAATACATAGGTGTCAATGTTGTGGAAAGAAAATTATATGGATTGATGATAACTATGTTTATCCTGATATTGTTGCAGAAGAAGCAAATCCTGACATGCCTGAATCTGTTAGACAATTATATAACGAAGCAGGACTTATATACAACAAATCTCCACGAGCTGCATGTGCATTATTACGTCTTGCAATAGACAGGTTATGTAATGAGTTGGGAGAAACGGACAGGGATATAAATAAAAATATCGGGGCTCTTGTCAAAAAAGGACTGCCTCAATCGGTACAGCAGGCATTGGATTTTGTGAGAGTTGTAGGCAATAAGGCTGTTCATCCTGGACAAATTGCTTTTGATGTTGATGATAAAGAAACAGCAATAAAGCTTATGCGTTTACTTAATATCATTGTAGAAAGAATGATAACAGAGCCAAATGTAATAAACTCATTATATCAGAGGTTACCAAAAACGATAAAAGAGTCAATAGAAAATAGAGATAAATAAAAACGGAAGATATGAGTGGTATGGATAATTAGAAAATAATGCCTATGTCACACTTTAAGGAAGGATATTTGAATTTTGACGAGTATATCCGCCAAGGAGAACCCTCACAGAGGGAGAAGGCTGGATATTGGCAGACGGCTATAGGTCTTCAGGCTGTAGATGGCTTGAAGGTATCGAGCTATCTGCAAAACACGGCGTGTCGGCATATTGAAGGAGATATTACGATAGATGAAGCGCGTGAACTCGTCAATCAATACTATATTACGAAGACTGCCCACGATGCTAATGATGATGACAAGGAAGAGGCTGACCGTGTTTCATCGAACATCGTAAAAGTATTGTCAAGTCCTACCTTTGATTTTAGCACAGGCGGCTATCAGTCTGTTCATCGTCGTGTTTTCGAGGGTGTGATGAAACATGCTGGAGAATTCCGTAAATACGACATCACAAAAAAGGAGTGGGTGCTTGAAGGTGATACTGTGCTCTATCTGAATTGGGAAGATCTGCGTCGTGCTATCGACTATGATTTGGAGCAGGAACGTGCATATAGCTATAAGGGGAAGAGTCAAGATGAAATGATAAGTCATCTGACAAAGTTTGTCTCTGGATTGTGGCAGATACATGCCTTTGGTGAGGGAAATACCCGTACCACAGCCGTTTTCTCTATACAATATCTGCGCTCGTTGGGATTTGATGTGAACAATGACTTGTTCGCAAAGCATTCGTGGTATTTCCGTAATGCTTTGGTTCGTGCCAACTATCACAATATAGCAAAGGGAATAGACTATACCCCAATATATCTTGAACGTTTCTTCCGTAATCTGTTGTTTGGGGAACAATGGGACTTGCGTAACCGCTATCTACATATTCATCCAACTGCAGAATGGAGTGTGCAACCAAATCTAAGCACCCCACAAGTACCCCACAAGTACCCCACAAGTTACCCGACAAGTATCCCACAAGTACCCCACAAGTTACACACAGATAATCCTAATATCATAAAACTAGTACAAATTATTGAAGAAAAGAAATTATCTGTAATGGAAATAATGCAAGGTTTAGGGTTGAAAGATAGAAAAAATGTTTTGAATCTATACCTAAATCCTGCCATTGCTGAGGGATATGTCCGTTTACTTTATCCACAATCCCCACGACATCCAAGGCAGAAATATCTGCTTACGGTGAAGGGAATGGCATTATATAATGAATTAACAAAAAAGGAATAAGCCTATGTCACGCTTTAACGAACATAAGCAGGAGATGGCCATCATGGAGCTGTTTGATCAACAGGGCTACAGTTACATGAATGGCGAGACGATCCACAAAGAGCTGAGAACCAAGTATCAGCAATATATTTAAAGAATAAAACAATTGATAACATGGATAAATTAGGTAAGATGATAAGAATTACCAATTTAAGGTCGGTATGGCCTCATGAGGCTAATGATTTCACCAAGTGGTTAGCGCAGGAGGAGAATCTTACGCTGCTGGGAGATGTAAAAGCTATTGGAGTTGAGCTATCTTTTGTTGATAAAGGATTATTGGGAACTAAAAGCAAAGATTAATAAAAACACAAATGAACGAAATTCAATTCATATTATACCAATTGCCCAATGAGGATGGCAAGGTGCAGGTGGTCATCAAAGATGAGACCATTTGGTGCACACAAAAGGCTATGTCCCAATTGTTTGAAATTGACAAGTCGGGCATTAGCAGACATATTGCCAATATTTTTAAGGAGGGCGAACTCTCCAAGGAAACGACTGTTGCAAAAATTGCAACAGTCGTGAACAGAGGAATACGGGGCGAGGTGGAAGAAGACGTGGACTTTTACAACCTGGATGTTATCATTGCCGTCGGCTACCGCGTGTCATCGGCACGAGCAACAAAATTCCGTATCTGGGCCACCAAGGTTCTTAACGAGTATATCCGTAAGGGCTTCGTGCTTGACGACAACCGGATGAAGCAGGGCGAGCAGATTTTCGGAAAGGACTATTTCCGTGAACTGTTGGAGCGTGTGCGTTCCATCCGTGCCAGCGAACGACGTATCTGGCAGCAAATCACGGATATTTATGCGGAATGTAGTATCGATTATGACAGGAACGCTCCCACAACCCGCGATTTCTACGCTATGATTCAGAACCGTTTCCACTATGCCATCACAGGGCAGACGGCAGCGGAAATCATCTACACCAAAGCCGACCACCAAAAAGCCAATATGGGGCTTACCACTTGGAAAAATGCGCCTGACGGCAGAATACTAAAATCAGACGTGACCGTGGCGAAAAACTATCTTTCAGAGAAAGATATCAGAAGATTGGAACGTGCCGTAACAGGTTTTTTCGACTATATTGAAGATCTGATAGAGAATGAAAATTCTTTCAACATGGCACAGTTTTCGGATAGTGTGAATGCTTTCCTATCGTTTCGAAAATTCCAGATACTGCCCGATAAAGGTAAAATTTCATTGGAGGCAGATAAAAAAGCTGAAAGCGAATACGATATAACAAGACTCAACCGATATTGTCCGATTTCGACAAAGAAATAAAACGACTAAAAGGAGAATAGCCTATGTCTTACTTCAACGAAAGTCAATTAGAACAATCCATTATCACCCTGCTGCAGGAGCAAGGGTATGTGTATGCCAAAGGTGAGGAGATTGAGCGCGACCTTGATGAGGTAGTGCTACACGATGATCTTGCGCAATATCTGCGCAACCGATACAAAAACGACAGCATCACCAATACGGAAGTAGAGGCGGCTATTCGCGTTATCACACAGAAACATGGTGATACACTTTACAATGAAAACAAGCAGACTCTCAGTCTGCTAATGAATGGCTTTTCTCTCAAACGTGAAGATTCCACCAAACAAAATCTGTATATCTACCCCATTGCTTTCGATGAAGCCAATCAGAAATATAACATCTTCAAAGTGGTAAATCAATTTGACATCGTAGGTCTGCAACACCGCATCCCCGATGCCATTATCTTCCTCAATGGTCTGCCAATTGTCGTCCTCGAATTCAAGAACGCCCTTAAACAAAACACCACCATCGAAGATGCCTATAAGCAACTCACTGTCCGTTACCGTAGAGACATCCCTGCATTGTTCAAATATACCGCTTTCATCGTCATTTCTGATGGTGTGAATAACAAATTCGGGACACTCTACACCCCTTACGAATTCTTCTATGCTTGGCGTAAAGTAAACGCTAAAGATAAAGGATGCGATGGTATCAATTCCCTGAAGACTATGATTGCCGGTCTGTTTCGCAAAGACCGTCTCATCGACATCATTCATCACTTTATCTATTTCCCAGACACATCGAAAGATGAAAGGAAATTCATTTGCCGTTACCCTCAATACTTTGCTGCCCGTTCACTCTACCAAAATATACTCAATCACAGTAAACTCAATGCTAATGGCGATGGGAAAGGAGGTACGTATTTCGGTGCCACAGGTTGTGGCAAATCACTCACGATGTTATTCCTTTCACGACTGTTGATGAAAAGCAAAGCTTTGTGCAGCCCTACTATTATTTTGATTACTGATCGTACCGATTTAGATGACCAACTTTCACGCTTGCTTCTCAATGCCAAACAATTTGTAGGAGATAGCGTTATAGAACAAGTGGAAAGTCGTGAAGACCTAAGAGACAAACTACAAGGACGTACCAGCGGAGGCGTTTTCCTTACCACCATTCAGAAATTCTCCAAAGACATAAATCTACTCTCCAATCGTGCCAATATCATCTGCATCAGTGATGAAGCCCACCGCACCCAAACCAGTTTGGAGGAGAAAGTAGAAATAACCGAAAAAGGAGTGAAACGATCTTACGGTTTTGCCAAATACTTGCGAGATTCACTGCCCAATGCAACATACGTCGGTTTTACTGGCACTCCTATCGATGCCACATTAGATGTGTTCGGTTCCGTGGTAGATGAGTACTCCATGATAGAAGCCGTGGAAGATGGAATCACGAAAACCATCATGTATGAGGGACGTGCATCCTATGTATTTGCCAATAGTGAACTTTTAATGCAAATCGAGAATTACTACGATAAATGCGCTGAAGAAGGCTCTTCGGAATATCAAATCGAAGAAAGCAAGAAGGCTATGACGCAAATGAGTGTGTTGCTCAATAGTCCAGACCTCATTCACCGACTTGCAATTGATTTCATACAACATTACGAACGTCGCATAGAAGAAGGTAGCACTGTCAAGGGAAAAGCTATGATTGTTTGTGCTACCCGTGAGATAGCCTTTGCCATCTACAAGGAAATTATCGCCATGCGTCCCGAATGGGCAGAAGTGAAAATTTGCTGCGAGGGTGAGGAACTCTCCAAAGAGGAAGCAGAAAAAATCAAACCCATCGAAAAAATTAAGATGATCTGTATCCGTCAAAAAGATGATGATCCAGAGCTTTATAACTTGCTTGGAACCGACGAAGAACGTAAGAAACTCGATATGCAGTTCAAGGAAGACAAGTCAAACTTCAAGATTGCCATCGTAGTAGATATGTGGATTACAGGTTTCGACGTGCCAAGTCTCGATACAATGTACTGTTACAAGCCATTGCAAATGCACACATTGATTCAAACCGTAAGTCGTGTAAACCGCAACTATCCGGGCAAGGATAAGGGATTGATCGTTGATTATCTGGGTATCAAGAAAAAGTTTAACCAGGCAATGAAGAAATATGCCAACGGAGGGCAGAATGAAACACCAATAGAAACCATTGATGCAACTGTAAAATTATTTAAAGACGAATTAGATTTGTTGCATCGTATGTTCAATGGATTCGACTATTCGAAATTCTTCACAGGAACCCCACTAGAACAACTGGATACGCTACAACAAGCGGCAGAACACATACAACAGACTGATGAAACTGAAAAACGATTCATGAAACATACCATTATCATGAAGTCAGCCTACAATATGTGCAATAACGATGACCGTATCACAAAAAATGAAGTCAACGATGTACATTTTTTCACAGGTGTTCGCTCGATCATCTACAAGACTACAACAGGGGAATCACCTGACGCCACACAGATGAATCGTTATGTATTAAAACTAGTAAACGAGGCACTGATTTCGGAAGAAGTGGTTGCCATCAACACCTTGCAACTGAACAATAGCAAACAAATTGATATGCTGGCATCACAGTACATGGAAAAGCTGAAACATTTACCTTACCAAAATACGAAAGTCAAGTTAATGGAACAACTTCTAAAACGGGTAATAGACAGTGTGAAAAAGGTAAATAAGGTAAAAGCGGTCAACTTTACAGAACGTCTGCACGCCATTATCGATAAGTATAATGATCGCTCTGATGACATAATCCTTGCCGATGAGATAGTGTCAGAAGTAGCCAGTCAATTAGCAGATTTGTTCGAAGAAATTAAGAAAGAGAGTAAACTTCCCGATGGCATTCCCGACATTGAGGTAAAAGCTTTTTACGACATTTTGAAGTCAGTTGCAGAAAAATACGGATTCTTGAATGAATACACCGAGGAACAATATATCACTATCGCCAAAGATTTGAAAGAGGTAGTGGATGACAAAACGCAATATATCGATTGGGACAAGAAAGCCGACATCAAAGCTCAACTGAAGGTACAGATCATCCTTACACTTGCCAAACACAAATATCCGCCTGCAACCCGCGATGATGTATTCAAAGCAATTTTCGAGCAAGCGGAGAATTTTAGGAAAAACCGTCAGGCCAATTGATCCTCATTCTTCTGATCGAATTCATCCATTCTCTTCAACTCCGCAATCTTCTCTTTTGAGAACTTCCTCATCTTGTTCATCCAAAGTACAATGCCAACAATCATGGCCACGATTAAAATAGACCCAACCACCGATGCTGTCATCAATATGGCGTCATAAACGCCATGGAACAGAATTGGAACCAAAATCATCTTTTGTGCCCATTGACTCTTCTTCCCATCTATATTAAAACGATACAAAGAATAGTAGTAACCCATAGCAATGGCTGTCATGAAATGGCAAGGAACAGCAGATATCGCCCTGGTCACTCCAACAAATATCCAATCCTCACTACCACATACATACATTAAATTCTCATATCCAGCAAATCCTAACCCCACGCATGCGGCATACACAATCCCGTCAATATGCTCATCAATATATTTGTTCTTACGCAA
>Ga0247609_10003795_pt1 | contig 15232 bp, 11 predicted proteins | sample 172DNAGHGlowgp2_FD_193487 | JGI IMG/M metagenome (GOLD analysis project Ga0247609, IMG submission 193487) | Sheep rumen microbial communities from Palmerston North, Manawatu-Wanganui, New Zealand - 1728 DNA GHGlow gp2 | ecosystem: Host-associated > Mammals > Digestive system > Stomach > Rumen ...
GGCACCGCCCGACCACCAAGGATTATCCATTTTCATCCTTGAAACGACCTGTTTTTCAACCATTTCATTTATTACCATATCTTCCCAACTTTAGTTTACGCTGCAAAGATACAGCTTTCTTGAAAAATAAGCATAATTTTTTCGCTTAATTTGCCATCTGTTGGAATTTTAATGAAAACATGAGCAAATACAGGCAACCTATTTTCTTATTTTTCAATTATATTTATTTGATATACAACTTATTAAAACAAATCTTACAAATAAGTATGAAATTTCCGCTTAATTTGCCATTGGAGGGAGATTTAGGATTCGTTGACCCGCCGTCAGCCCAACCCAGCCTTGTTTTGGCTTCCCATCTCACAAGTACTATACCTCACCTCAACGCAGTCATTGCGGACACAATCCGCAATCTCCTAAGCTTTTGGACATTATAGAAAAAGCACAAACACTATGATTATCAACATTAAACCCGACAGCAAACGACTACAGTCGACTACAAACGTTTAATCATCGGATTGGTATTGACAAGGTTTGCATCTTTGTGTTGTCAAATACAACAAATAAGATGACTAAACGATCGAACGACAAAGAAAAAACTGAAGAAACAATGGACTTTGGTCCCGTATATACCAATTTGAGGGGAAAACCAAGGAGGCCATGATACACCTTTGCGCCGTCAAGACGGGAATCTGCATCCATGCATTCAAAAGAGACGATATTGGGAATGTGGACATTGCTTGGGGACAGCCTAATGACCCAAAAACAAGAAAAGGAGGATAAGACCTCTCACATATTCTTACCGACCATGGTGAGGAAATCAAAGATTTTAATCTTGACCCCATAGACTTTATCATCCTAATCCTTAACTTTGGTAAGATGAACAGGCAGGGAAAGAAAAACCGAATATATCTTGAAGGCAAAGATTATAGGCTGATTGTAACCACTGAATGGTATGGGGTGCAACAGCAATTGCTGCTTACAGCCTTTGACCTCCGCCCCATTTCAAGAAAGAACCCGCAGCGAGCCAGGGAAATGAGAAAAGCCCCTAGAAGATAGAGGCTTTAAACTTCGTTATCTCCGCAAGGATACTCGTAGGATCGATTTTACGGCCAGCCCTGTTTACTGGCCAACGACACTGCAAAATTACAACTTTTCCATGAACCCGCAAGGGGCTAGTTGTTATTTCTGTTTTCGGATCTTTTTTGTCGGCAGAGGTTTACACCGCCTGCCTCCCCCCTGCCCACCTTACGAAGGGGGAAGGCTGTCGTCCCTTTGGGACTAGAGTTGCCGCTGGGAAGCGGGGATTGAAATCGCCCGATGAATTATTGTCGCCCCTTCAGGGCTTGGGCTTGTCGTCGCTTCGCGTCATCACGAGGAATGAAGCGATCCATAGTACACGCCCCATGACATAGGATCGCCCTTTAGGTTGTGTTGCCCTATTCTACCATCGTATATGTATTTTGGTTATCTTTCCGTAAAAAATCATGATTTACGGATACATCAGAGTAAGCAGCGACAAACAGACGGTTGAAAACCAACGTTTTGAAATCAACAACTTTTGTCAACGGGAACAATTGCACATCGATGGCTGGATTGAAGAAACCATCAGTGGAACGAAAAACTATGACAAACGGGAATTAGGGCGACTTTTGAAGAAGGTGCAGAAAGATGACCTAATCATCTGTGCCGAGCTTTCGCGCTTGGGCAGAAGCCTTTTCATGATCATGGAGATTCTGAGCCTATGCATGAAAAAGGAATGTCGGGTTTGGACCATCAAGGACAATTATCGGCTTGGCGACGACATACAGAGCAAAGTACTGGCCTTTGCCTTTGGTCTTTCTGCCGAGATAGAAAGGAACTTGATTAGCCAACGAACCAAGGAGGCATTGGCGAGGAAGAAGGCGGAAGGAGAGCGATGGTGGCACGAGAAAGGGCAGCGACTGCGGCTGAATCCAAAATGTGCCGCCCGGCACGAATGGATTGAAAGGCAATTGAAAAGCGGAATGGAAAAAAGTGAAATCGCACGTCGCCTTAAAATAAGCAAAGCCACCTTGTATCGATATATGACATACACGGGATTGTATTTCCCAAGCAACTGTCACAGAGAAGCCTGGGTCAAGTACGGCATTTACCATTGACCGTCAAAACAAGGCTTTGATATCGTGATTGGGAATCCGCCGTATATAAGTGTGAGGACAAAAAGTTTTGATTCTTCATTGAAGCCTGAATATAAGGCAAACTATTCATTGGCTATTGGCCAATATGACTTATACACCTTATTTATAGAACACGCACAGCGGATTTTGTCAGAACGAGGTGTCCTGTCATTTATTATTCCAACTCGTATGCTATCAAACGAGAACTTTATGCCTGCAAGACAGTTCGTGATGAGTAATATGCCTATAACTCATTATGTAAATGCCGAAAAGCCATTTGAGAGCGCCAATGTAGAGGCAAATATAATGGTGTGTCAAAAAGGTGTTGTAGAACCACAAATTGCTTCTTATGCATTAGACGCCAATACTCAAACATTTAAACATGTTGCAGATATATCGTTTGTTTCTATTTCTCACATGCCATTTAACATATTCCCATTTGTCTTTACTCAAGATAAACTCAATGTTTTATTCCACATCCAATCAAATACAGATGTTAAGTATTTGAATGAGTATCTCGAAATTACAAGAGGCTTTGAGTGTGGCTATAATGATACAAGAATTGGTAGGGGAAAATATCCATTTATAATGGCAGAAAGTATAACCTCATATACTCTAAACCAGAACGAACCGTTGTATTGCGACCCTGATTTTAGTAAGGTGTCAAAATACAAATCAAAAAATGTTTTTTGTAAAGTGCCAAAGTTACTTACAAAATTCTGTTCAAATGAAATCAAATTCGCAATAGACGAGGTAGGTTATTGCAATACTAATTCAGTATACAATTGTGAATTAAAAGAACTAGCAAAAGCAGATTTACACTACTTATTGGGTGTAGTCAATAGCAAATTGACTACTTTTTGGTTTAATACAGCGTTTTTGAATATAGATTCCATTTTCCCCCACATCCAAAAGAATCAGTTAGAAGCTATACCTATCGTGCAAGCAGATGAACATAATAAGAAGGTGATAATTGCTCTTGTAGATAAAATACTATCTACCAAACGAGAAAACCCGCAGGCAGACACTGCAAATCTGGAATCCGAAATAGACCAACTTGTTTATAGGCTATACGGACTCTCGGAAGAAGAAATCAAGATTGTTGAAGGAGGGAGTTAGAATTCCAATTTGTATTGGATATCTTCTTTGATTTTAGGAGGGTAAAACGCTCCAATGATGATGAATGGGTTTTTGGCGACATTGTGATGCCTCTGTGTGGTGCCGAGCAAGAAATATAAATCCCGCTTCTTGGACATCCAGTCGAAGTATTTTTCCTTAACTTTCAGGCACGCGATTCCTTCGTCGCCTCTACTTGCTTTCAAGCAGTTCCAATACAATTCGCCCACTTCCCAATCCTCAATCATAAGGGTTCGTTCCTTGCCGTCTTCGGTTGTGAAATCATAACTGAATTTGTATGGCAGTTTCTTTACGACATTGAAAATCTTTCTTGTGGCTTCAGTTTCTTCATCAAACAAGCCAAGTTGTTGCTGGTTGGCATAAACGGCATCCAACTTGTCCTTGTCCCACTCGCGCTCCTCTTCCTCCCATATGAAATCCTTTATTTCTTTTGGCTTCAATACGGCCAGGGATGTGCCAATTTCCGGGTTTTGTGCTTCTGCTATCAATTCTTCCATGTTGTTACGGACGTTTTTCAGAACGATCTTTTTACGCTCGTCCCAATTGTTCTCCGTCCCAATCCTTTCACCCAAAACAAACTCGGCATCGATATTGGCAGGTCTGTAACTCTCTTTTCTGAAATCTCTTGTGTTTCTCACCACATCCATTTCCACCCATTGCCACTTTTGGTATCTGTCGGCATAATCAATTTTTCGATACGGAATGGGATAAACACGAATCCAGGATCCATCTTCAAGAAATCCCGCCGTACAAACCAATTCATCGTACTTTCTTGACAAGGTCGGATATGTTTTTACCGATATGAGAATCTTTTTTACAGCCATACTCTTTACAATAGTTTCAGCGAATAGTCTTTGTCCTTATAACCCATCAAGGCCTTGGCCACCCTCGAACGATGGCATTGCTTGGGGTCTTTTTCAAAACAGGTCAAAGCCACCCGTTTTTCGGTTCTAATCAGGTTGCGGACAAAATCCAAAGCCTCGGTGTTGTTTTTCAAAGTCGTTCTTTCGTATTCGTCAAAGAGCAAGTCGTAGTCTCGTTGCGAGCGCAAATCCCTACGTTTGTCGGACTCAATGCCTAACTGCGGCACGTGCACATACTTGATGCCTACGCCCTTGCAGGCCGTTCCAAGTTGCGATTTGGAAAAACCGTATTTTTGGCTGAAGGCGTTTTTGCGGACATCACAAAGCAGACGGACATCATTGATGATCAATCTGTTGATATATGTTTCCAACGAAATGCCTTCGTAGCCGATGGTGAACAAGGCTGGCTCGGCAAAAACCCGTTTTTGCCTTTCGATTTTTGCCATTTCTTCCTCGTTCATTATCCTACCCGCAATTTTGCTCTTGGTAGCATAATAGGGATATTCACGGTAAGTATATTTCACCACGTCGCGCTCCGTCATGTTGCAAAATTGCTGTTTGACTTGTTCCATGGCAGCCATGTCAAACATGTCGAGCATGGCAAGATAGTCCTCGTCGTTTGTCAGTTCAACCGTTTTGCTGTCCGGAAAACTGACATAACCGTATTTCTCCATTGTTGCCAGGTCTTGATTGGCTTGGAAGGAGAAGCACCCGTATTGGTAGGGTACAAAATCAAAAGATTTTTCGGTTTGGGTTCGTGTGAAGAGGAAGAGTAGTTTTTGCAGATGTATAGCGTGCAGACTTCCTCCAAACGTCTGTAAAAGAGCCAATAATATCTTCCGCCTATAATACATCATGCGGCAAAATTACAAAATATTTCGGTTTATGCCTGTTTTTATCCCTCTATGATTCTTATTTCATCTTCATTCAACCCATACAGGTCATAAACCAACGCGTCAATCTGCCTCTCCCATTCGCTCGTGTCGGCATCGGGATTGGCCTTTTTCGCTGAAAGGATTTGATTCACCAAGTCGATGACGGGTTGTTGCTGATTAGGATTTGCAGTAGGAATGGGGATGGAACCAATTTGATTTCCATTTAGGTCAAAGTAGTTACCTGATACTTTGGTTGTAAGGAAATAATACTCAAACCATGCATTAGTTATCCTTGAATTAAGCACGCCTAGAACATATTTAAGATTCACCTTTTGCTTGGGATATAAATAGTAAATTCTGTCAAGGCAGATTATATCCCGTTCTTTCAACATAGATTGCAAAAATGCAACTGTTCTTGGCATGATGATCATTTCATCATGAAAAATATCAGCATATTCGGTATCAATGGTTCTTGATTCACCTGCAATATAGTATCTTTTTACATTTACTGATTTAAGAGCTTTGTACTTAATTCCACCAAAATTGACCTTGTTATTCGCTAGACCTCTGGCAATATTAAATTGAGAAAAAACAGTTGTGCTTATTGAATCTACTTTTTTTATTACTTGTCGCATTGAAGGGCTCACATAAACATTAATCGCTTTTCAGAATCGTACATTATTTCTTTTTGACTTGTTAATACAGGTTTAATATGCTCAACATTCTGTAAATCTTCAAGTTCTGGAAGTCTTCTATAACTAATTATGTTGTTTTCATTATCTGACTTGTCATTTTGAACCAGTATAACACAAGGATAAGTCATTGCATTTTGAAAAACAGATAATTGGGATATGTCTAATATGGATTTAATTTTATGATCCTCAACTAAATACTGCCTACACCCATAGCCATAATCAGAATTGAAAAAACGAATGGGATTGATATAACACAAATAGCCATTATGAGTTAGCATTTGTACTCCTTTCTCGATAAATAGCAAATACATATCATATTGTTTTGTGGCGCTAACAAATGTTTTTTCATACTGTTTTTTGTCGACATCATTAATAGATGTTCGTCTGATATACGGCGGATTCCCAATCACGATATCAAAGCCTTGTTTTGACGGTCGGTTTTCTTGGTCTTGTTGACGCTCGGAAGCATCAACTCCTATGCCGAACATCCACTCGGCATCGAAGAAAGGAGCCACGGCGTTTTGGTTGTAGGGGTCCCACTCGGTCACTTCGTCAACGGCAGCCTCAAAGCCCGTGGGAACGGTCTTGTTCTGCTCCTTATCCAAAGCGGCTTTGGCTTTCTTGATGTCGGCCTGCAATTTGTCGCGCTTTTCCTTGTTCACATCACGGCGGAACAGCGATGGCTCGGCCGCTTCAAACAAAGAGGTTTGGGTGCTGATCATCTCCTCCACCCAACACTCACCCTCGTAAAGCGGCAGTTGCGCTTCGCAGTCGGCAATTTGTTTTTCAAGCAACGCCACCTTCTCGGCGTTGGGCTGTGTGGCGTTTTGCCGGATGTAGGCCTTTATCTCTAGGCATTTTTCACGGTCTTTGATTTTGTTGTTGCGTTTGGCGGCATGGGTGCGAAGGTCGAAGATGCCTTGGCGCAGTTCAAGCAACTCCTTTTGCAACTGGCGCAAATGTGAGTCTTGGGTCCAGTCGTCGTCGAAATCCTTCACCTTGGCGGGAAGCAACGAGTTGGCGGCCACAAACTTCGTTTCGAGGTTGGGCAACGGAATGATGCCGAAATTGTCTTTCGTCGAGTCTTTCTCGCAGTCGCAGATGAGCGAGATGAAGAAGCGCAGCTTGCAAATCAGCATGGCGATGGCTTGAATGTCCACGCCATAGATGCACTTTTTGATGATTTCCAGTTTTGTGTCGTAGCGGTTGAACTTGCCTTCAGGGGTGAGCCGTTCAATGATGTCGGTGATTTTAAGCAGCATCCCCATGGGGAAGGCGCCGCTGCCGCAAGCTGGGTCGAGCACCTTGATGTTTTTCAAGTCTTCAATCACCTTGTTGGGTTGGGCAACAGCCTGATGCGTGTCGCCCTTGACCAAGCCGCGCATTTGGGCTTCGTCGTGTCCACATTCGCCCGAAAGGTAAGCGATAAGAGATTCTTCCACCATATAGTCCACAATCTCGCGAGGCGTATAGTAGGAGCCTGTGGATTTCCGCGCCGATTCCTGCGTTTCGGGATTGTAGGCGGCCAGCAGGTTCTCGAACACACGCCCCAACAGCTCGGGGTCGAGCGACACTTCCACATCGCTGGTGGTGTTTTCTTCCACCGTGAAGTTATATTGCTTGAAGAGTTCTATCAATCCCATGACGGTGATGTCTTGCGTCTCTTCGGGTTTGTCGTTTGTGGCTTCCTTGACGGTAATCGTTTCGTGGTGCTCGGCGGCAAAGAAAAGCGCATTGGGAATAAACGCCTTCTTCTTGAAGTTGCCGTTGGGCGACTTGATGTTTTCGTGGCTGAAACCATCGTAGTTGCTCACTTGCTTTATCTTGTCGTTCTCGTCCAGTTCGTATTTGTCGAGACACTCAAACAAACCGCCATTCAGGTAGGGTATCTCATCGAAAAGGCCCTTGATGTGTTTCTCCCTTTCCTCCATTGGGAAAGTGAAATACGACTTGTCGGTGTCGCGGTACAATTGCTTGTTTGAATAGTAGGGCGACTTGTTCTTATAGGTGGTGAGCAGTTTGCGTCCTTCTTTTTCCTGATTCAGCGTAGCAAAGAAGAGGTTTTGCAATATTGCATTGTAATAGTCGCCATTGTCGGTTGCTTCAGGGCGAAAATCACGCAGTATGGTGGCAAGGAAGCCCATGTCGAAAAGGTTGCCGGGGACAAGGTGTTTCTGCTTGATGAACCATACGAAAAGCATACGGGTGATGAGGCGGATCATCTTCACTTCCATCTTGTCGCGGTCGTCGGAATCGGTATCAGTATTGTTGGGGAAGGTAACGCCTGAGCGTTTGTCCTTGGCCCAGAGGAACCAGTTGTATAGTTTGTTGTAGAACTCTTTCGTCAACGCCTCCACCGAGAACGCTTCTTTGAGGTTGGCGAAACTCACGCCTTTGGACTGCAATTCGACGAAGCGGCTGACAGCAGTGTTGTACCAATTGTTGGCATCGCCAAAGACGAAAGTGTATCGCTTTGGAGCTGTTGAATCGCCTTTGATGTCGCAGACAAAGGAGAGTCGCCAATTGTTTCCGTCGTCGAAAACCACCAATGCGGCATCAAACTCGCCCCAAGTGGGATTGACAAAGGATTTCACCAACTTCCGTAACCCGACCCTCTTTCGGACCACATGACTGTTTCGGATATTGTAAAGGAAGAGGCCTATACGATAGCTGTCGGTTGTGTCTAACGCACCAAGATAAAAACCTTCTTCCTCGTCGGTCGTACCGTCAATACGCTCCGGTTCGACTTTCAGTTCTGTAGCATGAAAGAAGGTGCGAAGCATGGTTTGCCATTCGGGAAGGTCAAAGTGCTTTTGGAAGAGTTGTCTAAAGGTTGTTTTATCGTAATTCATTGTATTGTCGGTTTACAGGAATGTTTCGGAGATAATGATTTGAGGATCTGACACTTTTGGGACTGCATCTTCCCTCTTTTGCTTGCTCATGGTTTGATACTCGTCAAGGAGTGCACTCACTTCACGTTTTATCCTTACCTCTTCCTTTTTCATTTCAGCCTTGTCGCTTTTGTATAGTTTCGACAGGTCGCGCAAGCGTCGAGGCAATTGGGCGTATGTGCCATTGTTGATATAGCCCGTCAGAATATCGCAGGCGGCTTTTGTGGGGCTGTCGGCAACCATCTGTTTGACAAGACGCAAAAACTTGATGGCGGTTTTCGACACATTGTCGAGATCGGTACGGTTGATTGACGATTCGTCGGCGGCTTCGATATATTCCGAGGTGTATTTCTGCAATGCCTTGTTCACATGGGCGTAGTTCTTGCTGTCGGGCAGCAACGGAGCAGCTTGTTCCTCGGGTTTGGCTTTGAGGTATTTCACGGCCTCGAGGAAATCGATTGGCATCACGCCCTTATCGGTGGCAAGATAGAACTCCGTTTTCACATCAGACGAAACGAAAACGATAGTCTTGTCAGAGTGTTTCCCCGTGTCGCGAGCAACTCGACTCTTCATGGGCAACTGCTTCACCTTATCGTACAATTCACGGTTTTTGTTGAAAAGCTCGCGCACTTCCCGGATCAAGGCCAACTTCTCGTCCATCGGGTCTTTCACGTTGCTGTCATACATCTGGAACTGCTTGACAATCTCAGCCTTGGAATAGATTTGCACATCCTCGCCAAAAGCAGAATGGAAACTTTGCAGCTTGACCAAAGCATTCTCGTAAAGCTTGATTTCCTTGTTGCCCTGCGGCGAAGGATAGAACATATAATTGTAGATGTATTCTGCCACCGAACCGATACGGTTGACACGACCAATGCGCTGCATCAGTCGGGTGGCATTCCACGGCGAATCGTAATTCACGATGAAATGGGAACGGTGCAAATTGACACCTTCGGCCAGCACGTCGGAAGTGAGAATGATATTGAAATTGTCTTTCTGTTCACCGTAATTCGCATCAAAGTTCTCCTTGATTACACCGGATTTCTTATCACGGTTCTCGGCGGTAATGGTCAAGACATCCTTCCTACCCAATGCCTCCAATCTTCCTTTGAGGTAATTCAATGTGTCGACACTTTCCGAAAACACCACAAGTTTGCCTGAAATATTGCGGCTATCGAAAAACTCGTTGTCGAGTCGGTCCCTGAAAAGGTCAAATTTTGGGTCGTCATGTTCTTTAGCCCAGTCTTCATTAAGAATTTCAAGAACCGTTTTGTCGTGTTGCAACATTTCTATGAACAATGGATCAAAATCTTCAGCCTTGTACAGAATCTCGCTCTCCAAAAAGCCCTTGTTGACTGCCCTTTCGATAATCTCATCCAATTCCAAGCCCTTTTTCTGCAACTCCATCACATCAAGGTCTGGAGCGATGATTACCTTGTCTTCTGCAAACATCTTAAGCATGTCGTTGGTAATGCGCAACAAGGTTGCAAGCGACTTCTTGAAAGCGTAGAAACTGCTTTCTAATCGTTTCACCATGTGAACACGGTAGATGCCTGCCAAAGTTTGGCCAATATGCTCGGCATTGCGGTATTTTCTCCTATACTCTGGCTTCAGGAACTCAACAGCCCTGTATCGGGCATAAAACAAATGAGGATCAGCATGCTCATCCGAAAGGGTATTCAGCGTTTCGAAAAAACGTTTGCTTGTGTCGGCATCCATCTTGTATTCGAGGGTAATTGGGGGCTGCGGTTTTGGGAACCTGATTCCTTGTGCCTTCAGGTCTTTCTTATAGTCCGGGTCGTTTTCGATATTGCTCCTTGTGCGACGGACAGTAACTTTGTCGATAACATGGACGCGAATTGCTTCATAGAGTTTATCCACATCAGTGGTCACATCCCTTTTCTCCCTTTCACGCATCAAATTGTTGTAATCTTTGATGTAGCTTGAAAAAAAGGCTTTCAAGTTCGGTATGCCGTCGATAGTACAGCTTTGGCTGTCTTGGAACAAAAGCAATAGGTTCAACAAATCGTCGGGGCGGTTGTTGAGTGGCGTGGCTGAAAGCAACATCACTTTCTTTCTTTGGCTTTTCAAAAGGCCTATATTCACACATTCCGCCTTGCATATCTTTTGAAGGTCGTCATACTTGCCCGCACCGCTGTTTCGGAAGCCATGCGCTTCGTCAACAATCACCAAGTCAAACTCCTCCTTTGCCTTATACTGGTCTCTTCCCTCTAGTATTTTTGAAAGGCTGCCATTGGTGATGAATTGTGCTTTACGCAAAATACCAAATCTCTTGAACGTACTTTTCCAGTTCTCCTCCAACGATGGAGGATAAACCACCAATATATTGGTATTCTTACCATTAGCCTCGATAAAACGTTTAGCAATCATGGTCGCAATCAATGTTTTCCCCAAACCAACCACGTCGGCGAGAAACAATCCATTGTGCCTCATCAGCATTTGGTAGCCTTGTATGACAGCATCCTTTTGGTACTTCAAGTCCATTACACCTTCAGGCAATTGCATGGAGAAATCATCTTCCACTTGGTCGCCAAAAGTATCAATAAGTACCTTGAGATAAACCTCGTATGGTGAAGGTTGATAACCCAGATAGGTTTTTAGTTTTATGCTGTCAATATCGTCAATGGTCAAAGCCACGGCTTCTTCCCACAGTTTTTTGAATTCCGAATGGCAAAAATCAACGTCATCAAAATCCTTCAATGCCACATTCAATTCATACCTTGGCGATTGCGTAACTCCCAATCCAGAATCAGAGATGTTCGACGATCCCATAATGACCCAGCCATCAGTATTCTCACTATGGTTCTCCGGCAAACAAAGGTAAAACTTGGCATGAAGGTTTTTTGTTGAATGGATTCTCATTTGCAGTCTGCCGTCCACAAGGTCTTGGCACATTTGGAGGATGCCTTCTTCCACTTCAGGCGCATACCGAGCATTGACAATATCTTGACGGAACTCGTCATCATAAATAGCCTTTGCCTTTTCCGCATTTTCAAGCATCAGTAATGCCTTGTTATGCTTTTTGAAAATGTCGTCAATATTGATACCCACTAGTATTCTGATTTCTTTCACGTCATCCAATTCTTTCCTAAGTTTGAAATAACCAGAAGAGCGGAAGAAACCTACCACAGCCAAAAACCTGTCGAAATTGGCCATTCCAGCAGCAATTCCCTTCAATTTTTCGAACAAGGTATTGCCATTTTCGTTATTAAAAAACTTTGTACTCATAAACCAAATTTACCCTGCAAAAATAATCATTTTTTTCACTCATATAAAAAAGAAATTAGTTGGGTAAACACTAAAAGCCCTGAAAGGGCGACCCTACTTTATCGGGCGATTTCAATCCCCGCAATAAGCAACTACAAGACTGGACTGCTTCGTTCCTCGCAATGACGCAAAGCGACGACAAGCGCAAGCCACAAAAGAATCAATACTTCTGCTTCATAGGTATGTCTTCCCAAGATCAATCGACCACCCACCTAAAAATAGAGATAAACCACCCTACATCTCACGAAATTCCCCTATCTTTGCAAGCGAACTACCAAGTAACAAACAAGGCATTGCCTCGGAGTTGCACTACATTAGACAATGGAATTGCTCGATTGTTATTCGTCTGTTATTCGATTGTTATTCGATTATAGAACGAAGAACAATTGAATATAAAACGAGAAAGGATAGAGGAAAGAGTAGTGCAGTTACGAGGCAAGACTAGGGCTGCTACGGGACAAAACGATGCTATCATGGTAAAAAGACAATCCAAAGGACTATCACTGATTGGGAGACTGCCCCAGTCGGGCATAACGGTCTATGAGAAACAAGGAAAGACAATAGTGCGGACGGCACACAACAGCTCAAGGCCACGCCGCTGCACCTTGAAGCAGTTCGTGCAACGGCAACGGATGCGACATTCGGTCACGCTTTGGCACTCGCTGTCACTGTGTAAAACGACGATGTTCACCGAACACCAGTCGGCCTACAGCGGCTTCGTGGCACTGGCTAACAGGCTTCCAGCAGTTTTTGTGGACAAAAAAGATGCGCAAGGCTATGCCTCGTTCCTGATGCCCGACATTCCGGTCAGCGAGGGCAAACTCCTTTCCGTCAGGCAACATCTTGACGCGGTGGAAGGCTTGCCAGCCCTGGTGGCCGACTTGCAGAAAAAAGACCTCAGCCGTGGCATGAAGCTGAAACTTTACACGGCCGAACAACGCATCGAATACGGCACACCAAAGGTATACTTCCATGTCAGGGAAGTGAAGAACGACGAGCTTGTTGAGACTGTTGGAGGCCTTGCCTTGGTGGGCGACGAGTTTGCCGACGACAACAGCGGCTGGGCGCTGGTGCTGACCGACGGCAAACGTTGCTCATCGCAGGGCATCGTCACACGGTGCACCCTCTACAAGCAATACACCACCCAAGAAGCCCTGCTTGCCGCCGCCAAGTCGCACAGCAACCGAAAAATGAAGATTGAATTGGATGGAAGGCCGTAGTGGTAGCCCTATTGTCACAATCACCCACCTCACCCGAGATTGCCTACCCTTTACTGTGACGCAGCCATAGATCCCAAGTCAACGCAGAGATGACATGGCTACTGATTCATACTCTCTCCATCGCCTCAATCAACCGATAAACCAAAGACGAAGGATTCTTGAAATCCTCCAATTTCTTCGCCCTTTCAATGGCTTTCGCCATGTTTTCAACAAGGATTCGTTTCTCCAACTCGGTCAATGCTCCCTTTTCGTATTGCGGAGAATGGGCTTTCAACATACGAAGACAACCATTGGAAGTGATTTCATTGTCAATGTCTTGGAAATGCAGTAGAAACCACAATTCGATGCAAGGGTTGGAAACCAACAAAGTAGCCTGCGGAATCTTTTGAAGGTGTTCCATCATCCCTTCCACATCGAGGTCGAACATCAAGAAAGTTTGGTCGTTCCGCGTCAGAACAAAACCGCGTTTCGAACGCTCAATGAAATCCACGGAAATGTTCGAGTCGCTTTTTTTGGCGATGACTTGTATGGGCACCCGAAACACGGATCGAAGGAACTTCACATAGTTGATTTCCGTCTTGCCCTCACAAAAGACAAAGAAGTTGGGCTTCATTGTCTTTCCTCTCGAATTTCGCACTGCTCTACCCATTATCCCAATGCTTTTTTATGGTTTACCGTCGATTCGTCAATATATGGAATAGCATCGAACCGTCCCTGCATGTAAGCCTTCTCCAAGTCCATGTTCTCTCGGAAGTCCTTGAAATCGAACAAGGAATAGAGTTCGGATGATCCATCCTGTCGCTTGTTAACGAAATACACCTGGTCTTTGCGCAACTTGTCGGTGTCAAGCAAATAGGTGTTGTGGGTCGTGTAGATCAACTGTGCAGACTCGCTCTGATGAAACAATCCGATGATATACTCCACCAACTTGTTATGCAAGCTGGTGTCAATCTCATCGATTAAAAGAACCTTGTTCTCCTTGATGATGTTCATGATGGTCAGCATCATGTAAAACAAGGCCTGCGTTCCCTGTGATTCTTCCGTGGCAAAGTCAAAAGGAATCTCAGGATTGTTTCTATGGAAAGTGGTGATTTTCAGTTGCATTTTCTGGATCTCGTCACGCGAAACAATCTGATTGTTCTGCAAATCGTAGGTAGCCATGGTCAAGGGCTTCAGTTCGCGCTGCGACTGGATATCAATGATGTCGCTATCGGCGACATTCAACACTTTCAATAAAGAATCCTTGTTTTGGTTAAGCAAAGTCTCTATGGAATACGAATTGTAACCGAAATAATTCAAGATAAACCGCTCCATAAAATACTGGAACACCTCTTTCGCGATTTTCCTGTCCATCTGACTGGCACGAGAGACAAACAGCGTTTTCTTGGAAGTGTTGGTGGCCACATCCATCGGCCTTGAGATAGCCGAACGGAACTCGTAGATGTCTTTCTTGTCGGGTCCTTTCCTTTCATCACGGGCAAACACCAACGACCGGCGGCCATGCGGGTAATAATACAGCTCCTCGGTGATGATTTCAAGTTTCGTCATCGAAAACGAATATTCGTATTCGATTCCGTTTATCAAAAAACGGATCATGAAACGGCTGGGCTTCCCAATGCCGCCGAATTTGAAAGGCGTAAAGCCGAAAACCGTGTTCTCGTTGTAATTGTGCGACTCGAAAATCATCTGCACACAGGCACGAATCGCCTTGATAATGTTACTCTTTCCCGATGCATTGGCTCCGTAAATGGCCACACTTTTCAGCATCCGCTCATCGTTACAAGCAAAGGTATTGCCCTCCAAATCCATGGCTTTCTTTGTCTGGATACGAGCAGCTCGCATATCCAGCACCACCTCTTCATTGATTGAAAAAAAGTTTTCCAAACGAATCTCAAGTACCATTTTAGTGCGATTTTTGTAATTTTCCTGCAAAAATAGACATTAAATTTGAATTATTTTCATTTTGCTGCTATTTTTTTTCATTTTTCAAAGAACGCAGCGGTCCTCCAAACCCCGAAAGGGCGACAGGTTGTCGACTATGGCTTAATCAAAACCCCGCCAGCTCCATCGTCACCGTGGGAATCAGCAGAATGCCACCGAGGATGAC
>Ga0247609_10003796_pt1 | contig 15229 bp, 15 predicted proteins | sample 172DNAGHGlowgp2_FD_193487 | JGI IMG/M metagenome (GOLD analysis project Ga0247609, IMG submission 193487) | Sheep rumen microbial communities from Palmerston North, Manawatu-Wanganui, New Zealand - 1728 DNA GHGlow gp2 | ecosystem: Host-associated > Mammals > Digestive system > Stomach > Rumen ...
CCTCATCTCCAGGAGTTGTAACAGCACGGATTGCATGAGCTAATGCTCCTGCAGCTCCAGAGCTGGGGAATATACAATCCTTTGTATAAGGAAGATTAAATCTTCTTTTTAACGATTGAGCTACACACTCTCTCATATGATCATTTCCAAGGTTTGGAGAATAACCATGTAGTTCAAGAGATTTAGTAGTATCCAATAATCTTTTAATTGAATCATTAAACTCCTTTGGTGCATCTACAGATGGATTTCCAAGAGAATAATCAAAGACATTCTCTTCTCCAATCTCCTTCTTTCTTTTTAAACCATACATATACATTTCTCTTATTTGGCTCTTCTTATTTGTTAAGCCCTTATAATATTCATTAATCATTATATTTCTCCTTTATTAAGCTTGTCATTTTGCTGATGGCAAAATCACAAGTTTCCTTTCTCACATTATTTCTTCCGATATTACCAAACTGCATAGTACAAGTTGTAATATCTCCATTAAGATAAAATCCAAAGCATACCATACCAACAGGCTTTTCCTTAGTTCCTCCTGAAGGTCCTGCAATACCTGAAACTGCAATAGCACACTCAGCACAAGCATTTTTTGCCGCACCAACTGCCATTTCTTCTGCGACCTCCTCTGATACAACGCCATGCTTTTTAATTGTCTTATTTTTAACTCCTAGAAGCATTTCCTTTGCATCATTTGCATATGTTACAAAAGCCATATCAAAAACAGAGCTTGCATTGGCTACATTTACAATTGTAGATGAAATAAGCCCTGCTGTACATGATTCAGCAGTCGTTATATGTAAATTATGCTTCATTAATAGTTCAACAAGAATATCCTCTATCATAATTACACCCTTTTTAAACAAGATATTTATATTATACGTAATTTTTATTATTCTTTCAATTACACATTAAAAAAAGCATCCCTATTAACATAGGGACGCCAAATTTAATTCGTAATATTCATAGGATTACCATTTCTATAAATAGATAATGTTACAGTATCAGTAGATAGTAGCACATTAAATTCCTTAATAAAATCATATAATGTTCTTACCTCTATACCATTAATCCCAACAATAAAATCACCCTTTTGAAGGTTAAAGTCGGAAGACTGTCCAGTAGAATATAAATATAACCCAGATGTGACATTCTCTGGGAAGCTAAATAAAACATCGCTTCCATTGGCATAATCCATATATGGCTGTTCCTCTAAACCATATACATATGAATACTCTCTTAAATAATATGAGAATATCGAATAGTCTGATGAAGACGGATTAAGTTCTCTAGCCTTACTAATATCAAATCCTAAACTAAGCCTTGAAACATTATGATAATTCTCAATTTGTAAAACGATGGTATAAAGCTTATCACATCTTATCGCATAGCACATACCTGATGCATCAAGTAGGCCTTCTTCACCTGGAACATATGAGGCACCATATTCTATAGATGTTGAGATCTTATATATATTAAGACCTACAAGCTTACCGCTATAATCATAAAGACCACTACCTCTATTATCATCTGTTGACATAGTACCACTCATAATCTCAAATCCATTGTCATTTGAAATAATTCCAACATTTAGATTTGATGAATATTGCTCGAAATCAAATGATGATATACTTGATACCTCATTAGCCTGTGTTCCAATTGTAAATACCTGATCTCCAACTTCATTATCGAATGTTTGAGAAATCTCTGAGACTACAAGATTTAAAGGTGAAGTGAATGTATAAACCGCAACACGGTTTAATACATCATATCCTACCATAAAAGCATCATAGCTATTTTCATAATCAGCATTTACAATAACACTATAATCCTTAGCATCCTCATCTCCAGACTCATAGAATGTGACTACATAATACACATTACCTACCGCCTTATAGATTACTGCGCTTTTTAAGTCATAAGTATATGTATATTGAAAGGCACCATAATTTTTTTTATATTTAGATGCTAATACGACATTAGCCTCTGAGACTTCATCTATAGCCTCATATAATGCCTCCTCATTATTATCAACATAAATCTTTTCATATGCTGTAACATTTACATCATCATCGCCAAAAAAGGCACATGAGGTTAAAATAATCGCAAATAAGCCTACTAACAGAAATAGAATAAATCTCTTCATAAGATCCACCCCCTATTATAGACTAAAGTCCTTATCGCTTAAAAATGACTCTAAATGTTCATAAGTTATTGCATTATACATATCATCAACAGTATTATATGTATAACCTTCCTCAGTAGCTAGCTTATAATCACCTGAAACATTTATACCTACAAGCTTTCCATCTAATGTGAATAAACCACCACCTGAGTTACCAGGATTAATAGTCGCCGTATGCATATATAAATCTTGTGAAGTCAATACCTTAGATACTATACCCTCAGTTAGAGTATTATAATTAGTAAGAGATAGAGGACATCCTACAGAAATAACTGCTGTTCCCTTTGATATTACAGATGTAGATATCTCTACAGGATTAATTTTAATAGAGTTAGTTGATGGAGTAGTAATTCTTAATATAGCTAAATCATCTGCTTGATTGGCAATTCGCTCAGAATATGTTGTACAGGCTAAAATAGTAGCTGTATAAAAAATACCATCACCAAAATAGACACTAACATTCTCTGATTCCTTTGTTGTATCAGCGGCCTCAATAACATGTCTATTTGTAATAAAATAAGAATAATTATCATCCTGCTTAATGCATACGCATGATCCAATTGCATAAGATGATTGACTAATTATACTTCTAACACCAAAGCATGAATGCATAACCTTTGAATATGCTTCAGTATATGTTGTGATAATTTCAGTTGTATCTAATGAATCATCAATTTCACTATAATCCTCAACACCATTTTGATTTGATGATTTAGATAGAATTTTACATGATGAAAGCATGCACACGCTTAATAAAAGCGAAACTGAAAATAATATTTTTTTCATATTATCACCCTTTCTAAATATTAAATAAAGAAATTGCATTTTTGTCTGTTATTTTCTCTATTTCAGTACAATCCATTCCTCTTAATGAAGCAATTTCTTGGCATACATACACTACATAGGATGATTCATTTCTTTTACCTCTAAATGGAGTTGGTGTCATCCAAGGACAATCTGTTTCAAGAAGTAATCTATCAAGTGGTATGTTAGATGCAACTCTCTTTGGTTCCTTAGCATTTTTAAATGTCACAGGTCCGTCTAAGCCTATATAAAGGCCTAAATCTAAAAACTTTTGTGCCATTTCAAGTGATCCACTATAACAATGCATAACCCCTCTTATTTGTCCCTTATACTTCTTTAAAATATTATAAGTATCCTCAATCGCATCTCTTGAATGAATTATAAGTGGTAAATTATAGTCAATAGATAATTTTATTTGTCCTTCAAAAATTTCTTTTTGAAGCTCTTTGTTATCCTTAGTCCAATGATAATCAAGTCCACATTCTCCAACGGCATATACCTTATTATTATTAATAAAATCAGAAAGATAAGAAAGATCATTTATATCCTTGACCTCTTCAGGATGAATTCCTGCAGTAGGATAAAAAATGTCATATTTCTTTGATAACTCTACGGCTTTAGAATTAGTAATTCTATCGAAGCCAACAAGAATAATTTTATTAACATTATTATCTTTACACCTTTGTATGCATTCATCTAAATCATCTTTGAATACATCATCTAGTAAATGTGAATGTGTATCAATCATATAATCAACCTCTACACTATTATACCACAAAGAAAAAAAAAGACCATAAGCCTAGGCTTATAGTCTTTATAATCATAGTTTTAATTATTCAAGAATTGTAACTACTGATCCAGCACCTACAGTACGTCCACCCTCACGGATAGAGAACTTAGTTCCTTGCTCAATAGCAATTGGGTGAATTAACTCAACAGTCATCTCTGTGTTGTCTCCAGGCATAACCATTTCCTTTCCTTCTGGAAGGTTGATTACTCCTGTAACATCAGTTGTACGGAAGAAGAATTGAGGTCTATAGTTAGTGAAGAATGGTGTATGTCTTCCTCCCTCATCCTTAGTTAATACGTAAACTTGAGCTGTAAACTTCTTATGAGGATGAACTGATCCTGGCTTAGCAAGAACTTGTCCTCTTTGGATTTGATCACGAGTGATTCCACGAAGAAGTGTACCAATGTTATCTCCAGCCTCAGCAAAGTCTAGTAACTTACGGAACATTTCAATTCCAGTTACAACTGTAGATTGAGTATCCTTGATTCCAACGATTTCAACAGCATCGTTAAGCTTTAACATTCCACGCTCAACACGTCCTGTAGCAACAGTTCCACGTCCAGTGATTGTGAATACGTCCTCAACTGGCATTAAGAATGGCTTATCATTGTCTCTAACTGGTGTAGGGATATACTCGTCTACTGCATCCATTAACTCATTAACCTTCTCAACCCACTTCTCCTCTCCGTTTAATGCTCCAAGAGCAGATCCACGGATGAATGGAGTCTCATCTCCAGGGAATCCGTACTCGTTTAGTAACTCACGGATATCCATTTCAACTAGATCAACGAACTCATCGTCGTCAACGATATCGCACTTATTTAAGAATACAACGATTCTTGGAACTCCAACTTGCTTAGCAAGTAAGATGTGCTCACGAGTTTGAGGCATAGCTCCGTCAGTTGCAGCAACTACTAGAATTGCTCCGTCCATTTGAGCTGCTCCTGTAATCATGTTCTTAACGTAGTCAGCGTGACCTGGACAGTCTACGTGTGCATAGTGTCTCTTCTTAGTCTCATACTCTACGTGTGCAGTATTGATTGTGATTCCTCTTTCACGCTCTTCTGGAGCTCCGTCAATTTGGTCATAAGCCATAGCCTTAGCTCCACCTTGCTTAGCTAATACGTTAGTAATAGCAGCAGTTAGAGTAGTTTTACCATGGTCTACGTGTCCGATTGTACCAATGTTTACATGTGGTTTACTACGATTAAATTTTTCCTTTGCCATATTATATGGTCCTCCTATAATTTATTTTCTTTTGGTTTATTTTTTTCAAAAATTTAACAATACGTTAATACAATATCAATTTTATAATATTTGAATTACAAAATCAAGTATTAATTAGTTTTGTCCTCTCTTTTTAATAATCTCCTCTTGGATATTACGAGGACATTGCTCATAATGATCCATTTGCATTATGAATGTTCCACGTCCTTGAGTGTTAGAACGAAGTGATGTTGCATATCCGAACATCTCAGCTAGAGGTACGTATGCACGAATGTTCATAGCATTTCCTCTCTTATTTTGTGATTCAAGACGTCCACGACGAGAAGTTAAATCTCCAATTACGTTTCCAACATAGTCTTCTGGAACGATTACATCTACAACCATGATTGGCTCTAGAATAACTGGTTGACACTTATCCTTAGTTGCCTTTAATGCCATAGATGCAGCAATCTTATATGCCATTTCTGATGAGTCAACATCATGGTATGATCCATCAAATAATGTACACTTAACATCAATTACTGGATATCCAGCTAGAATTCCATTTGGCATAGCCTCTTGTAATCCCTTGTCAACAACTGGAATGTACTCTCTTGGAACTGATCCTCCAACGATAGCATCAACGAACTCATATCCCTTCTCAGGATTTGGCTCAAACTTGATCCATACATGTCCATATTGTCCACGTCCTCCTGATTGACGAATGAACTTTCCTTCAACGTCAGCAGGAACAGTGATAGTTTCACGGTAAGAAACTTGTGGTGCTCCAACAGTAGCCTCTACCTTGAACTCTCTCTTCATACGGTCAACAATGATGTCTAGGTGAAGCTCACCCATTCCGGCAATGATTGTTTGACCTGTTTCAACATCAGTATATGTTCTGAATGTTGGGTCCTCTTCAGCAAGCTTAATTAAAGCTTGAGTCATCTTCTCTTGGTCAGCCTTAGTCTTAGGCTCAACAGCAACAGAGATAACTGGTTCTGGGAACTCCATCTTCTCAAGGATGATATCATAATCATCAGCAGTTAATGTGTCTCCAGTTGTAGTATTCTTAAGTCCTACTGCAGCAGCAATATCTCCAGCGAAAACCTCTTCGATTTGTTGTTGGTGATTTGCATGCATTAGTAATAGACGAGAGAATCTCTCCTTAATTCCCTTAGTTGTATTCTCAACATAAGATCCTGAAGTAGTATGTCCTTGGTAAACACGGAAGAATGTTAATCTTCCAACAAATGGATCAGTTAATACCTTGAATGCTAAAGCAGCGAACTTTCCGTCATCCTTAGCCTCAACGTTAACAATCTCACCATCTGGTTTATGTCCCTTAGCAGCTTCAATATCAAGTGGAGAAGGTAAGTACTCGATAACTCCATCAAGCATTCTTCTTACTCCCATGTTGTGGAATGCAGATCCACAGAATACTGGGAAGAACTTAACCTCAAGAACTGCCTTACGAATAACAGCCTTGATTTCCTCAACAGAGATTTCCTCTCCACCAAGGTACTTCTCCATTAAATCGTCATCGAACTCAGAAATAGTCTCGATAAGAAGATTTCTCTTCTCCTCAACGATGTCAACTAAATCAGCAGGAATTTCTTCCTCCTTATAGTTCTCATCAGCTTCTCCGTCATAAACGTAAGCCTTTCTAGTAATTAGGTCAACGTGTCCGCGGAATGCATCCTCAGCACCAATTGGCCATTGAACAGCAGCAGCAAGTGCTCCTAGTCTATCATGGATAGTATTAACTGAATACTCGAAATCAGCTCCAACCTTATCCATCTTATTAACGAATACAATACGAGGTACGTTATAATCAGTAGCTTGTCTCCAAACTGTTTCAGTTTGAGGCTCAACTCCTGCTTGTCCGTCTAGTACTGTTACGGCTCCGTCTAGTACACGTAGTGAACGTTGAACCTCAACTGTGAAGTCTACGTGTCCTGGAGTATCGATGATGTTAACTCTATATTGGTCTCCCTTATAAGGCCAAATAGCAGTTGTGGCAGCAGAAGTGATAGTGATTCCTCTCTCCTTCTCTTGTGCCATATAATCCATTGTAGAGGCTCCATCATGAGTCTCTCCAATCTTGTGAATCTTTCCTGTATGATAAAGGATACGCTCAGTTGTTGTTGTCTTTCCAGCATCAATGTGAGCCATGATTCCTATATTACGGTATTTCTCTAATGGATATTCTCTTGCCATAATAATTTTCCTTCCTTTATCTTTAAATTAGAAACGGTAATGAGCGAAAGCCTTGTTAGCTTCAGCCATCTTATGAGTGTCATCACGCTTCTTAACTGATGCACCTTGTCCGTTTGATGCGTCTAAGATCTCCTTAGCAAGTCTTTCCTCCATAGTCTTCTCATTACGAGCTCTAGAGTAAGTAACTAGCCATCTTAATCCTAGTGTTTCTCTTCTTTCAGGTCTTACTTCTACTGGAACCTGATAATTTTGTCCACCAATACGACGACTCTTAACCTCAACTTGTGGCATAATATTTTCCATAGCTTGGTTAAAAACCTCTAGTGGATCTTGTCCTGTTGTTTCCTTAACACGGTTAAATGCACCGTATAAAATGCTTTGCGCAGTTCCCTTCTTACCATCAAGCATGATAGCATTAATAGTTCTAGTTACAAGCTTAGAACCATATATTGGATCTGGAAGCACGTCTCTCTTAGCAATATGTCCCTTACGAGGCATGGCGATTCCTCCTTTTAATAATTGAATTTTCTAATAATAGAATGTTTTTGTTTTTTTAATCTTTATATATTATATATTACTTCTTTATATATTATATATTACTTCTTTGCAGCTTTTGGCTTCTTAGCTCCATACTTTGAACGAGCTTGTAAACGTCCTGCTACACCAGTAGTGTCTAGAGCACCACGAATGATATGGTATCTAACTCCTGGAAGGTCCTTAACTCTTCCTCCACGAATTAATACTGTACTGTGCTCTTGTAAAGAATGTCCAACTCCTGGAATGTAAGCTGTAACTTCAATTCCATTAGTTAGCTTAACACGGGCATACTTTCTTAATGCTGAGTTTGGCTTCTTAGGTGTCATTGTAGTAACACGAGTACAAACTCCACGCTTTTGAGGCGCATTAACTGAAGTATACTTCTTTTGAAGTGTGTTATAACCAATTCCAAGGCTAGGAGACTTGCTCTTTCTAGTCTTATCTTGTCTTCCTTTACGAACTAATTGTGCAATTGTTGGCATAAAATGTTCTCCTTTCTACCACAAAGTGATATCTACATTTATTAATAATTACCATGTGAATTTTTTCACAGCATACTAATTTTATTATTTTTAATATCTATTGTCAACAAAAAAATATCAAAAAATGCAAAAAAAATCGTCTAAAAGAAACACGCGGCAATGTGAAACCGATAAAACCGGGAGTTGTGGGATTTATCAAGGACTTCAAACATTTTAAAATGCGTCATTTTTAAACTTCCTTTCATTCTCCTCGTTGCCGTGTGTTTCCTGTAATTAGCTATTTTTCATAATATTTCCTGCTTTTTTTAAAAAATATTTGGATTTAAAACCATTTTAGAATATAATAGGTGTGTGTGTGCATAGAACCAATAACAAATACTATAAATAATTATTGTTCTCGTAGCTCAGTTGGATAGAGCATTCGCCTCCTAAGAGAACATCTCTACCTAAGTATCGCTTTATTATAAACCCTTATAATATAAGGGAATTTTGGCAGATATTACTTGAACTCAAGACTCCAAAAATGGATTTGCCACGGAATTTGCCACGAAACAGGTAGAGTCGAGGACTTTACCGATACGAATTGAACTATTATATTTTGTAGCATCTTGTGATATAATTTAATAGATTTTTGAGACATGCAGATATAGCTCAGCTGTACAGAGCGATGCCCTCCTAAGGCATAGGCCCGCGGTTAGAATCCGCGTATCTGCGCCATTTAAGCAATAAAATCATCCTTGTTATGGGATGATTTTTTTCTTTTTATAATTCAATTTTATATCCTTTGTCTTTCATGTATTTTAGGTATTCAAAGTATTGTTCTAATGTTTTAAATCCTAGTTGCTTCATCTTTTCTAATGAATGCTTATATTCTTCTATTTCTTTTTCAGCTTCTGTTTGTTCTTGATGTAGATATGCTGTTTCAAATACTGAATTAAGCTTTTCTGATGCAATCATATCTGCTTCACTTACTCTATGGATATAGTATTCTTCTGTTGTTTTTATTGTAGAGTGACCTGCTCTTTGTGCTACTGTTGTGATAGGTACATAACCTACAAGTATAGATAAATTAGTATGTCTTAGATTATATAAAGTAAATGTATCTGGTAAACCTGCTGCATCTCTTACCCTTTTAAACCATTTATTAAATGTTGGTGTTGTTATTCTTCCTCCATCAGGATGTGAAAATACTTGACCTTCATCTTTATAGAAGTCTCCTAATTCTACTTTCCATTTTTCTTGCCAACTTCTATATTTTAATAACTGTTCTACTAATACCTCTGGGATTGATATTGTTCTTGATCTATTTGTTTTTGTTCCTTTTATAATAACGCCATATTTTTCAGCATCAATGGCGTTACGTTCAATTGTTATTGTCTTATAAGAAAAATCTACATCTCGCCATTCTAGGCCTCCCATTTCAGCAGGTCTCATACCTGTTAAAAGGGATAGATGCATTGCAGTTTGAATCATTATTTCAAAATCTTTAGTTGCTTCATAGAATTTGATTGCTTGTTCTTCTGATAATGATTCTCTTCTTTTTGTGACATGAAGTCCTTTTATTGTATTATCTTTAGCTGGATTATCTGAAATTATTCTTAGAGTAGATATTGCAAATTCAAATATTGCCTTTAATAATTTTTTCTTTCCCCATTTTGTATATTCAGCATAAGGCTCTTCTTTTATTGTTTTATCAAATAGCTCATCAAATGGAATACCTGTTATTTTACATAATTTTTTAGCAGTCGTTTCTATTACATTTTTTCCTGTTACAATACTATTTAAGCTAAATGAGCTAAATTGTAATTTATCTATAATATATCTATATGAGAATCCATATTTAGCAAATACATCACGAATATTAGTTTTCGCTTTAATTGTTGTTATTATCTTTTTCTGAGCATTTAATTTCTTATAATATTTATAAATAACTTCATGTGTTATATCTTTAACTCTAATATCACCAAATTCAGCATTATATTCAGCTATCATAACTAATGACTTCTTATAATATTTATATGAAATATTAGTTGGTGATGTAGGATTTGATTCATCATATTTTGAGTCAAGCCATTCTTTAGCAAGCTCTTTAAATGTCATTCTTGCTATTGGTCCGCCATTTTTCTTATCAAGCTCTATTTCTTTTCTTTTTTCTTCAATTCCTTTTAAGAATTCTTCTTCAAATTTTTCAGCATATAATTCAGCAAATACTTCAGCTCTTGCTTCTTTTACACCTGGTTCTGGTCTATATGTTGTTTCTTTTGTTGCAGGATTTCCATATTCATCAGTATATCTCAATATTATTCTATATACTGTTCCTGTTTTATTATTTCTTTTTACTATTGAAGACTTCATTTTAATCAACTCCATATATTTGTTTTAATCTTAAAAATTCTTTAAAATCATTTAATTCTTTTTTTGAATCTAATCCTTTTTCCTTAAAGTTTGATGTCGTAATTCCTTCATCAGCTTTATATTCATTTAATTCTTGTATTAAAGTATTGTAATTTGCCTTTAAGGATTCTATTGTTATCATCTTTTTATTACAGTCATCCCTTATTCTATAAATTACACATCTTAAGTAGGAATGATACTTAGCATTTAATACCTTATTGTTTGGATCTTCATTTACAAAATAATTGAATAAGAATCTTGATAGATATTCTGACATTGGATATGAAACCTTATTATATATAATTTGGTTATGTTTGAAATCTATGTCTTTTATTTTTAAATCAAACATAGCATGAATATCTAATCCTATTAATATATAAATGATAACCATGATTGCTCCATTTAGATTCTTATGCTTAAAAATAGCTTCAACATATTCTTTAATGTGATTTTTAGGTAGATATGATGATTTTATTCTTTCATCAACCAAGAACTTATATCTTTTAGGTACTGGATTAGTTTCAATTAATTTCATTTTAACTGCATATTCAAATAATCTTTTAATATATCCTTTAGCATTTTCTTTATATTCAATTGAATAAGGTTTTTTTACTGAATATACAGTAAAGTTATCTTTCATTTTGAGATTGTTTATTTTACAAAAATCAACAGCAAATTCAATAGATACCTTCTTCCCTTCTAATACATTAAATAGAGTACTTGAAGTAATATGATATTGTTTTCTTAAATTCATTTTTTTATTTCTATATGATTCTGCATGTGCTATAAGGATATCTTTAGCCATTGCGTTACCTGCCTCATATTTTAAAAAATCAAGTTTAATGAGTAATCTTTTTATAGTTTCTGGATCAACTTTTGAAATTATATAATTACCCATAAGTTTTCTTAACATTTTTTCATATTTAGGCATCCCAGTATTCGGATTATCCCTAATATATAATTTTAATAATTTTGAAATATTCATATGAATCACCTTCCTAAGTACTCTAATAATGAATCTAGATCAACTAATCTTTTTGAACCTATATTTATATGATGAACAAGGTTTTGTTTACATAAACTATTGATAAAGTAATATGTTATTGCAGAATTTGGATCTAATCCCTTTATTTCATCTACTGCTTGGTTTATGGTTCTCATTCTTTTTAGTGTTGCCATTGGTACATCCTCCTTTTCTTACAATGATATTGTAAGATAAGGTTTTCCCTATCTCGTTTGACCTAAACCGCATATTTCTATTTATTTCTTATTTTTTTAAAAATATTTTTTATTTTGCGTAATATTTTTCGGCAAATAAATCGAGTAATGCATCATATTCAAATTGTGGGTAATGGGTTTCTATATGATATTTTTCATTTAGATACCATTTTGAAAATGCATGAGCATCTAATTCACATACATTTGATAAATAAGGATTATCTCCTTCTAAATTCAAATATGTTAATGGATTGAATAATTTAGGCATATCCTCCTTCCATAATTTAACAAGGATTGGATTTTCTTTTGTGTTTGGATCATTAATACACACCTGTTGATATTGATGTCTTACCTCATGAATTAATGATTTAGCAGCATCACTATATTTTTCAAGCATTTTAGTTGATATTACTATATATTGTTCTTTTAAATAGAATCTTGAATCTTCTTCAATTTCATCACATATTACTGGAATCATTTCAATTCCTAAATATTTTGCTAAAGCTTTATGAATTGGCATAAGCTTTGATAGCATTTCTTCTTGTTTCCATTTCTCCTCTCCGAAAGCATCTATAAAGTCTTGTTTCAATTTGTCATTTTTCATAGTTATCCTCCTTTGCGACCTAATTGTCCACAACTTAATTATATTATTTTGTGACCTCTTAGTCAACGGATTTGTGACCTAATCGTCAGCATTTTGTTGCAAATAAATAAATTTTAAAATATAATTGAGATGGTGATAAAATGAATAGATTAAAAGAATTACGTGAAGAACGTGGTATATCAATAAGACAGATGCAGATAAAAACTCAGATTAACTATAATTCTATTAGTAGATATGAAAATGGTACAAGAGATCCTGGTACTTCTACACTAAAAGAATTAGCTGATTTCTTTCAAGTTACAATTGACTATCTACTAAATTATAGTGGTTGTTATGTGTATGCTAAGTATGAAAAGAATCCTTTTACTTTTAAAATCAGAGATGATTATTATAAAGAATTAAGAGATGGTGATTATATTTATTTCAATAATGATGATAAAAGATGTATTGATTTAAATAAGCTTATTAATGCTAGTGAAGGTATAGATGCATTACCTATTACTATGGAATTTGCAAGAATAAAAAAAGCCGATGACATGTTTGATGTAGGGCATGCGACTCAAGAGCAAATTGATGAATTAAAGAAAGAAATTATTGATATTGAATTAAATAAAGAGCTTATAGAAATGATAAAGGGTGCAGTTAGTTTTTAATTGCACCCTTTGGTTTATTTATATTGAATTGTCAGTCTTGATATTTCTTCATCATAATTATGATAATTAATAAACACAACAATAATGAGTTCTTTTCCTAAAATTAATGAATTAAATGAAACTGATGCTTTTGTATAAGTATCATAATCGAATGTTACCGATTTAACTACTTTTGAATCTCCCTCATATAAAGCTACATAACATTTAGCTGCTCCACTAGCTAAATTTTCGTTTTGAGGAAATGTTAATATCACATCTAAACTTGATTCTTTAGTTTGATATTCAATATGTGTATTAGATGGTGTTATACCAGAACTATATTTAGCTTCTCCTAATGCTTTATATGTAATATTCTTATTTGGCATTTTAAATGTGTATTCTTTCTTATTAGATATTAAATTATCTCCATCATACCAGCCTAAGAAATTATAATTAGAATTCTCTTTAATTTTAATAGTGATATCTTCAGCTAAATCATGATAACCTGTTGTACCAATTATTTCAAAATAATCTGAGTTTAAACTTAAGATATATCTATCTGATATCCATTTAGCTTTAAGGGTAATATCTTCTGTAACTGTATATCCAATAAAGCTCCATTTTTCATCGTTTAGATACCAACCTTCTAATTCTAATCCTTCTATTAATGTTATTTGAGGTTCTGGAATTTTATCTCCTTTTGATACTTTAATTGGTTCAATGGTCTCTCCACCATTAGAATCAAATTTTACTATATATTGTGGTGTTGAGTTACCACATGAAGCAACTATAAATAATAACATTATAGATAATAGTATTAGTATTGGTTTTCTAATTAATTTTGTCAATGTTAACACATCCTTTAATCTATATCTTCAATTACATATGATTGTATTTCATCCTTATATAATTCTTCTCCTATTACATCTTTCATTTTAGATATTAGCACTGAGAATGTATGCTTATCAAATTTAGGAAAATAATTGGATAAATTACTACATTTTACATATTGTTTTTTCTTAAGCATTAGATACACGATAACTGCCGAGTATCTTACTTTCTTTTCATCTTCTAGGTTATCATCTAATGTAAATGAATAATCTAATATATCCTTAAATTTATATTTATAAATATAGTAAGCTGTCTTATTTGTTATTACTCTAGTTTTAACTCTTTTAAATGTACATGCTAGTCTAAGGTCATTAACCATTTCTTTAATGCTTTTTATTATATTATCAACTATATTTTTAGTTAGTCCTGTAATTTCTTTAATATCATCTACTGATAATTTATCGCCTTCCATAAAGGCAATATATAATTGAAGGTGAGCTAGAATGGTTTTAGTATTATATCTAATCTGGGATGTCATCATATTTTACCTTCCACATTAAATTAATGTTTTCATAGAATGCTAGTTCATTAACATTTTCTGTTATATGTAAGAATTTAGCAACATGATTTCTACTAACTCTTTTGCCTTTTAAGGATTCTACTTCTAATAAATCATTATCAAGCATATTATCTAAAGCCTTTAAATCTAAATCTAAGTCTCTACATAGATCTCTTTTAGTTTTAGATTCTAGTACTAACGCAGCTTCATACGCAAGTGCTTCTTTTTCTTTTAAATTTAAATTTTCAGAATCTGATAATTCTCTAAATACCATATATTTTAGTGGTGTTGTACCTTTAAATGATATTTTATTTAAGATATCCTTTAGGGCATAGAAATCTTCTTTACAAGCACCTACTGTAAAAGGTAATTTTTCTTCACGTACAAAGAAGGCTAAATAGAATTCTTGGTTTAGACTATATTTTTCTGTTACCTTTTGGCAGAATAATGGTATTACATCATTCATGTTGATGGATGCGATTCTAAAATAGTATTTGCGTAGGATATCCTTTTTATCTTTTACATAAAATAATATATTATCTACTGAATATACTGCTTTTACTACTTTATGAGGATCAAAGTATTTTGATAAGCCTTTTGAATATTTTGATATTGTATATCTTATTGTATCAGTTTGTGGATCTACTATTGGAATAAATGTAAAGTCTAAAGCATTATCTCTTATAATGTCTTCTAAATTAAAGTATTCATCATATGGATCATATATAGAGCAAGCTGCTTGTTCGATAGAATTATATGTTATTCCA
>Ga0247609_10003797_pt1 | contig 15227 bp, 11 predicted proteins | sample 172DNAGHGlowgp2_FD_193487 | JGI IMG/M metagenome (GOLD analysis project Ga0247609, IMG submission 193487) | Sheep rumen microbial communities from Palmerston North, Manawatu-Wanganui, New Zealand - 1728 DNA GHGlow gp2 | ecosystem: Host-associated > Mammals > Digestive system > Stomach > Rumen ...
TGCTTTTTATGGCATTCGCCTTTTGCATCGGTGCCGGTATATTCATATCGCTAGTTGTTTTTTGCATTAGTTATTTGTCGTGGCTGCATCGGGCAATTTCGAATTTGCGGTTGTTGACGACGACATCTTTTTCGCCGATGGGCGCGGTTCTCCTCACCTGCATCCCGTTTGTCGGTTACATTTTGAATTACTTCATTTTTAGCGATATGGTCAAGAGCCAAGAAGGATACATGCAACAGCGTGGCATTCTCAAGGAACGGTTCCCGAAAAGGATTTTGAACGCGTGGCTTATCGCATCGCTATTGTTGTTGTTGATTGTTTTTGTAGATCCTAACCAGCTTGGATTTTTGACGGTTGTTTCTCCGGCGGTACAAGCCGATGGCAACCATTTTGTAGAATTTTTAGAAAAGACGCTTGTTGTCGTGATACCCATTTTGTACATCATGAGTTTCTCGGCATACGTCAAACAGGAACGCGAAATTTTCCGGATTCATACGGAAGAACTTTTCAACAAGCATGTTGATGAAGTTATCCGCGAACGCGAAATCGAACGCGTCGCCAAAATGATACGAGAAAGTCAGGGTCTCGAACCCACTCAAACTAATCAAGAAAAATAAAAATTACAGATAAGTTGCCACGAACTTTTTCTGGTATTCCGGATCTTCGTGCGCCCAGTGTTTTTCTTCCATCGCTTGGTATTGCCAATTGATGGCTTGCATGAATTTTTCAGGTTCGCAGAGGTTGTTGAAAATCGCGTCGAGGTCATCGACAGTCGCGTCTAAACGCACAAGCTGTTCCTTGGGCGCGTAGCTGTACGGACAACTGGCGAAGTCGCTGCCGATGAACACTGCTCCGAGAGCCGCAGCTTCTTTGAGCTTTAAGTCGCTCTTTGCGCGATTGAAATTGTTCGCCGCGAGCGGAGCCAGGAAAAAGTCCGGCTTGTAGCTCGCCACCGTCTGCGCGAACGGCAAGAAGTTCGTGTATGGAATCTTCGTGAATTTTCCTTCGAGGTCCTTGAGAAAATCGGGCTCGCCGAAAATGTAGAAGTCGATGCTCCCGTCGGCGACGTGCTTGCGAATCCACGGAACCCACGCCCCTTCGAGATCGCCCGGGACGCCGTCTGCAAAATGCCCGAGACTGCCCGCGTACATCACCTTCGGGACGCCCGTGAATGCGGACTTTCTCTGCGTCATTCCGAACAAAGACTTTGAAACACCGTTCGGCATCACGACAGCGTTCACGCCGAGATCGGACTTGACGCGGCTTGCCAGGTATCGTGTAGAACAAACTACTGTGTCAAAAAGTGGCAGAACCTGTCTGAGACTTGTGAGCATCATCTGGTCGTGATTTTGTATGTGTTTTGCGTACGAAGCGATAATCGGTGAAAGATCCCAAAGGAGATCGTCCATGTCGGTCACCAGCTTGAACCCGCATTCCTTCTTGAGCTTGGAGTAGTACAGCGCAATCTGTGCGCGGCCCGGCGCCGTCGGCTTCTGCAGAATCACCGCGCGCGTCTGCTTGAGCGCGTCTTTGTTGGTGCAGATAATTTCGGTGATGGACGGGATGATTTCGAAGTCGTTCTTGCCCATGAATTGGAGGAACGGCAAAATGCAGCGAACCCAGTCCGGTTGCGCCATGTCGTAAGGATGCACGATAACTTGCTGTCTGTTCATAGTTGGAAAAGTAGTAAAAATAGAATCTCATTTTGCCACGAATTTGACAATCTTTTTCTAAAAAATGCCACGAATTTGACGATGTTTTATACATATTTGTCGAAATTTCGCTAAAAACGGTAATTGGGCAAATTTTGCAACAAATTCTCGAACAGTGGGCGATATCCCGCGTGTTTTGACTCGTCTGCGTCGCCAAGGCGACCATCCCCGCAGAAACATCCGGAGCGTTCTCCGCCGCAATGTAGTCCTTCATCTGCTTGAAAAGGCGGATGAGGGCTTTGCTCTGTGCGGTCGCCTGTTCACCTTTGAGGACCGTCATAAGCATGTAGATGCCCTGCTCCGTAAAGGCATAGGGCAGGTATTTTGCATATTTTCCATGTTCTAAGGTCGGTTTTTCCGACCTTAGAATCAACAAAGGATCCGAGACTTCATCAGATCCTAAGGTGCAAAATTTGCACCTTAGGATTTCGTAGTACTCTTCTTTTTTTAGCTGAAATCGAAAATCTTCATCGAATTTTTCGATGTTATTTTTTACTTGACGGTTAAAAAATCGTGTTTCATACCCGTAAATCTCCGCCAAATCGGCATCGAGCATCACCTTTACCCCGCGGATGGTGTAAAATCCGCAATTAGCGAGTGTCGCGACAATCAAGCTTGCTTGAATTGTCATGACCGAGCTTTAGCGGATAGAACGAAGTACATCCGCGACTTGAGCAAGTTCTCGTCTATCAGGGAAAATTCAGGCTTTTTCGGCGCGACAGCCTCTGCGGTATTGGTCGCAATATCTTTTTTCATCGTTAACTCCTTTGGCATACAAGCGAAAAATACCAAAGACTATACACTTGTGCACTAAATATAAATTCGAAAATTCAGTTTGTCAATAGGCCCGCGCGTTTTTTTTGAAGGGGGAGGTCTCCCCCTGATTGCAGCCCCGGCTTAACCTGTCACTCTAGCCTGTCACCCCGGCCTCTGTGCCGGGGTCACCATTCCCCGATACAAATGCGCTGGGTCTTCCATCACCCTCTCGCCTAAGGGGCTCCGCCCCCTAAAACCCCGGCCGCATCAAAAAAATCGCACCCCTCACCTCCATTTATATATATTTACGAAACAAACTAACCCCCTCTCTATCTAGCGTTTTTATATGGCTATCAAGAAGAACGAACTCTACTCTTCTCTCTGGGAATCTTGTGACAAACTGCGCGACGGCATGGACGCAAGCCAATACAAGGACTACATCCTGACGCTTCTTTTTGTAAAGTACGTGACCGACAAGTTTAAAGGTCAAAAGTACGCCGACATCAACGTTCCCGCAGGTGGTAGTTTTGATGACCTCGTCGCCCTCAAGAACAATAAGGACATCGGCGAAAAGATGGACAAGGCCATCGCGAAACTCGCCGAAGCTAACAACTTGACCGGCGTCATCGACAACGCAAAATTTTTCGACAACTCGAAGTTCGGCAACGGCAAGGACATGGTGGACACCTTGACCGGACTCGTCTCCATCTTTGAACGCCCAGAATTCAACTTCAGCAACAACAAGGCTGGCGGCGACGACATCCTCGGCGATGCCTATGAATACCTGATGCGCAACTTCGCCACCGAAAGCGGCAAGAGCAAGGGACAGTTCTACACCCCGGCAGAAGTCAGCCGCATCTTGGCAAAAGTCATCGGCATCGGAAACATCAAGAACCGCAACACGACCATTTACGACCCGGCTTGCGGCTCGGGTTCCCTGCTTATCCGCGCTGCAGACGAAGCTCCCTTCGATATCGCCATTTACGGCCAGGAAAAAGAAACCACGACGGCGGGCCTTGCGAAAATGAACCTGGTTCTCCACAACAAGGCAAGTGGCGAAATCAAGTCGGGCAACACGTTCTCGAACCCGCAATACCTGGACAACGGCGCATTGAAGCGTTTCGACTTTGTCGTCGCGAATCCTCCGTTCTCGCTCAAAAACTGGACCGACGGCTTGCAGGAATTTGGCCGCTTTGATGGCTATGACGATCGCCCGCCCGAAAAGAACGGTGACTACGCCTGGCTCCTGCACATTCTCAAGTCGCTCAAGCCCACCGGCAAGGCGGCAGTGATTTTGCCCCACGGCGTGCTGTTCCGTGGCAACGCCGAAGAATCCCTCCGCAAGAACATCATCGATCGCGGCTACATCAAGGGCATTATCGGGCTCCCCGCGAACCTTTTCTACGGCACGGGCATTCCCGCCTGCATCATCGTGATGGACAAGGAAGACGCAGCTGAACGCCAGGGGATGGGCGGCGGCATTTTCATGATTGACGCAAGCCACGACTTTGTGAAAGACGGCCCCAAGAACCGCCTGCGCGAACGTGACATCTACAAGATTGTGCAGACTTTCGTGAACCGCATCGAAGACGACCCCAAGTACGCGCGCTTTGTCCCGATGGAAGAAATCAAGGTCAAGAACGGCTACAACCTGAACATCCCGCGTTATATCGACAGTGGCGACGCCGAAGACGAACAGTCCATCGACGCCCATCTGAACGGCGGCATCCCCGCGGGCGACGTGGATTCCTTAAAACGCTACTGGGATATTTTCCCGGGCCTCAAGAACAAACTCTTCAAGAAATTCCGTGCGGGCTATTACCAGCTCAAGGTAGAAAAAGACGAAATTCGCAGCGCAATCTTCAACGACGAAGAATTCAAGGCCTACGCCGAACAGATTGACAACGCCTTTGACACATGGCTCAAGAAGTCTTCCAAGAAGCTCATGAACATCGACGGCACGGTAGATGTGAAGAAGTTTATCATAGAACTCTCGGAATCGCTGATAGACGAATTCCGCCACATTGAACTGGTGGACTTTTACGACGTTTACCAGGTGCTGCTCGCCTACTGGCAAGAGGTCATGAGCGACGACGTTTTCGTGCTCAAGTACGACGGCTACATGGCCGGAGCCGAAATCACCAAGCTTTACAAGAAAGAATCCAAGAATGGTTCGGCAAGCTCACCAACCGGAAAAAATGACGGCAAGAAAAAGGCCGAACCCAAGGAAATCGGCTGGGAAGGCAAACTCTTGCCCAAGACCGTCATCGAACGCGTTTACTTTGCCAAGGAACAGGCCGAAATCGAGCGTGCCGAACAGATTGTCGCCGAAAGCGAATCCAGACTCGAAGAATTCGTGGAAGAAAACAGCGGCGAAGGCAGCGTGCTGGCCGACTACGCCAAGGAAGAAAGCGAAGACCTGGACGCAAAGAAAATTGCCGCCAAGCTGAAGGAATTGAAAAAGCAGAAAACGACCGGCGAAGAATTCGATGTGCTTGCCAAATACACCGAACTTGCCACCACCGCGAAAAATCAGGCAGGCATTGTCAAGGAACTGAACAAGGCGCTGGACGAATCCGTCAAGAACAAGTATGCCGAACTCACCGAAAAAGAAATCAAGGATCTGCTCGTAAAACAGAAGTGGAGCTTTGACATCTTCGAAGGAATCAAGAGCCTCTACGACACCACCAGCCACAAGATTGCAACCCGCGTGACCGAACTCGCCGACCGCTACGAAAACACACTCCCTGACCTCGAAGTAACCGTCGCCGACTACGAAACCAAAGTCAAGAACCACCTCAAAGAAATGGGATTTGAGGTATGACCAAGACGAGAGATGAAAGAAGAATGACGAAAGAAAAGGTCACTGAGCTTGCCGAAGTGACCGGTGTTTCTTGGTGTCATCCTGAGCGGAGTGTAACGGAGTCGAAGGATCTAGGACTTAATTTATGAAAGAAACAAAATTCAAACAGACCGAAGTCGGGATGATACCAAGCGATTGGGAAGAGACCTATTTAGGAAATATTGGTCCTGTAAAAATGTGCAAGCGTGTAATGAAGTATCAAACTTCAGAAAAGGGTGATATTCCCTTTTATAAAATAGGCACATTCGGAAAAAGTCCTGATGCATACATATCAAAAGATTTGTATCACTATTTGAAGAATAAATATTCGTTTCCTCAGAAAGGAACAATTTTAATTTCTGCAGCAGGAACAATCGGAAGAACTGTTGTTTATGATGGCAAGGATGCATTTTTTCAAGACTCGAATATCGTTTGGCTAGAAAATGATGAATCTGTTCTAACAAATCAATATCTTTACTATTTGTATCAAGTTGTTGAATGGAAAACGGAAAATGGTGGTGCAGTATCAAGATTGTATAATGACAATTTTAAGATTACTCCTATCGCAATTCCTTCTTCTAAAAAAGAACAACAACGCATTGCAAACGCCCTCTCCGACGTTGACACCCTAATCGCGAACCTAGAAAAAATCATCGCCAAAAAGAAAAACATCAAACAAGGCGCAATGCAACAACTCCTCACCGGCAAGAAACGCCTCCCCGGATTCGGCTCAGACAAAAGAACGTGCTCACGCCCTACAGACGAAAGACGAAAGGAGTGTCATTCTGAGCGAAGCGCAAAGCGCGAAGTCGAAGAATCCAGCGGCTACATAATGACCGAACTCGGAATGATACCCAGCGATTGGGAAGTGAAAACCTTTGGCGATGTTGGAAAAGGCTTTTCTGCTGGAGCAACACCATATAGACAAGTAGACCGCTATTATGAAGGTGATATCAAATGGGTCTCAAGTGGAGAACTTGATTATAATGTAATTCAAGAAACGCAAGAACACATATCTATAGAGGCTGTTAAAGCCACCAATTTGACATTGCACCCTAAGAACACATTTTTAATGGCTATTACGGGTCTGGAAGCGGCGGGAACACGAGGTCGTTGTGCAATTTTAGGCTGCGAAGCGACTACAAATCAGTCCTGTTTGGCTATTTATGAATCGGAATATTTGTCTATTCCATATTTATATCATTTTTATGTGAAGTATGGTGATGCTTTGGCGTTTGCGTATGCCCAAGGAAGTAAACAGCAAAGTTTTACTGCTGCAATAGTTAAGAAGTTGCCTATTATTCTCCCTTCTTCAAAAGCAGAACAAACCGCCATCGCAAACGTCCTCAGCGACATGGACTCCGAAATCTCGGCCCTCGAAACCAAGCTCGCAAAATACCGCACCCTCAAAACCGGCATGATGCAACAATTATTAACAGGAAAAATCAGGTTAGTTGACGCAGCGGAAAACATTTTACAGAATCAAAATAAGCATTCCGTTCCATTATCGTTTAAGCGATCTGTCCTTGCTGCGGAAATTGCGGATCGTTTATGTGAAGAGCCGACTTTTGGTCACGTGAAAATGGAAAAGATGCTTTTCTTGACAGAAAAAATGTGCAACATTGACATAGATTCTTCGTATCATCGTGATGCTGCAGGTCCTTTTGATAACCGCGGTCTTCATTCGATTGATTCACAACTTGCTAAACAGAAATGGTTCAAGGCGATTAAACAAGATAAAGGCTTTCGTTATGTTCCTCTTGAAAAAAGAGGTGGTCACAAGCAATATTTCGATCGGTATTTTGCAGACAGACTTTCTGTATTCGACAATATCATCAACATATTTAAGGCCGCAAGTACGGAACAATGCGAAATCATCGCAACCCTGTATAGTGCTTGGGAAGATTTCCTCAAACAAGGAATATCTCCAACAGATGAACAAATTGTTACCGAAGTTTTGACAAATTGGCATGAATCAAAAAAGCGAATTTCAAAAGACCGCTGGATGAAAGCTTTATTATGGATGAAAGAGCATGAATTCATTCCTAATGAAAATTAATTCTAGCATTATTATTATTTTTTAGAAAAAAGAGGTCCAAATGATTATCCAAACATCTGTAAATATAAAAGATCGTGGCGAAGTAACATTATCGTTGCTTCCTTTGGACGAAAGTGAACAATGTACTAAATTCGCATTAGTGGAAACCTTAGATGACAAGGATGCTCCTTATCTGTCATTTGACGTCGACAAGGAATATATTGAAACGGATTGGGGGCCTAAATGGCCTAATGTTGAGGAATCTAAAGATAATGCGATGGCAATAATTAATGATATATGCACTCAAATTTTTGAAGCTCAACGATCCAATACCTTAATAGAGTTTGATCCAACAAAAGATATTAACGATACAAAGCCCTATAACCCAGAATCCATTCGCATAGACACCAAAAATTTTTCACTACGTCAAATTGCTGAATTAGTTGCGGACGGAGACCTTAATTTAAAGCCAGAATTTCAAAGAAATCAGGTTTGGAACAAAAAGAGAAAGTCCAGACTTATCGAATCTATATTGCTTAGAATTCCTTTACCCGTATTTTATTTTTCGGAAGACGAAGAAGGGCGTTATACTGTCGTTGATGGCTTGCAAAGATTATCCGCTATATGCGAATTTATGAATAACAAGTTAAAATTAGATGATTTAGAATATTTAGAGAATAGTTGCAAAGGAAAAACATATAATCTAGAGCCCAAAGAAAAGAAGATTGATGAAAAATTTTATAGAAGGTTTAATGCGTATCAAATCGCAGTGAATATTATCAGTTCTGATTCACCTGCTCGTGTTAAATACGACATCTTCAAACGACTAAATACAGGTGGAATGCCTTTAAACATGCAGGAAATTCGAAATAGCTTTGCAAATCAAGCTTTGCGTGATTTACTGAAAGAAATGATTTCATTAAAGTCTTTCAAAAAAGCGACCGGAGACCTAACGGATGCTAGAATGCAGGCTAGAGAGTTTGCTCTTCGCTATATTCTTTTCGCAGAAATGGTGAATAAAACGGGGAATGTTGATTCATATAGCGGGATAATGGATGACGAATTGGACAACTGCGTTGATACAATCAGTTCAATGAAAACTTTTGATAAGAGTTTTTATCTTCGATCTTTTGATAAAGCTATGGAAAACGCTTATCACCTCTTTGGAAGACATTCTTTTAGAAAAGTCAAAGAGGGAACATGTAATTCAACAAATAGACTTATCATAAATAAACTGCTCTTTGAAAGTTGGTCTGTTATATTATCACAATATGATACCGACGCTGTAGCGGCTAAATTTGAAGCAAATAGCTTTATAAAAATCTTGGGCCATGAATTAGACACTGATTCAGAATATTATAAATATGTGTCATACGGTACCAATGGCAGGGCAAATGTTATTTACGCATTCAATAAAGCGTCAGAAATTATGAAAACAAAAATGGGAAATGGATAATATGAAAAAACTACACATTGAAAAATTTAAATGTTTTCGCAATGTTGACATTCCCCTTAACCAACTGACCGTATTTGTAGGAGCCAACGGCTATGGCAAGAGCTCTTCTATACAGTCAATTTTGTTGTTAAAAAAAGCAATTGATAGTAATATAGATTTTCGCAATGACATTAAATACATCTATTTAAATGATGTTTATGGTCAGAATTTGGGTGTTTTTGAATCTGTACGTAATGTAATTGATGAAGATGTTTCTTTTTCTATTTCTATTAATTCTGATAAAATTAATGAAAACGGAATGTCGTGTGAAATAATTGAAGATAAAGTTGAATTTCTTGAAGTTTTAGATAATTCTGATTTATCAAGTTTTCAGGTTGATGTTAATGTAGAGAAAACAGAAAATTTAGGTGGAAAGAACTTTTATTATTTATCCGCAGAAAGAGTTGGTCCACGGATTTCGCAACCATTAGTTCATCTCGATTACCCAAATGTGGGAATTATGGGAGAATACACAGCCCAGGTCATTGAATCTTTTCCTGTAAATGAGAAAATAGATGAAAATCGGTGCTTCCCTGGATCTAAAAACAAGCGATTAGAAGCTCAAGTTAATGAATGGTTGAATTCAATATTTCCAGATGTTAAAATAAAAGCAAGAAAGTCTTTAGAAACCTTAACTGCGCAAATTCTTATAGATAACATTTTTTCAAAAGGCAATTTTGCTACGAATATTGGCTTTGGCATTAGTTATGCGTTGCCTGTAATTGTCTCATGCTTGATTGCTGAAGAAAATACTTTTGTCGTTATTGAAAATCCTGAAGCTCATTTACATCCGGCAGCTCAGGCTACAATGGGTAAATTCCTTGCAAAAATGTCTCATGCAGGATTGAATATAATTGTAGAAACTCATAGTGACCACATAATAGAAGGGATTCAGCTTTATGTGGCAAAAAATTCTGAATGGCATGATAAAGTTACCATAAATTGTTTCGGCAAAAAAGAAGGCGAAGACCAACCTTGTGTTGAGTCTATAACATTCAATAAGAATGCAGAGTTCTCTGGGTGGCCTGATGGCTTTATGGATCAATCTCAGATCGATTTTACTGAATTGAGAAATGTTAGAACATCCGCTGAATTAAAGAGGAATTAGCATTTTCCATGAATAAAGTCTCTATATTTACCCATGTATTTGATGATTCCTACATAGGAGCATCTGTTTCTGAATTGGAAAAAAATTTGATTGACTTGAATATAGTTATTCAAAAAAGAAGAGGAAATAATGTTTCTTTTTTCTCTTACGACAATGATTTCTTTGATGTGAATCTTTCTGGAAATTTGAAATTAGCGAACGCATTATATTCAGAATCATTTAACAGACAAGTCTCAAGCACCCTATCGAAAACACTGCTGCATGGTCATCAGTGTGCTGCAAAAATCAACAATATTGCAATGCTGCAAAGCGATATTGAAAGTACTATTCAGTTTGATTCTTCTGATAAAAATTCATATGCTTTGTGGGGAAAAACGTTTACAACCTCTAATCCGAATTATGTAACAGATTCTGTTCATGAAAACTCTTTTTTTGAAAATACAATAAAGAGTTGTCTTGACAACAGAACTTTTTGGAATTTGAAAGAAGTTCTTTTTCCAAATTTATATTTTGTTGATGAAATTGAACGCATGATTTCTATTGTATCGGGTAAAGACTTTAATTCTGTAATGAATGATTTGAAAATGCTAAATGACTATCTGAATGATGTTTCTGTGAATGATTTCTCATATAAGAAGTTTAAAGAACAAACTATGGTTGATATATCTCCAGAAGATGACCAAACAATGAAACAAGACAAGTACAAAAATATGAGAATGTTCAATATTCCTAGAATTGGTAGAACCTGCTGCGATTTGCATATGAAAACGGTGAATCATAGAACGCATATCTATCCAGAGACAGAAAATGGCAAAATGTGGATTGCCTATATTGGTCCGCATTTACCAACAGCGACATACAAAACGTAATGCATGTTTAACTTGTGGCATAAAAGTCTCGTCAGACAAAATTCTCTAAGGATTTCTGCTTGAAATATGATGGTCGAGAATGACAAAAAATACAAGCGCGACTTTCTCAGAACAGTCATTCTTTTAAAAGAAATCAAATTCTTCTCTGACCATTTATTCAAGGAACAATACAAATTAAACGATGCAGTTGCAATGCTGCAAAAGCATATAGATAACCAGATTTATCTAAAGTATGATTTTATACCTTTAAACCTGTTGAAGGAATCTCTTGAGCATTTTTCGATTTATTGCAAAGACAATCCTGAACTGACTGCACAATCCAAGAGACTGAAAAAGGATTTGGACTTCGTTAATCATCTTAGGAATAAGGTTGGTGCTCATTTATCCGACGAAGCCTTGGATAAAATGATTCAATGGAATCCTGACATTTATAATGAGAATGCTAGGACAAATACTGCTGTCCAAGAATATCAAATTTATCGTGCGATGATGGATGTGGCGATAAATTCATACTTAGACGAGAAAGGGCGACAAAAGCAGTTTGGAACGGAGATTGATTTTGAATTAGAATCAAAAACTTTTTATACCTATCTTTTGAATACAGTGCGCTTGGCGATTCGGTTTTTAGAAGAAATTCAGAATATCATTAGGCCCAACATCAAGTACATTAAGGTGTCTGAATCTGCTCTAAGCAAAGAAGAACGGTCAGATTATCTCAAAGAAGCAATTCGGATAGCGCTTGAAATTGAAAATGATCGGTCAAAAAAGGAAACCCTACTTCCGCGGATGACGGAAATTCTTAGGATGTTCGGTATTGATCCTGAACCGTATGGAGAAGCTGGTCACACAGATTTCAGATTTAAGACAAAACATAGGTAAAAATTGAATTCTTTCCTACAATTGATGAAATCGTGTGTAAAATTTCCTTAAGCCCCTTGCCAACTTTGGCGGTATTAGGTACATTACATCCCAGCGCGTCATTCCCTAGAAAGGAATGATGCGCTTTTGCTTTATTTGGCTTTGCCATATTGCAGGGGCGCTCCTAGTAAAAACAATAAACACAGGAGGCCCTATGGCTAAAAAAGAAATTGTCGCTTATTCTCAGCAGACGTTCGAGAATATCAAGCACGTTGACGAAAACGGAACTGAATTCTGGTATGCAAGGGAGTTGCAAAAAGCCTTAGAATATACCGAATATGGCAAGTTTCTGCCTGTGATAGAAAAGGCTATCGAAGCATGTCGGAAAACAGGCTTTGATGAGGGAAACCATTTCGCCCACGTGAGCGAGATGGTCAGAATCGGAAGCGGAGCAGAAAGAAAAATGGATAGCTACAAGCTTTCTCGTTACGCTTGTTACCTGATTGTGATGAACGGGGACCCCCGCAAAGAAGTGATTGCCCTTGGTCAAACATATTTTGCCGTCAAAACCCGGCAGAAAGAAATTTCGGATGCGGCGACTCAGCTTTCGGAAGACGAAAAGCGCCTGGCCATTCGTGACGAAGTGACCGTTCGCAACAAATTCCTCGCCAGTTCTGCAAAGGCGGCCGGTGTTGAAACGCCTGTGGATTACGCCGTGTTCCAAAATCGCGGTTATCAGGGACTTTACAACGGCTTGGGAATGAAGGATATCCACAAACGCAAAGGACTCAAGAAAAACGAACAGATCTTGGACCACATGGGAGCTACAGAGCTTGCGGCGAATCTGTTCCGCATTACACAAACAGATGACAAACTCCGTCGTGAAAACATCAAGGGAAAAGAATTGGCAAATGAGACTCATTTTGCCGTAGGCAAGAAAGTTCGCCAAACGATTGCCGAACTTGGCGGAACAATGCCAGAAAACCTTCCCACTCCTGAAATTAGCGCAAAAAAGTTGAAAAAAGAGCGTGCAAAAAGTATTGAAAAGAAATAATTGGTCTATATTTATGCAGAGACTGCAAAGGATCTGCAATGGCCGAACCGAATATCAACATTCCCGAACGCAAGACGCAGGCGAAGGTAATCAAGTTCTTCAAGGACGAATTGCATTACGATTACCTGGGCAATTTGTGCGAAGTGGCAAACAAGAACATTCGCGATGATGATTTGTTTGCGTTCTTGGTGGGCCAGCAGCACTATTCGGAAACGGTCGCACGCAAGGCCATCGCCGATTTGCAACATGCGGCGGGCGACTTACAGCAAGGTTTATATTCTGCGAACAAGACGGTTTACAGTTTGCTGAAGTATTCGCGCCCTGTTTCTGATGCGGATGGCGAAAATATCAGCGTCTATTACATTGATTTTAAAAATCCGGCCAACAACCATTTTGCCATTGCCGAAGAGGTGACGGTTAGCAGTTCTTTCGGTTCCAAGCGCCCGGACCTTGTCGTTTATATAAACGGCATTGCGGTTGCGGTGATTGAACTCAAGAAGAGTTCCGTTTCTGTTGCCGATGGTATTCGCCAGAACCTGACGAACCAGAAGCAGGAATTCATTGAGTCGTTCTTTACCACAATTCAGTATTGCCTGGCGGCAAACGAAAGCGAAGGTGTCCGCTACGGGACAATCGCCACGCCAGAGAAGAAGTACTTGACCTGGAAGCAGGAGGCATTCCGTGAACGCTTGCAGGAATTGGACGACAACGATTTGATTATCGATGATAAGAGTTCGTCGTTCGACGGTGTTCTTTTCGAGAGTCTTTATTCGCTGTTCAACAAGGTCCGTTTCCTTGACCTGATTCACAACTTTATCATTTTTGATAATGGCGTAAAGAAGGTCTGCCGTTACAATCAGTATTACGCAATTCACCGCACGTACAACAGGATCACCACGCAAAAGAAGGGCGGTATTGTATGGCACACGCAGGGCTCGGGCAAATCGCTCACGATGGTCTGGCTTGCCAAGCGCCTGCTGCTGAACAATCCGAGCCGCAGGATTTTGATTGTCACTGACCGCGACGAACTAGATGACCAAATAGAGCAGTTGTTCAAGGGTGTAGAAGAAAAGATTATTCGCACCAAGAGCGGTCGCGATTTGTTGGATCGCTTGAATTCTACTGAAGGAGCCATCATTTGTTCGCTGGTTCACAAGTTCGGTCGCCGTGGCGGTGAAGTTACTGACGGCGATTACGAAAAGTTCTTGAAAGAAATCAAGGATTCGCTGCCGCCTAACTTTAGCGTGAAAGGTGATTTTGTCGTGTTCGTGGATGAGTGCCACCGTACGCAATCGGGCAAGTTGCACAAGGCGATGACGGCTTTGATGCCTAAGGCGATTTTCGTGGGCTTTACCGGCACACCGCTTTTGAAGAAAGACAAGAAGACGAGTCTGGAAGTTTTTGGAAGCTACATTCATACATACAAATTCGACGAAGGTGTGCGCGATCACGTGATTCTTGACTTGCGTTACGAAGGCCGCGATGTTCCGCAAGGTTTGCGCTCCCGCGAAAAGATTGATGAATGGTTTGATTTGAAAACTCGTGGCATGACGCCTGTCGCGAAGGCAAAACTGAAAGCCCGTTGGGCGAACATGCGCACGGTTTATTCGTCTTACGACCGCCTGAAAGCGATTGCGAACGATATCATCCTTGATTTTGCAAAGGATGCCCGTTTGGCGGAAGGTCGCGGAAACGCTATCCTTGTCGCGGATTCCATTTTTACGGCTTGCCGCTTCTACGAAATTTTCCAATCATTGGGTTTTAAGAAATGCGCTATCATTTCTTCTTATACGCCGAATCCGGGCGACCTGCGTACCGATACGGTGAGCCTCGATGAAGATACGGAAACTTTCAGGAAATACCAGATTTACTTGAAGATGGTCGGAGTCGAAGAAGGCGACGATACTTCCCGCATCGACAAGAAGGTGGAAGCTTTTGAAAAGGAAGCCAAGCGCAAGTTCGTTGAAGAACCGGCTAACATGAAACTGCTCATTGTAGTCGATAAGCTGTTGACTGGTTTTGATGCTCCTCATTGTACATATCTGTATATCGACAAAAAGATGCAGGACCACGGCTTATTCCAGGCGATTTGCCGCGTGAACCGCTTGGATGACGAGACGAAGCCCTTCGGTATCATTATCGACTACAAGGAACTTTTCGACGATGTGACCGACAGTATGAACAAATACACATCGGGTGCATTCGAAGGCTACGATGACAGTGATGTCGATGGCTTGATTAAGGACCGTGCGACTGAAGCCGAGAAATATTTCAACAAGATTCTTGAAGAAATCGAGACGCTTTGTGAAGACGTGAAACCGCCTAAGGAACAGTCGGACTACATTCACTTTTTCTGTGGCGAAAATATCAGTTGGTTGAACGATCCGGAAGAATTTGAGGCACTTGCCCGCCTGCGTGAACGATTCTATTCGTTGGCGAGTAGTTTGGCGCGCGCGTTTGCCGAGTTGAAATCGCAGATTTTGTCGTTGCCCTAT
>Ga0247609_10003798_pt1 | contig 15226 bp, 15 predicted proteins | sample 172DNAGHGlowgp2_FD_193487 | JGI IMG/M metagenome (GOLD analysis project Ga0247609, IMG submission 193487) | Sheep rumen microbial communities from Palmerston North, Manawatu-Wanganui, New Zealand - 1728 DNA GHGlow gp2 | ecosystem: Host-associated > Mammals > Digestive system > Stomach > Rumen ...
CCATATGAAGTAATTGTTGCATTCATATTAGCAATTGATCTATCAATGTATGAACCAGCTTTAACAAATCCAACTAAACCGCCATAGAATACTGTAGTTCCACAAGTCATTGTAACTGTTCCATCAACACTTGCATGATATACTTTACCAAATCTACTGCTTGAGTTTTGACATAAGTAAGCTGTTAAACCACCAACATAAACTGTTGAAGTTCCTTTTGCAGTAATTGTAATTCCTTCATTCTTTGAATAAGTTGTATTAGTTGCAAATGAATAACCAATTACACCACCAGTGTATTGAGTTTTTGCATCAACTGTTAAAGTTGCATTTTTAACATTTACATTAATTAATTTTGCTTGATATCCATATCCACATACTGAACCAGTATATGTTGTAGATGAGCTTGATCTATTTACTGTGATATTGATGTTTTCAAAATTAACATCTTCTAGAGTTCCTTTTAAATAACCAAAGAAACCATTGTAAGTTACATCTGATGAGATTGTAACATTCTTAATTGTATGACCTTTACCATTTAAATATCCACAGAATGCTGTAGATGATGTAGTTGCTAAACCAGAGAATTCTACATTGTTTCCTTCATCATCTTGTTTTGAATAAGTTGTAAAATCAATATCTTGTCCTAATTCATAATAAGCATCTGATGAATAATCATTTGATAAGTATTCAACTAATTCATTAGCTGTATTAATTACGATTGGATCAAATTGAGTACCATCTTTCTTAGTCTTAATAACCCAAGAATAGATAACATGTGATTTCTTGTTATAAGTACCTAATACGTCACAACGATAATTTGTATCACTTTCCATACCAGTTACAGAAACTGTTTCACTGAAAGTTGTTAATGTTTTAGTTGTAAATAATGATTCATCCTTATTTGAAATTTTATAGAAATTAACAAGGACACTTCCTTTAGTAACCATGTCTTTGCTATCAACTGTTAAATCAAATTTATATGATGATCTTCTAATATCTTCATTTTCAATTGTAGCTGTAGGTTTTTTACCACAACCTGCGACTGTAAAGATAAGTACGAGTGTCATAAAAAATATGATTATTTTTTTCATCTTATCACTCCTTAAAATAATACACATATTAATTATAAAGTATAATTAAATTAAATGCAACTTTTTTCTTTTATTTGTTTTAAAAAATAAAAAAGCGTTTTGTAAGTTAAACACTAATAAAACGCTTCATTACGCTATTTATTGATTATAAATATTACTGCGCATCCTATGGTTAATAGAATACCAACAATACCTAAAATAAGAAATCCTATAGTCTTTTGATACTTATATGAGAATAGTGCAGCACCACCCAAATAAGCAAAAGAAAATAGTAAGAATCCAAATATTTCTCTTGTGTTTCCCATAGCAATTGCAACAATTGCCATAAGCATAGAGACAGCCATAATTATAACTCCCATTGTTATAATTGCTTCTCCTCTTGTATTTAAAATTGCCTTCTCAGCTTGAGTTATTTTTCTTAATTCTTTTTTGTTTGCCATACAATAAATCACCTAGAAATATTATAAATCTTTAATTAATTAATGTAAATGATTTTATTTTTAATTTATTAATGATATACTTTATAATGAATCGGAGGTTTTTAATTATGAAATATGGTTATTTTGATGAAAGAAACAAAGAATATGTTATAACTAATCCTGCTACTCCAAGCCCTTGGGCAAACTATCTAGGAAGCCCTGCTTATGGAGCAATTATTTCTAATAATGCTACAGGATATAGTTTTGTAAAATCAGGAGCAAATGGAAGACTTATTAGATATAGATTTAATAGTTATTCTAATGATCAACCTGGTAGATATATATATATTAAGGATTTAAAAACAAACGAATATTGGTCTAACTCTTGGGCACCAACAGTTAAACCATTAGATAAGTTTGAATCACGTTGTATTCATGGTACAGCTTATACAATTATATCTTCTAAATATAATGATATTTTAGGAGAAGCTTTATACTATGTACCACTAAATAGTGAATATGAAGTATGGAGATTTAGAATTAAGAATAATAGTAAAGAAACTAAGAAATTAGCTGTTACTGGTTATGTAGAATTCACTAATGAACCTAACTATGAACAAGACCAAGTAAACCTACAATATTCTTTATTCATTACTTCTACTAAATTCTATGAAAATATGATTGAAGAAACTATCCGTACAGGTAAAGATAATCCTGAAAAGGCGAGATTTTTCGGTCTTGCAGGTGCTAAGGTAGATAACTACTGTGGTAATAGAGAAACATTCATTGGAAACTATAGAAATTATAGTAATCCAGTAGGTGTTGAAGAAGGTTTAAAAAATGATTTAAACTATAACTTAAACTCTTGTGGTGCACTAGAATCTATTATTGAACTTAAAGCTGGTGAAGAAAAAACTTTAACTTATGTTTTAGGTCAAAATAAGACTAGCGTTGCTAAAGAAATCATTAAGAAATACGAGAATAATAAAACAGCTGATAAAGAATTAAATGATTTAAAGAATTATTGGCATTCTAAATTAAATAACTTACAAGTTTATACACCAGATGAAAGATTTAATAATATGGTTAACGTATGGAACTCATACAACTGCTTTATCACTTTCACTTGGTCAAGAGCTGCTTCTTTCCAATACTGTGGATTAAGAAATGGTTATGGATATAGAGATACAGTACAAGACATTCAAGGTGTTATCCATTTAGCTCCTGAAATGGCTTATGAACAAATCAAATTTATGTTAAGTGCTCAAGTAACTAATGGTGCAGGTCTTCCACTAGTTAAATACACTCATAAACCAGGATTAGAAAATACTCCAGATGATCCTGAATATGTAAAAGAAACAGGACATCCATCTTATAGAGCTGATGATGCTTTATGGTTATTCCCAACAATTTATAAATATATTTCTGAAACAGGAAACTTAAAATTCCTAGATGAAGAAATCTTATATGCTAATAATAATGAAAAAGGTACAGTTTATGATCACTTAAAGAGAGCAATCATGTTCTCTCTAAACAATCTAGGTAATCATGGAATGCCTGCAGGTCTACATGCAGACTGGAATGACTGCTTAAGATTAGGTAAGAAAGGTGAATCAACATTCGTTGCCTTCCAATTATATTATGCTTACATAATTATGGAAGAATATGCAGAACTTAAGAATGATAAAGAATACTTAGAATTCTTAGCTAAAGAAAAAGCTAAATTATCTGCTATATTAGATAAGTGTTATGATGAAGATAGATTCATTAGAGGTTATCTAGAAAATGGTACTGTAATTGGTGCTAAGAAAGATCCTGAAGCCAATATGTGGTTAAACCCTCAATCATGGAGTGTAATTTCAACTTATGCTAAGGGTGAAAAAGCAATTAAAGCAATGGATTCAGTTGATAGAGAATTAAATACTCCTTATGGAGCAATGTTAATGTATAAGCCATACAATAAGCATTACTTTGATGGTGCATTAATGATTACTTATAATAACTGTGTTAAAGAAAACGCTGGAATCTTCTCTCAACCTCAAGGTTGGTTAATCCTAGCTGAAGCTAAATTAGGTAGAGGTAATCAAGCATTCAAGTATTGGAGCGAAGCTTGTCCAGCTACATATAATGAAACTGCCGAAAAGCGTATGATGGAGCCATATGTTTATGGTCAATTCGTTGAAGGTAAAGATTCACCATTTGCTGGTAGATGCCATGTTCACTGGTTAACAGGTACTGCTTCTACAGTTATGGTTGGTACTGTTGAAGGTATCTTAGGTATCATGCCTACAACTAAGGGATTAATCATTAATCCATCAATTCCATCTAACTGGGATAAATATTCATTTGTTAAAAATTATAGAGGTAAAACTTTAAATGTTACTGTACTTAACCCAAGTGGTAAAGAACATGGAGTTTCTAAGATTACAGTAAATGGTAAAGTAATTGATGGTCTATTAATTACAGATGAAATGTTATCAAAAGAAAACAATATCACAATTGAAATGTAAGAAAAAGTCTAGGATTAATCCTAGATTTTTTTTATTATTTTGATATATTTAGCTTTTTGTATATATACAAACTTGCATAATATTGTGTAATATGTTAAAATAGCATTTAGTGGAAAGGGGTCATGTTAAAATGGCAGTTGTAAACTCGAAGTGCCCAAATTGTGGGAATATCATTAAAATTGAAACAAATAGAATGTTAAGTGGATGTCCTTATTGTAAAGCAACATTTAATACAAATGATGCTATCCAAGCTTATAGAACATACGTTGCTACAGGCGGAAATACAATGACAGACAACACTTTTGAAATAGAAGATAACAAGCTAATTCGTTACAATGGAAAATCAAGAAGTGCTGTTATTCCTGATGGAGTAGAAATTATTGGTTATGAAGCATTCAGATTTGATGGTGCTAAGGATGAACACATCCTTCAATCAATTACTGTTCCTTCTTCTGTTAAGGAAATTGAAGAAGGTGCATTTGCTAATAACTTAGTAGTTACAAGCATTGATTTATCACAATGTAAGGATTTAGTAAGCATTGCTCCAAGAGCTTTCTCTGGATGTAGAAGCATTGAAGAATTAGATTTATCTAATTGTACTAAACTAGAAACAATTGGTGAAAAAGCATTTGCTGGATGTAAAGGATTAAGAAATGTAATCTTCCCTTCATCAGTTAATACAATTGGTGGATCTGCATTCATGAATACAGGTATTACTGAAATAGATTTAAGTATGGTTCACTTAAAAGAATTAGATACTCAAATCTTCAAGAGTTGTCCACAACTTGAAAGTGTAATCCTAGCTAACTGTGATAAAGTTAAAGACATCAATAAAGATTCTTTCCCTGAATTAGAAAGTGTTCTAAGATTAGATTTCTCTAATTGTAAGAATATCACTTCTATCAATGATTCAGCATTCTGCAAATTCAAGAGATTACAATATATCAATTTCAATAATTGTGAAAATCTTCAATACATTGAAAACAACGCATTTAAAGATTGCGTTAACCTAATTGAATGTACATTTGGAAATCTTCCAAAGCTACAAGTAATTGGTAAGAACGCATTTAGAGGATGTAAGGCATTAGAAAATGTAGATTTAAGTGGTACAGCAATTAAATCAATTGAAATTTGGGGATTTGGACAATGTCCAGTATTAAGAACTATTCGTCTACCAGAATCAATTGAAACTATTTCAAGCTGGGCATTCAATGAATGTGATAGCTTAATGACTATTAACTTAAGTAATTGTATTAATTTAGGATATATTGAACAAGCAGCATTCCAAAACTGTAAGAGTGCTCAACAAATTATCTTACCGGATAATGTAAATGTAATTTCTAAGAGTGCATTTCAAGGATGTGCACTTGCTAAAGAAATTAAGTTACCTGCAAATGTTGGTACTATTGAATCATTAGCATTCGCAGACTTAACTAATTTACAATCATTATCATTTACAGATTGTTCAATCCTAATTTCAATTGATAAAGAAGCATTTAGAAATGCAACTAACTTGCAAACAATAGATTTCTCTAATTGTGGAATCACAACTATTTGCGAAGAAGCATTTAAGAATTGTAGTAAGTTAAGAGATATTAAATTCCATAACAACGAGAATTTAATATCAGTACAATTAGGTGCTTTCTCAGGATGTAAGAAAATCAAAAAGCTTAACATCTCAGGACTTGCTAATGGAGAAAAGATTTTTGATAAGAAAGCATTCGATTCAGTTAAATTTACAACAAAATAAAAAAGGCTTAGAAAAGCCTTTTTTTATTTCTCGAATGTTGATATAACTAAATCTGCTTTTTTGTTTGCTTCTGTAAAATCAGTCTTTTGCTTTTTAATATATCTAGCAAAGAATACTGCTCTATCATTATTTCTTAAATAGTAATAATCCATTAATAATTTGGCATTAAATATATTTTGATATAAGATTTTATTATTTAATGTAAATACTCTTTCTATATCATTTATTTCCTTATTATTATATATAGATAAATATAAATCTAAGGAAGTAGAATCTTCTTTTCTTAAAGAACCATGCTTAATATATTTATTTAATTTATCTTCAGCTTCTTTTAATTCACCAATATTAATTAAGTGCATTATTTGTAAAAAGTAATAGGCTTGAAGATATCTATCATCAGTTGGTAGATTTATTTTTTCATATTCATCTACTGCTTTCTTTTGATCTACAAGGAATAAGAAATTATCGTTTAAAATTCTTAAATAATTTTTTATATCATCACTTATACCACTATCAAGTAAACTATTATATTTAATTAAAAACTTATTATAATTACACGTTTTATAAAATTTTTCAAGCATATTAGTCATCTCATAAGTCTTATTTAACAATATATCGCATCCTCTCTATACTCTATTATATCAAAAAAATGGTATATTTAAAACGTTTATTGAAAACGTTATTTTAAACAAATAATTTAAAATATGTTGACAACAACAAATAATGGTATTAAAATAGGAGCATAACTTGAGAAAAGTCCAAGTGAGTTTTGTAAAGATTGCACACCTAAGAAATGCATGAGTATATTTTACAATAATAAACCACTTGGTGTGGTTTTTTTCTTTTTCAAGGTTTCTTGATTATAGCAAAGATTACACCATCTACTGGTGTATGAGTATATTTTGTTATATTGAGAGCCTTGTTGGCTCTTTTCTTTTAGTTAAATTATAAATATAAAAGGAGATTATAAAAAATGAAAAAATTATTATTAGCTGTTTTAACAGGCGTATCTGCATTAAGCTTAGCTGCATGCGGTAAAAAGAGCAACAAGTTAGTAGTTGGTACTAACGCAGCATTCCCACCATTCGAATATAAGGACAATGATGGAAACGTTACTGGTTTTGATATTGAATTAATTCAAGCATATGGTAAATCAGTAAATAAAGAAGTAGAAATCAAAGATATGGAATTTGATGCTGCTTTAACAAGTGCTTCAAAAGGAAAGATTGATATTGCAATTGCAGGTATCACAAAAAATGAAAAGAGAGAAAAGACTCTATCATTCTCTGATGGATACTACAATTCAAACCAAGTTGTTATTTGTAAGCAAGGTTCAGAATTCTCTACATTAACAACTGAAACTGAAATTCTTACTGCACTTAAGGGTAAGAACATTGGATGCCAAAGAGCAACAACAGGTCAATTCTACATTGAAGGAGATGCTGACTGGGGATTCGATGGAATCGAAGGTGCTTCTGCTAAACCATATGATAATGGTGGACTTGCAATTAAAGATTTAAATGATGGTAAGATTGATGCTGTAATTCTTGATGAAGCTCCAGCTAAGAACATCGTAGCTAAGAGTTATTCTTCTACTCTTACAATCTTAAGTACTGCTCTAACTGAAGAAGAATATGCAATCGCTGTTAAGAAAGGTAATACTGAATTAGTTGAATCATTAAATGCATTCATTAAAACTATTAAAGAAAACGGCGAATATGCAAAATTACTTGAAAAATATTTCGGATAATTAATTTCTTTAATTAAAATAAGAAGCAGAAATGCTTCTTTTTTTAAGGTAATATTTTCTTATTATGTGATATAATAAGATTTAGGAGATGAGATAGTGGAAAAAGCAAAGAAAATATTATTTGCTGGCGCACAAATCCTATCAGTAGTAGGTGCAGTTGGATGGCTTATAGCTGCAGTTATAAGTTATTTCTTCTCATTTGATCCAATTAATGCTAGTTCAAAGTCTTTATTAGCTGGATTAAGTATAATGTATCTAATATTTAGTATCCTATTTATTGTTAATGCTATATTATGTTATAAAGGCAAATATAGTAACAATAAAGCTCTTATGATACTAAATCTGGTGTTTGGTTTTCTTAGCGTACAGCTTAATGCCATAGGTGCTATCTTTGGCATCATAATTAAGAAAAAGAATATACCAACTAGTTCAACTAATAAAAAGATGGGCAAAGAAACAATCGTAATGATTGTTATGCTTCTTGTATTAGCGTTCATACTATTAATACTTGGAATAATTAATAGAACTGATTTAGCTACTCGTTTTAATAATAGTTTTTCTAAAGGTAATTTAAAAGCTATTTTAAATGGTCTAAGAATAACTGTTGTTATCTCAGTATTTGGCTTTATTATAGGATTATTACTTGGATTAGTTACTTGTTTAGTTGAAGGTTTAAGAAGTCAAAATTCCTTTGTTTTAGGTGTTAAACAAGTATTTAAAGCTTATGTTAGTGTATGTAGAGGTACTCCTACTGTTGTTCAATTATTAATAATTTATTTTATTGTTTTTGCAACATATAGAGGGCCTGAAATCATTATTGCTATATTAGCATTTGGTCTAAATAGTGGTGCTTATATCGCTGAAATATTACGTGGTGGTATAAACTCTGTACCAGTAGGTCAAATGGAAGCTGGACGTAGTTTAGGTCTTCCATATAGTAGAGTAATGATAAAGGTTGTATTCCCACAAGCAATTAAAAACTGCTTACCTTCTTTAGGTAATGAATTTATTACATTAATAAAAGAAACATCAGTTGCTTCTTTCATCGCAATTATAGATTTAACAAATGCTATGAAGCATATTGCTGATGCATCTTATGATTATACTTTAGTATATCTAGTAATGGGTGTAATTTACTTTACTATCGTACTTGGTGTATCATATCTATTAAAATTACTTGAAAGGAGTTTGAATAAAAATGCAAGATAAAAAAGCTATTATAGAAGTAAAGCATTTAACTAAAAACTTCGGTGATCTTCAAGTATTAAATGATATTAATGAAACAATCTATGAAGGTGACATTGATGTAATTATAGGACCATCTGGTGGAGGTAAATCTACTTTCCTAAGATGTCTAAATGTCTTAGAAGATCCTACAAGTGGTCAAATCGTTTTCCTTGGAAAAGATTTAACTGACTTAAAGATTGATATTAATTATTGTAGAAGAAATATTGGAATGGTATTCCAACAATTCAATTTATTTGAGAATTTGACAGTACTTAAAAATATTACATTAGCTCCTATAATTGTAGGTAATTATAAATTAAAGGAAGCTAAGAAAAATAATAAAAAGATGAATAAATATAATGCTTATCTAGAAGCAAATAAGGATAAAATATATGCTAAGATAGATGAAGAGAAAGCGCGTAATCAAGCAATTATCGATGAAACTAGACCTCAACTTAAGGAAGTTGAAGCAAAGTGGGAAGCAACAAAGTCATCTATTGAAAGAAAAGGAAAATTATTTGTCACTTATGATAAAGAATTAACTAATCAAAAAATCAAGCTAACTACTAAAATAGAAAATGCTGAAAGAAAGATTGATAGATTAGAATATCCTAAACCTCTAGAATATATTGATCTACCTTATAAGAATAAAAAAGAAATTAAGGAAGCTGCTAAAGAAAAAGCATTTGAATTACTAGAACGTATAGGCTTAAAAGATAAAGCTAAGAAATACCCTTCTACTTTATCAGGTGGTCAAAAGCAAAGAATTGCTATTGTTAGAGCTCTAGCAATGAATCCTAAAGTAATGTTATTTGATGAACCTACTTCTGCTCTAGACCCTGAAATGGTTGGTGAAGTATTACAATTAATTAAAGACATTGCTGATACTGGTATGACTATGGTTATAGTTACTCATGAAATGGGATTTGCTAAGGAAGTTGGAACTAGAGTAATGTTTATGGATCAAGGAGTAATTGCCGAACAAGGAACACCAGAAGAAATATTCAATAATCCAAAATCTGAAAGATTAAAAGAATTCTTAAGTAAGGTTTTAATTTAAATAAAATTGTTGGGGGAGATAAAATGAAATATAGGACTATATCATTCATCTTTGTTATGATTGCTTCAGTTCTTTTACTTACATCTTGCAGAAACAAGAAAAAATGGTTTAATTATTCTTGTGAATGGGATTGTTCTGAATACAATTTTCATTTGGGAAAGCAAGGTAGTAATGCAAGTCTTACTTATAGTGAAATAGATTATCAGTTTAAAACTGCAAAATCAAATAATGCAAGTTATATAGAATTCTTTATTGATGATGAACAAGTTATGCATGCTAACACAACCTATAAAAATGATATTCTATACCTAGAGTTCACTCAAGATGATATTGCTGATTTTGAAGGAAAAACATTAACATTTACAAAGGTTGAATAATAATTAAGCAAAATAAAAAGGCTCAACAGAGCCTTTTTATTTTTTTATTTAATTTCAATATATTTCTTTTCAGGAGCTTTTGGTTCAGCCTTCTTAATGTTTAAAGTTAATACTCCATCATTAAGCTTAGCTTCAATATCTTCTTCCTTTATAGCTTCACCTACATAATAGCTACGTTTGAACTCTCCATAATATCTTTCTTTACGGATGTACTTATCATTTTCATCTGTATTCTTTTCAACCTTAGCTTCAATAGTTAAGTATCCATTATCTAAGGACATCTTGATATTTTCTTTCTTAATCTCTGGAAGTTCAATCTTCATTTCGTAAGAATCTTCATGATCAATAATATCAGTTTTCATCACCTCGTTATACTTGGCGTTTCTTTCTAATCCGAAGAAATCATTAAAGAATGGGTCGAATAAATCGAAATAGTTACCTCTGTTGTAGTTTACAACATTATTTCTCATATAAATCACTCCTTTATGATTATTAGCACTCGTTTCCTTCGATTGCTAACTATATTATATATCACATTTTTAGCACTGTCAATAGGTGAGTGCTAATTTTTTTTTAATTTTTTTTAGAAAAATAAAAAAATAGCTCATTGAGCCATTCTTTTTTTATTTTTTATCTATCACTAAAGAAGTATTCATCATAAATATAATATACAAGTAATAGAGATACAGCTATAATTGCTAAAACGAATCCTGCTATTGCTAATACCTTTTTAAATCCTTTTTTCTTTGTTATTACGAATCCTGGAATAGCAAGTCCTAGTGATACTACTCCACCAAGTAATCCTAAATAGAATATAAGCATAGATAAACTATATAATGATTCTTGTTCAGCGTTATATGTTATTATAACTCCAACAAATCCTAATGCAGTCATAGATAGACTTATAACAGACATGATAAATCCGCCTTTAGCAAGTGGTAGTGTATTATTACTATTATCTACATTCTCTTGTGGCTTAGTTGTCGGAAAGTTATTAATATCTCCATAAGCCTTGTATTCTAATTCATCATTTTCTCCTTGAACCTTAGATCCACAATTAGGGCAGAACACATCCCCGTCATTTAATTTAGTTCCACACTTTGTACAAAATCCCATTTTTAAATTCCCCCATTCTCAAATTCGTACGCATAAATTGCAAAATAGATTATAAATGATATTACCCAACTAGCTACAGATATTATAATACCTGCTACAGCATATCCTCTATTCTTTCCATTCATTCTTTTTGATTTATTTAATCCTATTGCTGAAAGTATAAATCCTATTAAAGGAAATATGAAAGAAAAGATAAAACCTGTAATTGCTATGTTGTTATTATCTTCAAGATAACCCATTGAATTATCTTGTTGAACAAATTCAACATTATCTATTTTCTCATCTACTTTTTCTTCTTCTATTGGCTTACCACAGAAATAACAATAATCGTCATCATCTGCTAGTTGTGCACCACAATGTTTACAGTTTTTCATTTTATTCCTCCCCGTTTAATACAAGGAAAGCTTCTTTCATTAAATCATAAGCTTTATTAATATCTTTTTCTACCCCTAAACCTAATTTATAACAATTAGCTAATGTATAATATGCTTCACTATATTTTAATTCTTTAGCTTTCTTAATGTATTCAATAGCTTTTTTAACATTCTTATCAAACCCATTATTACCATTTAGGTAATTAAAGCCTATTTCATATATAGCATCAACAATATTATATTCATCTGCGGCTTTAAATAATAATTGTTTAGATAAATCTAGGTTTTGTTTTTCGTAATAAATATTCTCACATATTACTCCTTGCATATAGATAGAATATCCATTATCACATAATTTATAATAATCAAAAGCTTTATTTAAATCTTCCTTATCAAAGTAATAAATATCACCTAAATATGAATAAGCTTCCTTTACTCCTTGCTTTGCATAATCTAAGCATAGCTTTTCCTTCTCTATTAGGCTTAAATCGTCAATTTTAGCCATTTTTTCGTCTAATTCGTTTAATAGTTTACTCATAATAAAAACTCCTTTTTTATTTAAATTCTTCTATATCAAACTCTTGTGCAAATCCTTTAACATAATTATCTATTAAAGCCTTTTGCTTATCTATTGGATAATCTAATAATTCATCAGATAATTTATAACCTAATACTCTTATAGCTTCCTTTAATTCTTTTATATCCATTTGATCAGTTAAAAACATTTTACATGTAGCACAGAATAATTTCTCTTTAGAGTATCCTTCTTTTTTTAGTGCTTCATAAGTAACATATATTTCTTCTAAAGTCATAATTATTACCTCTTTAATATTATATCATATCATATTTAAATATACCACGATAATCCAAATCTATATTTTCCTTTACCATAACCTCTAACAGGAATAATGATTCTATCATCTAATAGATTCTTTATGAATTTTGACGCTCCTGAATTAGAAAAATCTAATATTTTAATAATATCTGTCCTACCAAAGATATTATTTTTATACTCTTCATAGATTTTTATGATATTTCTATTAGTTTTTTGTGTATATCCATATTTTTTTAATTGAATGTCTACTTTTTTTAATTCAATATCTACTTTTTCCATAATATCACCTTAAATATATTATAACATAAACATAAATAAAAAGGAGTATGTTTTTTTCATACTCCTAAAATATTATCTATCTTCTCTAAAGTAGTTAAGTCCTAGAGATTGTGGTGGTTGAACATTCTTTCCACCAAATATGCTTGTGATAATTAATACTATAATAGCTACAACATATGGTAACATCTTAATTACTTCCTTCATAGCATTACTTACTGTAATTACACTTGAATAAGGTAATTGATATAATATAGCAAATACAAATGAACCTATAATAGCAATGTTAGGTCTCCAGATAGAGAATATAACAAGTGCTACGGAAATCCAACCTAGAGTTTCAATTGAAACTGCTTGTTCGAATGTACCACCCATTTGAACCATTATATAAGTTAATCCACCAAAGGCAGCGATTGCTCCACCAGCGATAGTTGCTAAATATCTGTATTTTGTAACGTTGATACCTGCAGCATCTGCTGTAGCTGGATTTTCTCCTACAGCTCTAAGTCTTAAACCTGTCTTAGTTTTCTTTAAGAATAGATAAGCAAGTATTGCTACTATAATTGAGAAATAAACTAAGAAGCCATGACCAAAGAATAATTTTAAGAAATCATTTGATTTATCAGTTACAGGGAATACTCTTAAAAAGCATTTGTTAGAAACGTTCATTAGAACTGTTCTATCAATCTTTGTTCCAAAATAGTTTGCTGCTGCAACACCAAATGTTGTAATAGCTAAACCTGTAATATTTTGATTACTTCTAAGTGTTACAGTTAAGAAACTATATAATAGACCAACCAATCCACCAAATATTACCGCAAATATCATTCCAAATAAGACAATCCAAATATAAGCCATAAAGTTAGATGATCCAACTAATTTAGCTGCAAAATATACTCCAGCACATCCTCCGATACCACCGAAACACATAATTCCTGGTGTACCTAAGTTAAGATGTCCTGATTTTTCTGTTATGATTTCTCCTAAAGAACCATATAGAAAGACCGCAAATATAGCGATAGACGAAATAATTAATGTAATCATTATTCTATTCCCTCCTTTTCTACATTTTCTGTAGGCATATCAAGATGCTCAGAAGATTCTTCTAAAGTAACTGGTTTAGTAGTTATCTTTTCTTTAGCTTCAACTTCTTCAACTTTCTTTCTTCTAAATATCTTATAAACGATGAAATCACTTATCATACCAAAGAATTTATTAATCTTACTAAAGATAACTGCGAAGAAATCGACAAACTTATTATCAATAACTAATCTATTCTTTTCTTTGAATTTATCAATTTTTACTTTATATTCTTCTTCAAGCTTTTCTATTTCTAACATATATTGTTTAATCTTTTCTTCTTTTAAAGCATCATCAATATTACTGTTTTGACATTCTAACATCTTAGCTTTAATTTTAGCAATTTTCTTATTCTTTTCATCAGTTAAAGATTCTTCACTCTTGTATCTAAACATTATTTTATATCTAGAGAAGAATGTACAACCAATGATAAAGAAGATAAAGATTGAAGTAACAATTAGAGGTATAGAGTCATTAGCTTCACCAATATTTGATAATAATTCAGCAGATCCTCTCTTTAAGAAGATAATTAGGAATGCTGTTAAAATCATGAAATATGGATTAAAGTTAGCTAACCATACAACAATGATTGCGGTAAATCCTTGTCCTCCTAGTGTATCAGTATTTACAACGTGGTTTAAACCATTTGTAAGCATAAAGCCTACTAAACCACAAATAGCTCCTGATACAACTAAAGTTCTAATAACTACTTTTTTAACATTTATACCAACATATTTAGCAGTATTCACTGATTCACCAACTAAAGATAATTCAAAGCCATGCTTTGTCTTTTTGATGTATATAGCAATAGCTGCTACTAATAAACCTGTAATAATAATTAAAGTTAAATATTCATAAATCATAGGAAGACTACCACCATAAATGTTAGGTAATGTATTACTTCCACCTGTTGAATATTTATTGATGAATATCGCAACACATTGAATTGCTATATAGTTCATCATTAATGTAAATAATATTTCATTTGTATTCCATAATGCTTTAAATATTGCTGGTATAACAGCCCATATTATACCTGCTAAAACAGCGCAGATAAGCGATATAAACATTAATAATACATCTGGAATTTTACCATACATAAAGTATAAGCACATATAAGCTGCTAGAGCTCCAATTAAAGCTTGTCCATCAGCTCCTGTGTTCCAGAATTTCATCTTAAATGCTGGAAGTAATGCTAGACCTAAGCTTAGTAGGATTGCTATTTCTTTTAAAGCATCCCATAAACTATAACTAGCAAATGTACCAGTAAATAAGGAACCTATGAATGTGATAGGATTACAACCAAGTGTAATAGCAAGTAATATTGATGAAACAATTAATGCCAAAACAATAGCTGTTGT
>Ga0247609_10003800_pt1 | contig 15211 bp, 14 predicted proteins | sample 172DNAGHGlowgp2_FD_193487 | JGI IMG/M metagenome (GOLD analysis project Ga0247609, IMG submission 193487) | Sheep rumen microbial communities from Palmerston North, Manawatu-Wanganui, New Zealand - 1728 DNA GHGlow gp2 | ecosystem: Host-associated > Mammals > Digestive system > Stomach > Rumen ...
CAAGGAAAGCAAGACGTTAGACTTTGAAGACTCGAACCAGAGCGCCATGTGGGCTGATGTCGACGTGAACGGGCAGGTCATCAGGTTCTTTAACGTCCACCTGCAGACGACGGGTATTAATGGCACATTGCATCGAGCCAGCAAACTGCAGGCCCAAAACCCATTTGAAGACTACAGTAAAACCAACAGCCGCGTGATGAACGCCATCTTCGGTAACTACATGCTGGGCATGCTGTTCCGTGCCGGGCAGGCCATCACTATTGCGAACGAGAAGCACAATTCGGTAAATCCTTGTATCCTTTGCGGCGACTTCAACGACGTCCCCTACTCATACGTCTATAACACGATGCTTGGCAACATGGTTGACGGATTCAAGGAGTGCGGTGGTGGATGGATGTACACCTTCCGCGGCAAGAAAGCCGTACGCATCGACTACATCTTCCACGACGAATTCTTCAAGGGACTGACGTACTACAAGGAAGACCTGACGACGTCGGACCACCTGCCGGTATTCATGAAGGTGACCTTCTAAGCAATAGTTGGCGATATTATTCTCCAAGATAGCATAAAAAAGACTGGCATCATATAACTGATGTCAGTCCTTTTTTTGTAATGTTTGCGGGGATTAGTTGTCCTGGCTACCGCCGACCATGTCGAGCAGCTCAGTGGTAATAGCCGCCTGGCGTCCCTTGTTGTAGTGCAGGTTCAGCTCGCGCAACAGCTCGTCAGCATTATCCGTAGCAGTCTGCATGGCCACCATACGTGCTGCATGCTCGGAAGCCACACTGTCCAACAGGGCGGTATATAGCATCAGGTGAGCCATCTTCGGCATGAGCTGCGAGAGCACGGTGTTCATGTCGGGCTCGACGATGAAGTTGTCGTTCAGCGGAACCACCTCACCTTCCTTCACCTCCTTCTTGCGACGGTTTTTCTTCAGGTACTCCTGAGCTTTCTTCGTGGCAATGTTCGAGGTCAGGTCGCGTTCGTGGTCGCGTCCCAGTTCGCCCTCAAGGTCGATGGGCAAGAACTGCTTGGTGGTCAGAATCTGAGAGCCTGCCGACTTGAAGTGGTGGTAGAGAATCTCCACGCGGTCCAATTCGCCATCGGCAAACTTCGTACCCAGCTCCATAGCCAGCTCGATGCACTCCGACACGTTGGGGTGGTCGACGAGTGCAGCCTTGTCGCACTTGACGTCGTAGCCCAGCTTGCGGGCCTTCTCCGTCACCTTGCGACCAATGGGCCACACCTCCACGCTACCCGGCCCTAACTCCTTGGTATATGCTTCAACAGTACGTTGCATCAGTTTGATGACGTTAGCGTTGAAACCACCGCAGAGCGACGAGTTACTGGAGAACACGACGAGAGCCACCCTTTTCACGGGGCGCTCCTCGTCGAAGACGGTCTGTGCCTCAGCCTCGGAAGCAAGGAACGACTTGAGGATATGCTCCAACATCGTCTCGTAAGGCAGCATATTCTGAATAGCCACCTGCGCATGGTGCAGCTTCGAGCTGGCCACCATCTTCATGGCAGAGGTTATCTTGCGCGTCGAGTTGACTGAAGCAATACGGCCTTTAATCTCTTTCAGGCTAGCCATAGTCGCTTAGCTTTTATACGTTCCGGCGATGTCGGCCATCACAGCCTCAATCTTCTTCGTCGTCTCGTCGTCAATATTGCCTGCTGCCAAGGTCTCGATGACCTCAGGAGCCGACGAGCGAATCTTGTCGAGGAACTGGTTCTGACACTCACGCACCTTGTTGATAGGCACATCACGCATCAATCCATGGACACCGCAATAGAGAATGGCAATCTGCTCACCGACGGGCATAGGCGAATACTGCGGTTGGATGAGCAATTGCTGATTCTTACGTCCGCGGTCGATGGTCATAGCCGTTACGGCATCCATATCGCTTGAGAACTTCGAGAAGGCCTCGAGCTCACGATACTGTGCCTGGTCAATCTTCAAAGTACCAGCCACCTTCTTCATGGACTTGATCTGTGCCGAACCACCTACACGGCTCACGGAGATACCCACGTTGATGGCGGGACGGAAGCCCTGGTTGAAGAGGTCGGTCTCCAAGAAAATCTGACCGTCGGTAATCGAAATCACGTTTGTCGGAATGTAAGCCGATACATCACCAGCCTGCGTCTCAATGATAGGCAGAGCGGTCAACGAGCCACCACCCTTTACGTGACCCTTCATGCACTCAGGCAGGTCGTTCATCGCCTCGGCCACCTCCTGCTGCTCGTTCATCTTAGCTGCACGCTCCAACAGACGGGAGTGCAGATAGAACACGTCACCAGGATAAGCCTCACGTCCGGAGGGACGGCGCAGAATCAACGACACCTCACGATAGGCAACAGCCTGCTTCGACAGGTCGTCATAGACAACAAGGGCGGGCAGACCACGGTCGCGGAAATACTCACCGATAGCAGCACCCGCGAATGGTGCGTAATACTGCATGGCGGCAGGGTCGGCAGCAGTAGCTGCAACGATGATGGTGTAAGGCATGGCGCCATACTCCTTCAGTGTCTGCACCAAATTTGCAACAGTACTGGCCTTCTGGCCGATGGCTACATAGATACAATACACGGGCTTGCCTGCCTCATAGAAACTCTTCTGATTGATGATGGTATCCACAGCAATGGCTGTCTTACCCGTCTGGCGGTCGCCGATGATGAGCTCACGCTGTCCACGACCGATGGGAATCATCGAGTCGATAGACTTCAGACCCGTCTGAAGGGGCTCCTTCACGGGCTGACGGTAAATCACACCGGGAGCCTTGCGGTCCAATGGCATCTCGAAGGAATCCGTCAGGTCGATATCGCCCTTACCGTCGACAGCCTGACCCAGCGGATTAATGACGCGGCCAAGCATGTTGTCGTTGACGCGGATAGAGGCGACGCGCTTGGTGCGCTTCACCACCATGCCTTCCTTAATGCCTGACGTGGGACCCAGCAGCACACAACCGACGTTATCCTCCTCGAGGTTCTCAACGATAGCCATCGTGCCGTTCTCGAACTCAAGCAATTCCTTGGACTCGGCATTGCGCAGGCCATAGACACGAGCTGCACCGTCGCCAACGGTAAGCACGGTACCAACCTCGTCGAACTGGGAGGCGTCTTGGATGCCCTTCAGCTGGTCGAGCAGCACTTGAGATACTTCGCTTGGTTTAATCTTATCTGACATTGTTTTTTACTTTTTTAGTGTTTGTAGAATGTTGTTGAGCTTCGACTTGACACTTGCATCCATGCGATACGTGTCGTATTCGAGAATGAAGCCTCCGATGATGTCGGGGTTCACCTCGGTCTCAAACTCCACAGTTCCCTGAGTCTTGCTCTCCACCATCTGGCGCATCTTCTGCTCAGTAGCAGGTGAGACGCGGGCGGCGGTGGTGAGTTTGCCTCGGATGACGTTCTTCTGTTTGCGATAAAGCGTGACGTACGAGTTGGCCATAAACTGAATCACGTTCTCGCGGCCCTCCTTCAGCACGAGAGCAATGAAGCCCTTGGTCAGCGAACTAAGTTTCTGACCAGCTGCCGTTTCCAACAGCTCCTGCTTCTTGTCCTTCGAGAGCATGGGATTGTCTATTGTCTGGCGCAATGCGGGCACGTCGATAAAGCTCTTTGCCAAGATCTGCATCTCCTGATACACCTGGTCTTCGAGCTTCTGGTCGGTAGCACTCTTCAGGAGCGCCCTCGCATATCTGACAGATATTACTCCAAAATCCATACGCTTAATTCAATTGATAATTGAAACTGACAATTGAAAATTAATTAACAGAAACTTCATCCAGCATACGGTCAATCAAATCCATCTGCGACTTGTCGTCCTTCAGGTTCTGACGAAGCACCTTTTCGGCGATGTCGACACTCAGGTCGGCAACCTGCTTGCGGATGTCGGCAATGGCGGCCTTCTTCTCCTGCTCAATGGCAGTCTTGGCCTCGTCCATCAGCCGCGCACCCTCGGCACGAGCTTTCTCCTGAGCCTGTTCAACGATAGCATCGCGCGTCTCAGCAGCCTCTTTCAGAATCTGAGCCTGCTTGGCACGAGCCTCCTGCAGAATGGATTCACCTTCCTTCTCGATATTGGCTAAGCGCTCCTGGGCCTCATGGGCCTTGCGTAGACTTTCGTCAATGAATCTGTTTCGCTCGTCCACCATATTGACGATGGCGGGGAAACCATACTTAGCAAGCACCCAAAAGACCACCAAGAACGCCAGCAGCATCCAGAACAGAAGTCCCAGATCGGGCGTGAGAATTGATGGTAATTTAGTGAAATCCATTTGCTACGCGTCTTTATTTGATCAAGAATGCACAAGCAGCAATAGCGAAGAGGGCACAACCCTCGACGAAAGCAGATGTCAGAATCATGTTTGTCTGAATCTTACCAGTAGCTTCGGGCTGACGGGCGATAGCGTCCATAGCGCTGCCACCAATCTTACCAATACCCAAACCTGCACCAATCGTTGCAATACCAGCTCCAATACCGCAGCCCAGCTGAGCCAGACCCTCGGCCAATAACAGTGATGTAATCATAATTGTTTAATGTTTTTAAATTGTTAATATTTTAATCTTTATTGTTTATTGTTACACGTTTAATGTTCATGCTCCTTATGTGCCAGTCCGATGAATACGGCACTCAGCATCGTGAACACGTAAGCCTGAACAAAGGCTACCAACAACTCCAGGGCATTCATGAACAACAGCATGATAATACTGAAGGCATTCAGACCCAAGCCGAAACCAACACCCATTGACCAACCGAGGAAGATGACGCACGTGAACGAAAGTATCACAGCGTGACCTGCCATCATGTTGGCAAAGAGACGGATCATCAGCGCGAAGGGCTTGGTGAACACACCGAACAGCTCGATAACAGGCATCACCGGCACTGGATAAGCCTTCAGGAACAAGGGAACCTCAGGCCAGAAGATTTCCTTCCAGTATTCCTTGTTGGCAAAGATGTTGATAGCCAACATGGTGCACAATGCCAGGAAGAACGTGATGTTGATGTTGCCCGTCACGTTGGCACCACCCGGGAATACGGGAATCAGTCCGATAAGGTTACACGTCAGGATGAAGAAGAAAACCGTGAGCAGATACGGGGCATAGGCCTTATAGTGCTTCTCGCCGATAGACGACTTGATGAGGTCGTCGTGTATCATCATCACAATCATCTCCATCGCTCCTACAAAGCCCTTTGGCGACTCCTTCGTAGCATCATGGTGCTTGTACCAGCGAGCGCAGCTCAGGAACACGATGATGAGCACAGCCACCACAATCCATATCTGCAACACCGACTTGGTGATGCTCAGGTCCAGCGGGCGCTCAGAGGTACCGTCAGCCATCTGCTCGTAGATCTTGCCATGAGCCTCAGGATTAAAGAAGAATCCGTCGGGCAGAGAGTGTGCCGTGCAGAAGTGCCATTCGCCCGTCCGTCCACTACGAATGATAATGGGCAGGGGGATGCTCAGGTGCTTGCCTTCGTAGGTGGCGATATGCCACTCATACGAATCGGCCAAGTGCTCCAGTACAATCTCCGGGATGTTGAGCTCGCCGCCCTCTTCATGCTCGTTAGCCAGAGCCGGGAGTGCTGCCAGCGACAACATCAGCAAGAGAAATATTGACTTTAATTGTTTCATTCTAAATAATTGTAGTTTAAACCGTTACAAACGATTAGACACTCTCGAAAAGAAGATGGAGTGGTGAATAAGCGACGCCATGTAGAATACCAGGAATACAACGAAGAATGTCAGCATCGACGCTCTGTCAGCAACGAAATACCACACGCCCAGCACAATCAGCGCCAACAGGAAGCGGAATCCCGATACAGCCGTAAAGAACGTGGGCAACATGTCGGGCTGGTGTTCAGCCAACCTGCGCCATATAAGTGCTGACGAGATGTCGACTATCAAGACAAACAGCGTGCTAACCATCTTGTCCGTCAACAGGTCATAGCCCCACACCATGCTGGCAATGCTGCAGCACAGGCAGAGAATGATGACCAGAACGATACTCTGGATGACAAACGCTTTAGCTATCTTCTTGTAGTCCATCTTTTACGCGCGTACCTTATTATATTATTGCAGTTCCACACACAGACTCACGACGTTCTTCTGTACTTCCACGAAGCCGCCGATGATGTCGAGGGTATTCTGCTCGCCACCAGCCTGGAGGTACTCCACCCTGCCCTTGTCGAGCGACGAGATGATGGGTGCGTGGTTCACCAGTATCTCGAACTGGCCCATCATGCCTGGCACGACAACACGCTCCACATCGCCCTCAAACTCTATCCTTTCGGGAGAAACTATCTTCAGCTTTAACATAATTGTCAATTTTCAATAATCAATTGTCAATTAGCCCTTAGCAGCCTCAAGAAGTTTCTTGGCCTTCTCCTTGACATCCTCGATGGTACCAACGTTGAGGAATGCCTGTTCAGGCAGGTCGTCGACCTCGCCATCCAAGATGGCATTGAAGCCCTTGATAGTCTCCTCGATGGGAACCATGATACCTTTCAGACCCGTGAACTGCTCGGCCACAGAGAACGGCTGACTCAAGAAACGCTGTACACGACGTGCACGGTTCACCGTCAGCTTGTCCTCATCGGAGAGCTCATCCATACCCAGAATGGCAATGATATCCTGCAACTCTTTGTAGCGCTGCAGAATCTCCTTTACACGCTGGGCGCAATCGTAGTGAGCCTTACCAACAATCAACGGGTCTAGAATACGAGAGGTAGAACCCAGCGGGTCTACAGCGGGATAGATACCAAGCTCTGCTATCTTACGATCCAGCACCGTCGTAGCATCGAGGTGAGTAAACGTCGTAGCAGGAGCAGGGTCGGTCAAGTCGTCGGCAGGCACGTAAACAGCCTGTACAGAGGTAATAGAACCCTTCTTCGTAGAAGTGATGCGTTCCTGCATAGTACCCATTTCAGAAGCCAGCGTAGGCTGATAACCTACGGCTGAAGGAACACGCCCCAGCAGAGCAGACACCTCAGAACCAGCCTGAGTGAAACGGAAGATGTTATCGATGAAGAACAGGATATCAGCAGCACCGCCATCCTTACCGCCACCATCGCGGAAACCCTCAGCAACCGTCAGACCAGACAGTGCCACCGATGCACGTGCGCCAGGGGGCTCGTTCATCTGACCATACACCAGCGTAGCCTGACTCTTCTTCAGTTCCTCAGGGTCAACGAGGCTCAAGTCCCATTTACCTTGGGCCATAGCCTCCTTGAACTTCTCGCCATAGCGGATAACGCCCGACTCAATCATCTCGCGAATGAGGTCATTACCCTCACGCGTACGTTCACCAACTCCAGCGAATACCGAGAAGCCGTTGTGGCCCTTGGCGATGTTGTTGATGAGCTCCATGATGAGCACCGTCTTACCCACACCGGCACCACCGAAGAGTCCGATCTTACCACCCTTCATGTAAGGCTCCAGCAGGTCGATGACCTTGATACCTGTTGCCAGTACCTCTTTCGTGGTCGACAGTTCCTCAAATTTAGGAGCCGCACGGTGGATGGGATAAGCACCCTCCATGTTAAGCTGTTTCATACCATCGATAGGCTGACCGATAACGTTCAGCATACGACCCTTGATTTGTTCACCAGCGGGCATCACAATAGGTGAGCCCAGCGGTTTGGCCTCCAGTCCACGCTGCAGTCCGTCGGTGTTGTCCATAGCCACACAACGCACAGTATCCTCACCGATGTGCTGCTGCACCTCGACAACGATAATTTCGCCTGTGGGGCGCTGAACCGACAGAGCCTCATGGATCTTGGGAAGCACTTTTTCCGCATCTTGTCCTTGGGTATCGAAATAAACATCGATCACAGGACCGATAATCTGGGAAATGTGTCCAACAATTTGTGACATAAGCAGTTTAATATTTAAAGTAATTATTGTTTCAGCAATCGTGAATGCAAAGATAGATAAAATTTCTCAAACAAAAAACAATTTGCTCACTTTTTTTGCAATAAGTACAAAAAAAAGGAAAAAAAGTCGTACCTTTGCGCCCGAAAATGAAGAAAATGACATTAAAAGCAGCTTTATTCGACCTTGACGGAGTGGTTTTCGACACAGAACCTCAGTACTCCATATTCTGGGGTGCGATATGCTGTGAGTTCCATCCGGAGATACCTGGTCTGGAACATAAAATCAAAGGACAGACGCTGATGCAAATCTACGACGCATGGTTCTCAGGGCCATTGGCAGACAGTCAGCCGCTCATCACCGAACGACTGAACGAGTACGAGCGGCAGATGGACTACGACTATATTGCCGGTTTCGAAGAATACATCTGCCGTTTGCGCCAGCAAGGCGTTAAGACTGCTGTAGTGACCAGCTCCAACCAACCAAAGATGGAAGCTGTATACGCGAAGCATCCTGAATTCAAGGGACTCTTCGATGCCATTCTGACTTCCGAGGATTTCGAACGTTCCAAGCCCGATCCTGACTGCTATCTGAAAGCTGCAGAACGTTTTGGCGTTGAGCCAAAGGATTGTGTGGTCTTCGAGGATTCGTTCAACGGTCTGAAGTCAGGTCGTGCCGCCGGCATGTATGTCGTAGGACTGGCCACAACGAATGCAGCAGAGGATATTGCACCCCTCTGCGACGAAGTCATTAGCAATTTCAAATAGTAATCATCAACTTCAAACGTCAAAAATCAAAATAATAAGATATTATGGCAGGATATTTGGTAAGTGACAACCGTAAGGTGACAACCCATCGGTTTATGGAAATGAAGCAAAAAGGTGAGAAAATCTCTATGCTCACCTCGTACGACTATACGATGGCAGGTATTGTCGATAAGGCAGGCATTGACGCCATCCTCGTGGGCGACTCTGCATCGAACGTGATGGCTGGCAACGCCACCACACTACCCATGACGGTAGACTACATGATCTACCACGCACGCTCCGTAGTTCGTGCCGTACAGCGCGCATTGGTGGTTTGTGACATGCCTTTCGGCTCGTATCAGGTCAATGCAGCAGAAGGTGTGACCAACGCTATCCGCATCATGAAGGAGAGCGGTTGCGATGCCCTGAAGATGGAAGGCGGCGTAGAGATTCTCGACACCGTCAAGCGCATTCTCGATGCAGGCATACCCGTAATGGCGCATCTGGGACTGACCCCACAGTCTATTAATAAGTTTGGTACGTATGCCGTGCGCGCGAAAGAACAGGCTGAAGCCGAGAAACTGATGAGCGATGCCATTGCGTTGAGCGATGCAGGCTGTTTCGGCATCACGCTGGAAAAGGTTCCTGCCGCACTGGCCAATGAAGTGACCAAAGCCGTGAAGTGTCCGACGATAGGCATTGGTGCTGGCAATGGTACTGACGGACAGGTTCTTGTCATAGCCGACATGCTGGGCATGACCCAGGGATTTTCTCCCCGTTTCCTGCGCCGTTATGCTGATATAGGCAGTGTCATCACCGATGCTGTAGGGCGTTACGTGACCGACGTAAAGAGCGGCGATTTCCCCAATGAGAACGAATCGTACTAAACAGTGAATACGCAAAGCACACCTGTACATATCAGACTGTGGCACAAGGAGTTCTTGTTGTTAGTTGTAGCTGACCTACTACTAACGATGTCAGTCTATGTGCTCATTCCCATCATGCCGTTATGGCTGATGAGCACAGAGAATTTCTCACCACTCGAAACAGGACTCTCCATGGGAGCCTACGCCGTTGGACTCTACCTGTTTGGAGCCCAATGTTCTTGGCTTGTCCAGCGTTTCCGTCGTAATGTCGTATGTATGTGGGCTATCGTTTTCGTTGGTTTGTCTGTCGCTCTGCTATGGTACATCGACGGTCTGCGCTCCGAGTTTGTCGAGTTCTGGGTTATCCTGTTGCAACGATTGCTGTTGGGAGCATCCTTCGGACTGGCACAAATGGTGTTGTCTTCAACACTCATCATCGACACCTGTGAATCGTACCAGCGGACAGAAGCCAACCACAGCGCAGCCTGGTTTGCGCGCTTTGCATTATCATTGGCACCCTTGGCCGGACTGATAGCTTACAATCTGGTAGGGTTCGACAAAGTTCTTTTTGGTTCCATCGGCTGTGCAGTACTAAGCCTGTTGCTCATCCGCCAGGTGACATTCCCCTTCAGAGCCCCAGAAGAAGGCGTACACGTAGCATCCCTGGACCGTTTCCTGCTTCCCTATGGCCTGGTATTGTTTTTCAACCTGCTATTGATCACTACCGTAGTGGGACTGGTATTGTCACTTCCTCTCGATGCCGAATTCTATGCCATACTCATGGGGGGATTCCTGCTGGCTCTGCTGGCTCAGCGCTTTGTGTTCCGCGACGCTGAACTGAAAAGCGAAATCATCAGTGGACAATTTCTTCTGCTGGCAGCATTACTCATTCTGATGGTCTATCCGGCATCACCCATTGCTCCATTGCTCATGGGGCTGAGCGTAGGCATCATCGGCTCGCGCTATCTGCTGTTTTTCATCAAACTGAGCCGTCATTGCAAGCGAGGCACCTCTCAAAGCACATTCTTTCTTGCCTGGGAGACTGGCATTACCTTGGGATTAGCCTTAGGCTATGCTTTGTTCTACGACCATCGTGAACAGCTGTTCTATGTAGCCATCTCGTTGACACTTGTAAGCCTGCTGTTCTACCATTTCCATACGCATAATTGGTTTCTGAACCATAAAAACCGCTAAGAAACACACATTTTGACACAAATATTTGGTAGATTCACCTTTTTTCCTTAACTTTGTGCGGTGATTTTATAGCTAAAACCTTCGCCTGTGTCTAAAAGTGTTTTACATCTCTGGGGCGTTATGCTCGTCAGTTGTCTGCTTTGGCCGACAACCGTAAATGCTTTAGGCGATTCCGAACGCGTCTTTTCCTCGTACGATGCATCGAACGGACTGGCAGACAACAGTTCACAGTCTATCCTTTGTACCAAGACAGGACGTATGCTCATCAGCACCATCGGGCACATCAATTTCTACGATGGCGACACCTTTGTACATATAGATCCGCAGGAAGAGAGCATATTTCCACTGCCAAAGTACAGAGGACACTACCACCTCTATTTTGACAAGCATCACCACCTTTGGGTGAAAGACCAGCGCCAGGTCACCTGCGTGGACTTGACATTAGAACGTTTCGCGACAAACGTGGGCGACATCTTCAAGGGGCTGGGCATGCAGGAAACCGTCGAAGACTTGTTTGCCGACGTCAACAACCACCTGTGGCTACTCTCCGGCAACACATTATACGGTGTGGACGATAACACGGAAATCAATGTCCGCCACACATCGGAACTACAGGATGTCGCTGTCTATAACAACCGCCTGCTATTGCAATTCTTCGGCAATGGCACAGTATCAGCCATGGACCTGAAGACAGGTCAACACCAGTTTGACGTTCAGGCATTCACCAATGGCGATACGTTGCGCTTCAGCAATTCGTCAGTCATCCTGCCCGACAGCAATATCTATTATCAGATACGCAATGGTGAAAAAGAGGCATTGCTGTTACGACTCGACATCGAGAAGCGCCAGTGGACCCAGCTAATGGCCCTACCCTATCACCTGAACAATATGGTGCTAAAGGATGGCGTGCTGTATATCGCTTCCGAGTACGGTTATTGGATGTACGACGTTGCGACGGGCGAGAAAGAACACGTCGAAGTCATCAAGATGTCGCGATTCCGCACATTGGAGACCGACATCAACACGATAGCTTTCGACCGTCAAGGGGGAATGTGGCTTGGTACCGAGAGGCGTGGCATACTTTATTCGCCTCCCTTCCGTTCGGCATTTGTCAACTACACCTGGAGCCAACCCGAAGCCCTCGCCTATGAGGCACTGCTCAGCAGGACACTGACCAATCTGCCCCAATTGCCACGCCACGTCAACTGCCAATACCGCGATAGCCGAGGATGGCTTTGGACGGGGCTCTATACAGGACTGAAACTGGAACGCCCTGGCCAAAAGGACATCATTTATGATAATAAGAACGGTTTGCTGAATGCGATGATCCATAGCGTCATTGAGGATGACAATCACAATATTTGGGCTGGAACAAGTTTCGGTCTCTCACATTTGATTATCAAGAATGGCGAGGTAGTCAATATTGATACCTACACCCAGAAAGACAATGTTCCCAACGAGTCGTTCGTCAACGCACGAGCCATGAAACAACCTGATGGAACCATCATCATGCAGTCGCTGGACCATATCATTGTGTTCAATCCCAAGGATTTGCCGCAGGACCTTCTGAGAAATATGAAGCTGGCTCCTAAACTGGTCAGGGTAATGGTCAACGGACACAATCTGGAGGCTGGCATGGAACTCGATGGCAAGGTTATTCTCGACCGTGCCGTATCGCGTATTTGGGAAATCAGTGTTGACTACGACCTGAACACACTGTCACTGACTTTTTCCGGACTGAATTTCGCACGTCCTGTACAGACCTGCTATCGCGTACGTGTGCAAGGCTTGTATGACGATTGGAAGGTGTACACCTTCAACAACTCTCAAGGCCGCGTGGATGCCAAGGGACTCTTCCACCTGCAGTTGCCTGCACTGAAACCTGGCAAATATGTCGTCGAGGTACAGGTATCAATGGACCCCAACCATTTCGAGCTACGTCCCTACACGTGGACTGTCTACGTCAATGAACCTTGGTGGCGTTCTACTGGCATCTACCTGCTGCTCGGCCTGATTGTTGCCCTGCTGGCTATTGCCAATGTGGTGCTGTACAACTACAACACCCGTCTAAGCATGATGCGCAGCAACAAGGAAGCCGACATCATGCGACGCATTCGCAACTATATGAGCCGTTGTGATGAACTGCGCAACGAGTTGCTATTACCCAGCGCAATAGCTACGGAAGAAGAAAAGGAAGACGAACTCCAGCAGAACAAACTGTTCTTCGACACCATGCTCGTCATCATTCCTTATCTGCGTGCCCATTCAAAGGGGCAAGTTACCATGCGCACCCTTTCCGAAAAGACAGGTATGGATGTGACCAAACTCTTCGAATTGCTGTCGTCCAACTTCTATCAGAGTCCACGGCAGATGGTAGGCCGGCTCCGTTTGCAGGAAGCCTCAGAACTATTGCTCACTACTGACAAGAGCGTTGAGCAAATAGCCAACGAACTGATGTTTGTAACACCAAACTATTTCATTTCCAGTTTCTACCACCATTTCCGTCAAACGCCAAAGGACTATCGGAAATCCAAGGCCCTATAACCTACCAAGCGCCAAGTTCGCGCGCCCGTACCTTTATAATAAATAAATGCCTGATAGCGGTTTTCCGTTTGGAAGAAACTACCTTCCGACGGAGGATTACTTCCGTCTTCGCTGACAAACTGGTACGAATAATATCCCTGTTTCTGCATCAGTCGGGCCCTGTATTTTCCAGCCTCCGCATCGTACTCCATGCGATAGTGCTCACGCTGACTGTCGGTTGTCCAGTGGCCGCTGATGTAGATGTCACCCTGCCAGGGACACAGCAGTTCGTAGTTCACCCACACATAGTCACACGTGTAATCCACCTCCCTGTTGTCACTATTGCGGATGACAAAGGCTCCTTCAGCACTGACATCCGTCAGATAGTGTCTCCTGACGGTGGCAGCAAAGGGCCACGCCTCGTAATTATGACCGTTCCACGCTATGCGGTCCAGTCCCATCGTGGTATGGCTGACGTCGAGTATCTCAAACTTATGGAATTCATTGCCGGCATCGAATATCAATGCCTTGTTGTGTTCCCACGTCAGTCCCTGGGCAGAGACAAAGTTGGGACGGACATCATGCCGAGCCTGGTCCTCACGCCAGTTCTGCATCACGACGGTATGTATCTCCTCGTCCACATTGAGCACGCGCACGGTGTTGTAGTTCACCGTCATCGACAACTGCTGGTGGCTGTCGTTATGGTCTATATCGGTATTCGACGTCGCTTTCAACCCTACGCTCATCAGCGGTTCCACCACGTAGAACTCCACCTCCAGCACCTTTTCGTCATCATTGTCCTCGTCGACGACAGTCAGGCGGTAGTTTCCGCTCATCTTCAGCCTGCAACGCTCGTTAGGAATCGTCAGCCGGTAGTGCGTATACATCACGGTGGTATTGATGCTGTTCTGGTAATCCTCTATGGGGTTGTCGTTGAATCCCACCAGCCAGTCGCTCTCAAACAGACCGTCGGACACGGTCCAGTCTGCCTCGCAATGCTCCAGATGATACACGAAGCGATGGTAGTCGTGCGACAGCTCGTCGAAACCTATCCGTAACCTATCGCCACTGCCCAACTCCATCACAGGACGGTTCATCCAGTCACCATTCACCACACTGGTCAGCGACCGCACGTTCTCTGTAAATATCCGGTTTCCAGCCCACCCTGTCAGGGTTGCCAGCATCAGCGTTGTCATCATCAAGAGTCGTTTCATGTGGGCAAAAGTAAGAAATAAAAATGAGTTGACCAAATAAAAGCCAAACAAAAGCGGAATTAAATGCAAATAAAAACTAATTTATTTTGTATTTTGCTCGTTTATTCGTACCTTTGCATGGTTTTAGAAAATAGTAAAAACGCGTCAGCGGGCTTAAAAATGCCCTTAAACGCAAAATTTGGAAAATAATGGATCAGACATTTGACAACGACAGAATTGTAAAAATCAACATTGAAGAGGAAATGAAATCCTCGTACATCGACTATTCTATGTCGGTGATTGTTGCCCGTGCCCTGCCTGATGTGCGCGACGGCTTCAAGCCCGTTCATCGCCGCATCCTCTATGGTATGATGGGTATCAACAACGTTAGCACACAACCTTATAAGAAATGCGCACGCGTCGTCGGTGAGGTGCTTGGTAAGTATCACCCCCACGGCGACTCGTCCGTCTATGGTGCCCTCGTACGTATGGCACAGGAGTGGAACATGCGCTACACGCTGGTCGACGGTCAGGGTAACTTCGGCTCCGTCGATGGTGACTCACCAGCCGCCATGCGTTACACCGAGTGCCGCCTCTCGAAGATGGGTGAGCACATCATGGACGACCTTGAGAAGGATACCGTCGATATGGTCAACAACTTCGACGACTCTTTGGTAGAGCCCAGCGTCATGCCTACCAAAATTCCTAACCTGCTGGTCAACGGTGGTAACGGTATTGCCGTAGGTATGGCTACCAATATGCCTACCCACAACCTGGGTGAGGTCATCGATGGTTGCTGTGCCTACGTC
>Ga0247609_10003801_pt1 | contig 15208 bp, 15 predicted proteins | sample 172DNAGHGlowgp2_FD_193487 | JGI IMG/M metagenome (GOLD analysis project Ga0247609, IMG submission 193487) | Sheep rumen microbial communities from Palmerston North, Manawatu-Wanganui, New Zealand - 1728 DNA GHGlow gp2 | ecosystem: Host-associated > Mammals > Digestive system > Stomach > Rumen ...
TTGGTTTTGATGGCGCATTTTTAATTCCATGAATTTCCGCCATACGATATGTTTGGCAACGGTCAGACATAATTTGCACGATTCTGTCACCAGGCATATCTTTTAAAATCTCTGGTGTTTTTGCAATATAACGACCAGAGCCACATGCCGATAAATCCAGCGCAATTCCACGAACCGCCAAAAAGTCTGGACGATTTGGTGTTATACCTGTGTCGAAAATAGGACTAGCATTAAACCCAGGAATTGCAGAACCAATTTTTGTATCGTCTGGCAATTCCATAATACCACTGTGGTCCGGCCCCAGACCTAATTCTTTTTCACTGCACATCATGCCGTCACTCAATACACCGCGCAATTTGCCAGATTTAATTGTTTCGCCACCAATTATGCAACCTGGACGCGCCAACGCAGAAATTAACCCAACGCGAACATTTGGCGCACCACATACAACCTGGCGCGGTGTGTCTGTGCCATCATCGACCATCAACACATGTAAATGGTCACTGTTTTCATGTGGTTTAACCGATATAATGCGCGCCGCAATCGGTGGAACAGGGGCGATAAAATCTTCGACCTCTAAACCGGTGCGATTTAATGTTTCAGCAATTTGTTCAGGCGAATTTTCTGTATCCAAATATTCACGCAACCATTCATAAGACCATTTCATTTTTATTCCCCTATATTAAAAACCTGTATTTTTTAACCAACGTATATCACCATCATAGAATTTACGAATATCGTTTAATCCAAATTTTAACATCGCAATTCTGTCCCAACCAAAACCAAATGCAAAACCTTGGTATTCATCAGGATTTATTCCACAATTACGCAATACATTTGGATGAACCATTCCGGCACCTGCGATTTCCAGCCATTTATCACCGTTCCATTTAATATCTATTTCAATTGATGGTTCGGTAAATGGAAAGTAAGATGGGCGAATACGCATTTCCAGTTTTCTTTCAAAATATTTTTCCAACATTGTGCGAATTGTTGCAACCAAATCGTCCATTGTTATATGTGCGTCAATTTTATCAACATATAAACCTTCGATTTGACCAAACATTGGCGAATGCGTCGCATCCATTTCTTTGCGATATGTACGACCAACACCAAACATTTTAATTGGCACGCCGTTTTCTTCCATTGCACGAATTTGAATTGCAGATGTTTGTGTGCGCAAAACATTTCCATTATCTAAAAAGAACGAATCCTGCATATCGCGGGCAGGGTGATATGACGGTGTATTTAACGCGGTAAAGTTATGCCAATCATCTTCGATTTCGGGTCCAACCCACATAGTATATCCCAAAGATTCCAAAATTGTTCCAATTTGCGACAATGTTTCAGTCAATGGATGTAATGTGCCATGATTTTTATATTCAGTATCCAATGTGACATCGACATATTCGGTCTTTAATTTTTGATTTAACGCGGCTGTTTCTAATTCTGTTTGGCGAATTTTAAATGCTTCGCGCAGTGCAGCATTTTCTTTGTTTAATTCCGCGCGGGCATCGGGTGCCATTTTAGACATTTCACGCAACCGCGCCGTCATTGTGCCGTTTTTACCAAATACCGATGTATATAACGATTGTAATTCTTCCAAAGAATCTGTGTTTTTAATTTTTTCCTGCATAACTGATACCTTATAAATTTTTATTTATTTGTCTGTATATCGGCGACAATAAATAACAGCCGCCAAATACCTGACGGCTGTTATAATACAAAACAAATGACCCACCGCCAAGGATTATTTTGCGTCCCCGGCAATAAATCGTTTTGCAACATCAATCAATTTTGTGAAGTTTTCGTCACCCGCAAAAGCCATTTCAGCCAAAACCTTGCGGTCCAGGGCAACACCAGCCTTTTTCAAGCCATTCATAAATTGAGAGTATGTTAAACCATTATTACGCACAGCGGCGTTAATACGGACAATCCACAAACCACGAAATTCGCGTTTTTTAACACGTCTGTCGCGATATGCATACTGACCCGCCTTTTCAGACTTTTCACGTGCAGCACGATATGTCGAATGATGACGGCCCAAATAACCCTTGGCACGTGCCAAGATTTTATTGTGTTTTTGTTTAACTGTTGTTCCACGTTTTACTCTTGCCATGATTGCCCCCTATTTATTTCAAACCGTATGGCGCCAAGATTTTAGCCTGGCCCATCATGTTATCGTTCAAATACTGTGCCTTGGAACCCGCGTTATTCGCGCGTTTTGATTTATGACGCAGTAATTTTTTGTGAGCATTTCTGGCAACACGGATTTTTCCAGTTGCAGTCATAGATGCACGTTTTTTCAAGTATGACTTGGTTTTTAATTTTGGCATTTTTTCACCTCTTGATTTTATGTCCTGATGGCAATGCCTTTGCCATTTTGGACCGTTACGACCCATATTTTGCCAGAAATAAACAAAAAATCAAGTTTTTATTGAATATTAAAAAATTCATGTTTAAACTGTGGCTGAAAAAAACATGAATCAGCATTCTTTATCTTGGCGGGCAGTTAAATTGATTAAATCCGCAGCAGCCGCGGCGGCTGTTCCGTTGGTGTTTATATATATATTGGTGTCAAAACCTGACTTTTACCTGATAAATTGGGCGGGACATGTTATATTACCGGTTGCACATTTTATTGGAAATGTTGTCACTTGGCCTGTTCGTGCCACAGGCGAGGCCATATCTAATATTTATGATTTATCGAATTTGCGGGCTGAAAATGAACGTTTGGCGCGCGAATTAGATGCCGCATTGGCCGATAAAAACGAGTGCAAGGTGGCTATTGCTGAAAATAAACGGTTATCAAATGAATTGGATATTGTGCATGCAACACCACAAAATGTCATTATGGCAGATGTTGTTCATGATACTGTCGCATTACACCACAGCAACTTTTTAATAAACAAAGGTGTGTTTGACGGCATAAAAAAAGGTATGGTTGTGACATCGGTTGATGGTGTTATGGCAGGTATGGTTATCGATGTCGGTGGCGAATTTTCACGTGTTCGTGCATTAAATGATGCCGACAGTAATATTGCTGTGCGTATTGCAGGTGATGAAGTCTATGGTTTTTTGCAAGGCGATGGGTCGGCGTCCCCAGAAATTGGTTTTTTCAGCAGACCTGAATTCAAGGCTGAACGCGGTATGACGGTTATAACCAGTAATATTAGCGGTGTTTTACCAAATGGTATTTTGGTTGGAACATTAAAAAACGGTCGCGATGTCAAGGTGTTGCAACCTGATTCTGTATCGCGTGTCAAAGTTTTAGAATTTAACAATAATAACGAATATAAATGATTAGGAATTTTTTCTTTTTCTTGCGCAAAATATCGCCATTTTTGGCTGTGATTATTTTATGGCGATTACAGTTGCATTGGTGGAATCCGGCTGGGATTTTGGCAATTATTCCTATATTTTTCTTTTCATTTGTTCGTGTGGTTGATTGGATGCCTTTGTTTTCAATTTTGTTTTGTTTTTTGATTGATTATAACGGCGATACAAAATTGTTTTGGACATGTTGTTATTTAATTGCATATGCAATTAACGGATTTCAATATTTTATCGATTTGCACAGGGCTGATAAAAACGCAATTGTTCCATTTGTAATATTTTTTGGTGCGTCTTGTTTTATATTAATGTTTGCAGATTTGTCTTGGACAACGGTTGGTCGCGCGTTATGGTTGTTTATATGGGTTTCGGTATTATATGTTCCTCTTACAAATTTATTAACCAAGGTGTTGCCACATGATTGATATAGAAGTTGGAAATACCTTTAACCGTCGTAGTGCTTTGTTTTTAACAACAGGCGCAGTTCTTACATCTGTATTGATTTTGCGTATGTTGCAAATGCAGGTGTTTAATTATCGCGATTATAAAAAGAAGTCCGAAAATAATTCTTTTCGTATTCAAATCAATATGCCTGAACGCGGAAAAATTTTATCAGCCGAAGGTATTCCTGTATCACGCGATACACCAATTTATCGTATTTATATTGTTCCCGAAGAAACCGATGATTTGGATTCTTTGTTAAAAACATTAACAAATGATTTGAATTTAAAACCAAAGACATTAAAACGAATTGATAAACAAATCAAAAAACAACAAAAATTTCAACCTGTGCTGATTTCCGAACATACAGATTGGACTGTATTGGCCCGCGTAAGTGCAAAAAATTTACCCGGTGTTCATATTAACAGTGGCTATGCGCGTGTGTATGAATTACATGAATCTGGGGCGCATATCTTTGGTTATGTTGGCGCACCAAAAACACCAAAACCAAACGCACCGTTTTTCACCACTGGGGTTTTGGGTTTGGAAAAAATGTATAACGACGAAATGGCGGGAACCCCCGGGCAAACCGTTATGTTGTCTAATGCGGTGGGGCGTATTACCGGAGAAGACGAAGACCAATTTATAAAACCAGAACCCGGACACGATATTCAAACAACACTGCGTTATGATGCACAACGGGTTATGCACGATGCGTTAAAACAACATAATGCCGGTTGTGGTGTCGCAATCGATATTGAATCAGGCAATATTTTGGCAATGACATCGGCACCTGGTTTTGACCCAAATTTATTTTCGGGCGATGATGCCGAAGAATATATGGAAAAACTGCGTAATGATTATATGAAACCTTTTGTAAATAAAACAGTTGAAGGTTTATTTCCACCAGGTTCAACTTTTAAAATTATTGTGGCTTTGGCGGCATTGGAATCTGGGGCGGTCACCCCAGACGAGCAAGTTTATTGCCCGGGGTATTGGGATTATGGCGACAGGCGATATCATTGTTGGGAAGCCAAAGGTCATGGACATATGAATCTGGCGGGGGCATTGGCACATTCTTGCGATATTTATTTTTATAAATTGGCATTAAAGATTGGTATTGATGCAATACGAAAAATGGCATTGCGTTTGGGTTTGGGTGAAAAATATTTAAGTGATATTTTCCCAAAAGAAATGGCAGGGGTGATACCAGATAAATATTGGAAGGAAAAACATGTGGGTGCCAATTGGGTCCATGGTGATACAATAATTTCTGGAATTGGTCAGGGATTTATTTTAACAAACTGTCTGCAATTGGCATTGATGTTGGCGCGCGTGACATCAAACAAGATTGTTATGCCGCGATTGATTTATTCAAATAAAAAACAAAAATTTAAAAATTTGGGGCTGGATAGAAAAAACATAAACTATGTTTTGCGCGGTTTGGAAATGGTGACCCAGCCTGGTGGTACCGCCAGTGGCAGTGCGATAAATGTTGATGGCGCAAAAATGGGTGGAAAAACAGGAACTTCCCAGGTGCGTAATATTTCAAAAAAAGAACGTGCCACAGGGGTATTGGCGGCATCACAATTAGAGTGGAATAAACGAAATCATGGTTTGTTTGTTGGATATGCACCAACCGATAATCCACGTTATGCGGTTTGTATAATTACAGAACATTCGGGTGGCAGTGGTCCCGCCGCGCGAACATGTGCCGCAGTTATGAAAACTTTATTAGAGGGCGATAAATGATAATTCACCAAACACGCGTTTCTAATGCAAACATGATGACGATACCTGAAAAGTTATCGCGGTTTTTATGGGGTTTGTTTTTGCCTATGTGCGCGGTTTTGGCTATTTCGGTTATGGTATTATTTTCTGCCGGTGGTGGTAATTGGCAACCGTTTGCCGCACCACAATTATTCAAAATATTATTGGGGTTTGTTGTATTTTTTATTGTTGCGTTTTCTAATATTAAAACATGGTTAAAATCCGCATATTTAATTTATGCTGTTGCGTTTATTTTGATAGTTTTGGTGACATTTATTGGTGATGTTGGTATGGGGGCGCAAAGATGGTTAAACCTGGGATTTATAAATATTCAGCCGTCCGAATTTATAAAAATTGCATTGGTGTTGGCTTTGTCGCGTTATTTTGCATGGATGAATTCTGTGGAATTAACCCAGGCGAAAAACTATGTTGCACCTGTGTTGATGACATTTGTGCCGTTTGCATTGATTGTTGTGCAACCTGATTTAGGAACCGCATTATCAATGTTGATGATTATGTTTGGTATGTTTTATATTGTTGGCGCGCAAAAAAAATGGTTTATCATTGTGGCTATTTTGGGTGTTATGGCGGCACCGGTTGTTTGGTTTGGTGGCATGCACGATTATCAACGCGACAGAATTATTACTTTTATAAACCCTGAACACGATGCCAAGGGAACAGGTTATCAAATAAACCAGGCAAAAATTGCATTTGGGTCTGGGGGTGTTTTTGGCAAAGGTTATATGTCAGGAACCCAATCACAACAATCGTTTTTGCCAGAAAAACAAACAGATTTTATTTTTACTATGTTGGGTGAAGAGTTTGGATTTATTGGTGCGTTTATTTTATTGGCTATTTATACATGGATTATTTTGGTTCTGTTTTGGTGCGCAAAAACATGCAAGAACAGATTTGGGCAATTGGTGTGTTTTGGTTTTATGTTGAACTTTTTTGTTTATTATTTTATAAATATTTCAATGGTATTGGGTTTATTGCCAACCGTTGGTGTGCCGTTGCCGTTAATGTCTTTTGGTGGCAGCAGTTTGCTATCATTGATGTTTGGATTTGGACTGTGCCAAAACGCGTATATAAATAAAGATCAACAATTATCTGCAAAAGGAAGTTAAATTATGAATTTACTGATTGTGGAATCACCATCAAAAGCGAAAACAATTGAAAAATACTTGGGCGCGCCATGGCGTGTTATCGCGTCTGTTGGTCATGTGCGTGATTTGGTGCCTGAAAACGGCAGTGTTGATACAAAAAATAATTTTAAAATGCGTTGGCAAATTATGCCAGGCAAAGAAAAACAAATTAAACAAATTACCGATTTGGTAAAACAGGCTGATGCAGTATATTTGGCATCGGACCCTGACCGCGAGGGCGAGGCTATTGCGTGGCATATTTTGGATATATTAAAATCTAAACGCGTATTGGGTAAAACACCGGTTTATCGTGTGGCTTTTCATGAAATCACTAAAAACGCGGTTATGGCGGCCATAAAAGAACCCAGGGAAATAGATTCTAATTTGGTTGATGCATATATTGTGCGACGCGCCCTGGATTATTTAATTGGTTTTAGTGTTTCGCCTTTGTTATGGCGGCGCAATTTGGGACGGTCGGCGGGTCGTGTGCAATCGGTTGCCGTTAAATTGGTTGTTGATAGGGAACGCGAAATAGAAGCTTTCCAACCGCAAGAATATTGGACTTTATCATCAAATTGCAAAGTTCAAAGTGCAGAGTTCAAAGCAAATTTGTCTAGATACAAAAATGAAAAAATTGATAAACAAACAATAAAAGATAAAAATACAATTGATAAAATCTTAGCGGATTTGGGTGAACCGGTTGTTTCGGCATCTGTTGTAAATATTGAAAAGAAAAAAACATCGCGTAAAGCATTTGCACCATTTACAACCAGTACTTTGCAGCAAGAAGCCGCGCGTAAATTATATTTTTCATCAAAGCGGACAATGTCAACCGCGCAAAAATTATACGAACAAGGTTTAATTACATATATGCGAACCGATGCAACAAATTTGTCAGCAGAGGCGGTTGCAGATATTCGTAAATATATCGCAAAAACATATGGTGATAATTTCGTTCCAAAATCACCAAATGTTTATATCACAAAATCTAAAAATGCCCAGGAAGCACACGAGGCAATACGTCCAACCCATTTTGATGCGCCGGCAAAAAACTTGGATACAGATGAACAAAAATTATACGATTTGATTTGGAAACGAACAATCGCGTGTCAAATGGTAAATGCAGAATTTGATTCTGTGGCCGTTGATATTAAACCAGATAACACAAATGCAATTTTCCACAGTGTTGGAACAACATGCACTTTTGACGGATTTATGCATGTTTATAATGAAACACGCGATGATGATACAGATGAAGATGTTGTAAAATTACCACCTTTAAATATTGGTGATAAAATCACAATAAGTAAATTTTTACCTGAACAACATTGGACAACACCACCACCCAGATTTACCGAAGCATCTTTGGTTAAAAAACTGGAAGAGTTGGGAATAGGGCGACCATCAACATATGCAACAATTATGTCGACTATTGTTGATAGAAGTTATGTCGAACAAGATAAACAACACAGATTTCACCCAACAAGTGCAGGTTGGATTATTTCTGCATATTTATCTAAATATTTTACCGATTTGGTTGATGTTAATTTTACCGCAAAAACCGAAGATACTTTGGACGATGTTTCAAATGGTAAAAATGATAAAATTACCGCTTTGCAAGATTTCTGGAAACCGACCGAGGCCACAATTGAAGCCGCGCGTGGTGTTAAAACTAGTGAAATTATCGATGTTATAAATGAATTTATGAAACATCATTTATTCCCAGATGCAAATACAAAATGCCCAAAATGCGGCGGTGTGTTGGGAATAAAACTGTCAAAATATGGCGCGTTTATTGGTTGCAATAAATATCCAGATTGTGATTATACTTTGAAAATTGGAACCACAGAATCTGCGGAAATACCAACCGATGATAATACGGATAAAAAACCTGATGAACCGATTGATTTGGACGAAGGTATTACTTTTTATCCACGTGGTAAATTTGGTCCGTATGTTTCAAATGGAAAACAAAATGCGGCGGCAAAAAATTATACGGCTGATACAATTACACTGGAAATAGCCAAAGAATTATTAGATAAAAAAACGTCCGGGGCGGCGGCTGAAAATTTGGGTGAAAATCCAAAAACAAAAAAGCCGATTTTATTCTATGCGACCGGTAAATTTGGTCCGTATATTTCATCAAATCGGGTTAATGTTTCTGTCAAAGAAAAACCAACTTTGACTGAGGCCATTGAATTAATTAACAATAAAAAACCAGCCCAATACGCATCGATTCCGGCAAAAAAAGGAAAAAAATAATTGGCAAAATATGATAATAATTTTGTTGATGAATTACGCACACGCTTGTCAATTGTTGATGTGGTTGGACGACATGTTCCTTTGACCAAAAAAGGTCAAAATTATTGGGGTTGTTGCCCGTTTCATAATGAAAAAACCCCGTCTTTTTCGGTCAATGAAGAAAAAGGTTTTTATCATTGTTTTGGTTGTGGCGCACATGGTGATATTGTTTCTTTTACAATGAATATTGAACATGTTGAATTTAAAACCGCTTTGCAAGAATTGGCAGATATGGCGGGATTAAAAATGCCAACAGTTAAAGAAAAATCCCCAGAAAGATTGCGTTTAGAAGATTCATATTTTGATATATGCGAACGCGCCACAAATGAATATCAAAAATTGTTATTTGAACCGGTTGGGGCCGATGCGTTGGCATATATTCGTGGGCGTGGTTTTACGGACGCAATGATAAAAAAATATCGTTTGGGTTATGCCCCAAAAAACAATTTGATTACAAATAAATTTGGAAATTTAAAACAATCAAATTTATTAGCCACCGGTTTGGTTCGTCGTGGTGATTATGGTTTGTATGATTTTTTCCGTCATAAATTAATGTTTCCTATATTTGACCACAAAGGAAATGTTATCGCATTTTCAGGACGCAGTCTGGACGGCAGTGAGCCTAAATATATCAATACAACCGATACAGAATTATTTCATAAAAGACACACTATATTTGGTTTTAATTTTGCACGCGAAGAAATTTATAAAAATAATCGTAGTATTATTGTCGAAGGTCAAATTGATGCTATACAAATGCAATGTCATGGTTTTGGCGAAACAGTCGCACCACTGGGCACCGCATTAACCGAAGACCATATTGCAATTTTATGCAAATCAAATCGTAATATAATTTTTTGTTTTGATGGCGATTCAGCCGGACAAAAGGCGGCATCACGTGCGGCATCTATTGTTTTACCGTTTGTCAAAGATAATTCAAATGTGCGTTTTGCATTTGTGACGGGCGGTAAAGACCCAGATGAAGTTTTAAAATCTGGTGGAATTCCTGCAATGAAAAAAATTATAGATGATGCAACACCATTAATTGATTTTTTGTGGAATTGGGTGAATCAAAATTATTTGGTAAAAACCCCAGGGGGACGCGTCCAGGCTGAAAAATTTTTGGATACAGAAATTAAAAAAATCACCGATAAAAAATTACAATTTGAATACGAACAAGAATATAAAAAACGCGAATTTCTGACATGGCGTTCGTGGAAAAAAGATGATACACCAAAAATTAAATTACCTGATACAGATTTGGTGACAAAAAACACTCTTATTTATATTGTGAATAATTTTGAAAATATCGCCACGCAATACGCAGATTTTTTGGCAAGTTTGAATATTTCTTTTGATGGAAATGCACCTGATTTATGTTGGAACGAAAAACAGGCTGAAAAATTTATCGTATCATTAAAACTGCAACGGTATCGTATGGCGTTGGAACAAGAATTAAAAACAAAAACCCAGGCTATGATAAATGGTGAAAATATCACAAATGAAGATTTGGCCGATATAAAGAAAAAAATTACCGATATAAATCAAAAATTAGAAAAATTATTATATATCGAATAAAACAAAATGCCGGCTTTTTTTAACATTTTGATTAAAAAAGCCGGGAATTTATATCAAAATTTTGTGCTTTTTGGCCCGATTGGGGCGGAATAAAAATTACCGGCATTTTTAATAATTTTTATCAAAAACACCGGTAATTTTTAACAGTTTTATTTTATACATTAAATAAGAAATGGCAAATATCGCCCGGTTGCATCACATAATCGCGACCAACGGTTCGCATTTTGCCGGCCTCGCGGACTTTGACCTCGCCACCATATTCAATATAATCAGCCGGTGTTATAATTTCGGCACGAATAAATCCACGTTCAAAATCTGTGTGAATTTTGCCGGCGGCCTGGGGCGCGGTCATACCCGCGGTAATAGTCCAGGCGTGTGCCTCACGTGGTCCAACCGTATAAAATGTTTGCAACCCCAATGTTTTATAACCTGTTTTAATAACCTGTTCCAAACCTGATTGTTTTAATCCCAAATCGTCCAAGAACATTTTTCTTTCATCAATATCTGCGATTTGTGCAATTTCCATTTCAATTTTAGATGAAATAATTAAAACTGGATTTTTTTCACCAAATTTATCAATAACTGCACGCGAAAATTCATTTCCAGTTGCCGCGGATTTTTCATCAACATTACATACGTAAATAACAGGTTTTGCCGTCAATAAATTAAATGGTTTTGCATCAATATCTAAATTTCTGGCCGGAATACCATTTGTTAAATTTTCACGAATAATTGTTGCGTCCGCCAATAAATTTGCCGCGTCTTTATCCAGTCCGCGTGCTTTCTTTTCCAGGTTTTTTATCTGTTTTTCAATACTTTCCAAATCAGCCAAAGCCAATTCTGTTTCAATCGTATCAATATCAGCAATCGGGTCTATTTTTCCATTTACATGGACAATATCATCGTTTTCAAAACAACGAACAACATGAATAATCGCGTCTGTTTCAAGGATATTTCCCAAAAATTTATTTCCCAGACCTTCGCCAGTTGATGCACCTTTGACCAGGCCTGCAATATCAACAATTTCCAATTGTGTTGGTATAATCTTTTCAGAATTATCAACCGCCGCCAATTTTAACAATGTTTCATCAGGCACAACAACACGACCGGTATTTGGTTCGATTGTGCAAAATGGATAATTTTGTGCGTCAGCCGCCGCACTTTGTGTCAAAGCATTAAATAGCGTCGATTTACCCACATTTGGCAAACCAACAATTCCGCAATTGAATCCCATAATAAAATCCTTTATAATAAGAGTAATATGTCATACATCTGGCAAGATTTCAACATAAAACCTTTTCCCGCAGAAACTATTGTTTTTCGGGACGGTTTGTTTTGTCCTGAAATTTCCACTTTGGAAAGCCCGGTTATTTCAAAAAATTATGATTTACCGGTGCATTATATATATGTTGGTAATTTATCAGGTCATAATGTTTTAAATATTGATATAAATGAAAATGTTAAAAACCAAAAAATATTCCTGAGTGTTAATGTTAAAACAGAAAATATTACTGATTTTGAAATTGTTATTAAAAACAGTGGTATGGATTCAAATATTACATGTTTTATAGTTATGGAAAATTATGGTAATTTAACATATAATATATATGCGCATCATTTATGCAGAAAAACTGGTATTTTGGTAAAAAATCGATTGCTGGCATATAAAAATTCAGTATCAAAATTAAATGGTGTTGCCAATATTTATAAATATTGTGAAGATTGTAATTCAAATATTGAATTTTCTGCGATGGCCGAAAAAGATGCAAAAATTATTTTCAGCCCACAGCAAAAAATATCTGCGGAACCAGGATTTGCCGCACACAGTGCAAATATTGCCCGACCAAATGACCAACAAATCGAATATTTACATACCACTGGTTTAACAGACCCAGAAATTTTAAGTGTAATGCGCGAGGCTTTTATCACAAATCCTGATTTTTAATACAAACCCAAAGTTTGACAATTTATTGTGTTTATAGTATAATCACCAATATAAAGAGGTGAAATTATGGACAAAAGTTTAAAAATTCAAATGCTTGAAGCATTGACAGATAGTTTTAAAACTGCACAACAAAGATTAAATGAATTTAAGGCCCAATTACCTGATAATTTAAAAGGTTTTGTTGATTTACAGATGGATAATTTGAAAAAAGCACATAAAGAATTGGCAGATGATATTGATCTTTACGCTAATTTAAGCAGAGATGATGATAGTATAACGTTAAAAAACTTTAAAATTCATTGCGGTGAAAGATTTTTACCTATTGTGATATTGTCAGAGCCAAAACGTATAAAAAGTTATGGTATTACATTTGATGAATATAAATCACCTTATAAAGGTAGATAATAAGATTTATTTGTTTAGTATAAAAATACCCGTTTTTTAACGGGTATTTAATTTTTGTTAGGCCATATTATTTTTTAAAGCCCTGTTTAGCCTTTAATTTAGGATTTTTAGGGTCAATTAAAATAATCTGTTTGCCACGACGAATTTGTTTAATATCACCGCGTTTTTTCCATGCCTTTAATGAACTTAAAAATTTCATATCAAATCCTTTTTGCCAAGTGATTATAAACGGTTTTTAACAAAAATCAAATAAATAATATATATTTTTGTTGTTTTTGTTGGGGCTGTTAAAATTGTTAAAAACGGTTTTTAGTTTTTTATTAACAGGTTTTTAACAATTTTTTCCCAGATTTTTAAGGAAAATTTTTAAATTGTTAAAAAATAACACAAAATAAAAACTGTTGAAAAACTTATATGTTTTTAACCATTTTAACAATTTTTTTGTTTTTATTTTTCTGCTTGTTAAAAAATGTTGAAAAGTGTTATAATTATTAACAAGTGTAGGAAGAAATGAGACAGCAAGTTTTAAAAGCTTTGGCAAACCCGCCGCGTATTTTTTACGTGCCATATTCGTTGGCCGTAATCAATTTTGTCGTGCAATTTGTTGCTTTTATTGCGATTTATGTCGTTTCTTTGGTTTTTTTTGATTATGATATTAGTCCGGTTATTTTTTTATTGTCTGTGATGTTTGTTCATATGGTTTTGGCGATATATTCCAGGCGCGACCCACAAATTGGCCAGATTTTATCTGCAAGAATACAACTGTTTAAACACAAGGTGCCACAAAGATTACCAGCATGATAGATTATAACCAGATTTTTGAATATTTTGCCGGCAACAGTGATTTTCCAATCACATTGACGGTGTTGGTTATGGTTGTTGTGGTTGTTTTTATCGCTTTGATGTTATATCTGCCTGTTTTAACGCGAAAAATTTTCCCTAAATTCGGGTACAGTTCATATTCTGACTATTTGCCGTTTAAAAATATTAAAAAAGACAATACTTTGGTTTTAAATGATGATTCTGTGGTCAGGGTTTATCATTTGGACGGTGTTCAAACAGGTTTGCAAGATGATGAAACACGTGCCAGATTTTTGGATTTGCGTGCCAGTTTATTTAATCAAATCAAAGACCCAAATGTCGTTTTGCGCTTTTTTACCACCAGAGATGCCGTTAATGAAAATATGGATTATGAATTTCATCAACCAACTTTGCAGATGATTTATGATAAATGGAAAAATCAAGGTTTAAAGATTTTTTCTAATAACTATTATATTGTGATTTCTGTGTCTGGGCGGACGCGACCGAAAAGTTAAATCAATGCTGTAATTATATTGAATCAATGTTTGCGGGTTATAAACCAACATTATTAAAAAATAATGATAAAAACAATATGGCACGATTTTTTGGCCGGATTTTATCGCCTGTGACAAAACCAGAACCGGCGGTTGCGGATAAAAATATTGCAAATTTAGTGACGGTTGATGATGTTGAATTTTTACAATCTGGATTTATTAAATATGAAAGTGGTGGTAATATAAAATATGCGGCGGCTATATCTTTCAAAATTGCACCTGATTATTTGGACGAAGAATTTTTTATAAATGTATCAACAATTCAAACAGAAATGATTTGTATGAGTGGTTTTCGTATTATGGGGGTTGCTGATGTTGCAACGGCTTTGCGTCAAACACAATCAACAATGGACGAAAAACACGAAGAATCAACCATGGAACAATTAGATGCCGCGGAAAGTATTATGGACGAAAATGTTTCTGGAAATCAAAGTTTGGTTAATTTTTATCCTTTGTTTATGTTGTTTGCAGATACACAAGAAGATTTGGAAAAATATGTCGCAGAATTTAAGAAAATATCGGCTTCGTTTGGTGTTTCACCGGTTGTTGAAACATTTGCATCACGTGTTTCTATGTTTTCACTTATTCCGGGGTTTGATGTTTTCCCACGCAGTTTTAAATTGTTATCAAAAACAGCCGCAATTTCAATTCCTATGGATGCGGTGCCGCGTGGTCATGCAAACAGCGATTGGGGTCCGGGACCATTGGTTGTTTTCCCAACAGCCCAGGGAACACCATATCAATTTCAATTTCATGTTTCAGATGCCCCTGTGGCGGTGGGTCATAGTTTAACAATCGGTCCAACCGGTGGTGGTAAAACAACATTGTATTCATTTTTAATTGCACAATCTTTGCGTCATCAAAAATTAAAAGCGTTTTTCTTTGATAGAAACAAAGGTGCCGAAATATTTACTTTGGCGGTGGGTGGTAAATAT
>Ga0247609_10003802_pt1 | contig 15207 bp, 8 predicted proteins | sample 172DNAGHGlowgp2_FD_193487 | JGI IMG/M metagenome (GOLD analysis project Ga0247609, IMG submission 193487) | Sheep rumen microbial communities from Palmerston North, Manawatu-Wanganui, New Zealand - 1728 DNA GHGlow gp2 | ecosystem: Host-associated > Mammals > Digestive system > Stomach > Rumen ...
AAGAACGTCGTGCCGCTTTGAACTCCAAAATCGATTCGCGGCTTGAAAAACTTTCTGCGTTGTTACAAAATATCGGAGGTGATGAGGTATGACGGCTTTAAGACAACAGGCTTTTGAAATGTTACAACGCTTTCCGGACGAGAAACTTTTCATTTTGATTCAATTCATGCAGTCTGAAAATCTAAAGTCAATCGAGAACAAAGAAGAAAGGCTCAATCGAAAGCGCGTTGCGTTTGAGAAATTCAAGTCTCTGTGCAGACCGATTCCCGATTTTGACTATGATAAGGCGTTGGACGAATATATGGAGGAAAAATTTGGCAGATGTTAATTTTGATTGACACAAATGTTTTGCTGGACGTTATTGCAAGACGTGAGCCATACGTTATATTTTCGGAAAAAGTCATTGACCTGTGCCGACAAGAAATTATCAACGGAGCGATTGCAGGTCATTCTGTGCTCAACGCCATGTATGTTCTTAGGAAAAATTTTACTTTAGAAGAACGCAAAGAAATTTTTCTAAGTCTGTGCGAATTTCTCTACGTTGAATCGGTTGACTTCGGAAAGATAATCCAAGCCTTGAAAGACGATGATTTTTCGGATTTTGAAGACTGTCTGCAAATGCAGTGTGCCTTGAGCCTTCGCGCAGATTATATCGTTACACGCAATGTTAAGGACTTCGCCGCGAGTGAAATTCCTGCTGTCACGCCCGAAGAGTTCTTAAAAATTCTGGAGGAGCAAGAATGTTTGCCGACCGATTGAAAAAATCTCTCCTGCAAGCGGCGATACAAGGTCAGCTAACAGAACAACTACCGACTGACGGCGACGCCCGCGACTTGCTCCGAAAAATTCGTGCCGAGAAAACCAAGCTCATCGCTACAAAGAAAATAAAAGCTGAAAAGCCCTTACCGCCTGTCACAGATGACGAAATTCCTTTTGACATTCCTGATAGCTGGTGCTGGGTTCGGCTCGGCGAGGTGTGTCAAATGTATACGGGTGACAGCATTGCAGAATCCGAAAAAAACGCCAAGTATCGCGGTCTTACTAACGGCTTCAGTTATATAGGCACGAAGGATATTTCCTTCAATAATCAAATCGATTACGACAACGGCGTTCGCATTCCTTTTGAAAATACTTTTCGTCGAGCTTACAAAGGTTCCGTGCTGATGTGCATTGAAGGTGGCAGTGCCGGTAGAAAAATCGCCGTGACCAATCGAGAGGTTCGTTTCGGCAACAAACTCTGTAACTTCAATGCCGAAAGAATTTCTAATCGGTATATTTACTTCTACCTCCAAAGTCCAGCTTTTCAAAAATCCTTTAGTAACAATGTAACGGGCATGATTGGCGGCGTGAGCTTGCGACGAATGAATTCAATACTTTTTCCTTTACCACCGCTTGCCGAACAAAAACGAACCGTCGAGAAGCTAGACGAGCTGTTGTCGGAAGTCGACGAGCTGGCTAAAGACGAACACGAACTTATAGTGTTGGAAGAAACTTTTCCGCGTAGAATGAAAAATTCTCTTTTGCAAGCCGCCATTCAAGGTAAACTGACAGAACAGTTGCCGACCGACGGCGATGCCCGCGACCTGCTAAAAAAAATCCATGCCGAGAAAGCAAAGTTATTCGCCGAAAAGAAAATTAAAACCGAAAAGCCTTTGCCGCTTATCTCTGACGACGAGATACCCTTCGACCTGCCGGATAATTGGTGTTGGTGTCGGCTCGGAGAAGTGTGCGAAATGTACACGGGTAACAGTATTGCCGAATCCGAGAAAAAAGCCAAATATCTAGGACTTACTGACGGCTTCAGTTACATAGGCACAAAGGATATTTCTTTCAATAGCCGAATTAACTATGACAACGGCGTTCGCATTCCTTTTGAAAATAATTTCCGTCGAGCCAAGAAAAATTCTGTCTTGATGTGTATTGAAGGCGGAAGTGCCGGAAGAAAGATTGCAATTACCGATCGCGATGTTTGTTTCGGCAATAAGCTCTGTAACTTCAACTCCGAAAAAATTTCTAACCGATACATTTATTTCTATATGCAAAGCTCAGCGTTCAAAAAATTTTTCGTCGACAATGTAACGGGAATAATCGGTGGCGTAAGCTTGAAACGACTGAATTTAATTCCTTTCCCCCTGTCGCCGCTGGATGAACAGAAACGAATCGTCGAACGGCTGGAAGACTTGTTGCGTTATGTACAATCTGAGGTGAATATAAAATGCGAATAGATTTGCATTGCCACACAAAAAGTACCAAAAAAGGAGATGGCTCTGGAAGAAATGTTACTCCAGAGTTATTTAGAGAAAAAATAGAATTAGCAGATGTTAAAATTGTAGCTATAACTAATCACAATGCCTTTGATATTAACCAGTATAATGTACTAAAAGAAACAGTAGCTGATATTTGTCAAGTCTGGCCAGGTGTTGAACTCGATGTTCAAGTTGACGAAATGAGTAAAAATAAATTTCATTTGGTAATAATATGTAATCCTGAGAAATCAGTACAATTCGATGAACAAGTCAAAAAACTTTTTTTTAAGAATACAGGAATACATTATTTAAGCGACATATGCGAAAAATTTAGTCAATGTGACGTTATATATATGCCCCACTTCCATAATAAAAAACCTGCAATTTCAGAAGAAGATAGATTAAAGCTTATATCTCTCGTAGGAGATGCTTCACGAGTTTTTATCGAACCAAGAGATCATAGAACATTAGGAGTTTTAGCAAATAATAATTTTAATGCATTGATAGGAAGCGATGTCAAAGATTGGTCAAAATATGAAGAATGTACGTTTACTGAATTAAGACTTCCCATTGGAAATTTCTTAGAACTAATTTTGTTGGCAAAACGAGATTCAAAAGTAGTAAAAACACTGTTAGACAATAAGCCATCCATTTTTTTAATATGCAAACCTCATGAATCTGTAAATTTAAAAATTGAAATCTATCCAGACATTAACATAATTTTCGGGCAAAAAGGGACAGGAAAGACAGCAATATTAAATTCTATTTATGATGAAATGTGCAAAATTGGTAAAAAATGCATTAGATATATAGCTTCTGAACGTACAGATGTGTTTTCTCAGCTCTTATCTACAAAAGGAATAGAAGTGGATTTGAAAAAACTTAGCATAGATTCTTGTGAAAATGAATTTCAATTCATAAAAGATTGGAAAGATACTAATCCAACTAATTTATCCGACTATATTAATTGGCTTCGTACTCGCGGCAACAGTAACAACAAAGCTCGAATGAGAATAACAGAAGCTATACATGAAATATTTATCGCTAGTAGTATGTACGAAATTCACCAAACCGATAATTGCAATATATCATACATCTTAGATAGCCTTCATAATATTAAGTTAGATGAATATATTTCATCAAGTGAAATTGAACAACTCCAGGGATTGATTTCCATCCTTAAAGAAAACATACATGAAAAACGTAAATCAGACGTAATAGATAAAGAATCTGTCACATTAACTAATTGGAGTATCGATAAAATAAAAAGTATTGCCGACCGTAACTCAGATACCGTATCACGTCCTTCGAAATCTGGACTATATGACTTTGCCAGCAGAAGACTTAATTTATATATAGCTATAAATAAGATATTAGATTTTATGAACAACCCCGAACACAATGAGAGAAATTTAATTGGCATTCTGGAAGACAAAGGAAAAATTTTCGTAAATACCAAATATAGAATGCTTTGTAGTGATTCAAATAAAAGTGAATTCCGAGATAAAATAACTATATTAAGAGAAATAAAGAAATCACTAAAGAACATATTAGCTGATATTTTTGCTGAAGACATAGGTTCCAAAGTGAATAAGTTAAATGAGATTTGTTCTGAAAATAGTATATCGTCAATAAAACCGTTTGTAGGAATATCTAAACAAATAATAACAGAAGACGAACTGGAATATTCTCCATCAAACGGAGAAAAAGGAATACTAATTCTTCAAAAAACTTTAAACGAAGAAGCGGATGCCTATTTTCTTGATGAACCGGAGCTCGGAATGGGAAACTCATACATTGACGCAAACATTAGACCGCTCATTGATGGATTAGCAAAACAAAGAAAGTTTATTATAGTTGCAACACATAACGCCAATATTGCTGTAAGAACTCTACCATATGTTTCAATATTTAGAATTCACGACAACGGTAGATACAAAACTTACGTTGGTAATCCTTTTGATGATAAATTAATAAATTTAGAAGATAGCCGTGATATAAAAAGTTGGATAGAAGAAAGTATACTTTCACTTGAGGGAAGCAGAGAAGCATTTTATGAAAGAAGAGACATATATGAATCAAAAGATAATTGAAGTAAATTTGAAGGCAATTAATAATGACGTAGATATACTAGAATTTAAATTCGATAAAATTTCATTACAAGTAAATTTAAACGATTCTGAATGCCAAAAAGAATTGAAAACGGTATTCGTACAACTTCTCAAGGAATTATTAACTTCAGACATCACACTGAATTTTAAATACAGTGATGACTATAACAGGAAAATGTATATTGATGTTTGTGAAGAATATATTAATGATTTAAACAAAGAAATTGAAAATTGTAAATACGATATAAGAGACAAGATTAACAGTAACTAAATTTTACGCTCTAACAGAAAAAGCAAAAGATTTGAAGGAATATTGAAAGATAAAAAGAAATATCAGAGAAACAAATTTGAAATCATTGGAGGGCAAAATTATAGCTCGACCACATAAACGCGAAAAGCTCCACGATGTTTCCAACGCACCGTAGAGCCTACTGGTGAATGATTGCTGTCATCTGCCAGAGAGTCACTTTAGAGAATTTCACAGATTCTCTAAAGCTTAAGACTTAATCGCTTACTACAACCTTCATGTTATCAAAAATCATGGGGAAATTATAAGTCAAAGCGAAATATGTTGCAAGACTTTCTGAAATTTCAAGACGGCATTCATCAGTAATGATGTTCGTCGTCTTTTATTTTTACAAAAAAATATGCCGCTCACGACGGCGAAAAAACGATCTTTTTATAACGGAGGCATTGTACCATGAATCAAAACGAAAAGCAAAGCCGCATCGCTGAACTTATGAACTTTTTCAATCAGCTTTACGACAAAATCCCTGAACCACATTTCGCTTACCTTTGGACAAAACAACGCGGCATTTTTCCTTTCGTCATTAACGATGAATCTCAACGAATGGCTATGGCAATGAAAGCTGTCGAACTCACAGATAATGGCGTCGATGTCTGGCACTCTGTCAATACCGTGAGCGTCAAACCAACCAACGGCAAACGCGGTGACGAAAATATCGTTTCTTATCAGACTGCTATTGTTACAGATATTGACATCACCGGCGCGGCTCATAAGAGCACCAATCTTGCTGTCAATTTCGACGAAGCCAAATCTTTCCTACCAATTAAGCCTTCAATCCTGCTTGATTCGGGACATGGTGCTCAAGCTTATTACATTTTCGACCATCCTATAAAAATCACCAACGAGAACCGCGAACTACTCAAATCTCGTAACAACCTTATGCTTAACGTCATTCGCAACAATGCCAGCGGTAAAACTATTGACGGCGTTGGCGACTTGCCAAGAGTTATGCGCACGCCTAGCACCTTTAATTACAAACTGGGTAAAGACAATGCCCCCTTGTGTCACATCGTCGAAGATTCTGGCTTACACTTTTCTCCTGCCGAAATCGACGAAAAATTGAAGATTGCGATTCAAATTCAAACACCAAAAGAACAAGCAACCAGCACGGCAACGACAAAATCCAAAAAAGCCTTCGCTAATGATAATGATTTCAATCTCTTTCGTGTCCGTCGTATGCTTGATTTTATCCCACCTTCAAGCTTAACTTACGACGATTGGTTGGCGGTCGGCATGGCTTTGAAAAACATCGGCTGTGATTGCTCCGACTGGGAGCAATGGAGTCGCTCTGATGACCGTTTCAAAGACGGCGAATGTGAACAAAAATGGCAAGGCTTCAACCGTGATGGCTACGACATTGGTACTATTTTCATGTTCGCTCAGCAAAACGGCTATGACGCTAAGGATACTTATCATGAGTGGTACGACCTTCACCCGAACTTGAAACCTTCGGTTAAACGCAACATGGACGCGGCAACTAAACACGAACTCGATGACGCCGTTATTCTGCTTGAAACTTTAGAGCCGGAAACTTTCACTGCCGATGACGCCTACGCTCCCGAAAATCTTCACGCTGTCGCTTTAGCTACCGCTTACGGCTTCCCCGCTCTTGCCAAAAAATTTTTCGACACTATTAAAGCTGCTCAAAAACTTGCCAAAATTCGCATTGCTGATTCTAAAAGTGAATTGACCGCTAAACTTACTCCGTCGGAGAAACAGGAATTAAACGCAATTATAAACGTCGGCATTACTGAGATTCGTCGCTACGTCGACCGCGAAACTGGTGCCATTGAAAAAGCTCATGCCGCCTTTCTCAAGGACGAGGAGCAAAAAAGACTTCGCGCTAAATACGAAAAAGAACGCGCTGAAAAAGAGGATCGTGTTATCAAAACAACTTCGAGACTTGATGAATTACGTGCTATGCCCGCCTCTCCGGAGCGTGACGCCGAAATGATTGAACTTATTCGTGACGCTTGCGATTGGCATTGTAACAGGCAAGGCTTTAAGGAATCTGTCAAGGCGACTGCTGCCAATGTTGAAAAAATTTTTACCTACGACCCTAACCTTGACGGACTTATCGGCTACGATGAATTCCAGCAAGCTGACGTTTTTTTAAAAGCTCCGACATGGAACAACGCTAAAAAAGGCGACGAATGGACTGACCGCGACGATTCTCAACTGCAAATGTATCTTCGCAAGACCTACACCGAATTTGCCAATGAAAAATTAACCTTCAACGCTGTAACTGTTTTCAGCGACGATCATAGGTTCCACGTTGTCAAAGATTTTTTCCATTCTCTGCCTAAATGGGACGGTAAACCCAGAGCTAAAAAACTTTTCGTCAAATTTCTCGGCGCAGACGACATTCCCTATGTTCACGAAGTCACTTTGAATATCTTGACTGCCGCTATTGCCCGTATCTTTCATCCCGGTTGCGATTATCAGCTTGCTCCCATTCTTTTAGGCGAACAAGGCATTGGTAAGAGCCATTGTCTCAGCAGACTCGGCGGCGCGTGGTATGGCAGTCTCGTCGATGACGTTGGCGATCCTCACGCTATCGACGCCATTCAAAAATTGTGGTTTGTCGAGATCAAAGAAATGGCGGCTATGAAAAAAGATGTGGACGCTAACAAACGCTTTATCGACTCAGCTAAGGATACACGCAGGCAAGCCTACGCTCGCCGCGCCACCACTATTCCTCGTCATTGTGTATTCGTTATCACTACCAATAACAAAATGTGCCTTACCGACATGACCGGCAACCGTCGTTATCCCATTATCGTCTGCCATAACAAGGCGCGCCATTTTGTCGCAGGCTTGACTGATGATTATATTAAACAGGTTTGGGCTGAAGTCTTCGCTCATTACAACGAGCTTTTCAAAGATGGTTTTGACGAGAAAAAACTTGTTCTCAGTCGCGAGGCTCAAACTCAGTCCGATGAAATTGCTGAGGATTATCTCCGCGATGACGGCATGGAAAGCGAAATTCGCGCTTATCTTGATATAAAAATTTTGCCTCTCGTTCTCTGGTATCTCCTTACCCGTGAGGAACGCCGCAAATTTATCGCCGATGGTCGCCTTGTCATAATTGACGCCGTTAAAGAATTCAATCACAGACGACGCGCCAGAGGCGGCAAAGACGCTATCGTTCAACGTGATGTTGATTTAATCTCTTCCTGTTTGACTAAGACACAGCAAAAAAATTGGCTACGCATTGAGCACAAGACCATTCAAGGAAATGATGTTGATGAATATATTCTTTATGGATCGGAACTTCGCGAACATATCTGCGCCGTCGAAATTTACAACGAGTGTTTCGGCAACGATAAGCGCAAGTCTCCCACTCGCATTAACGAAATTTTAAATCGAATTGACGGCTGGAATTTAGGCGAAGATATATCTAAAGCTGACCCTGCATATCTAAGGCAACGAAAAGTCTTCTACCGTGAAGAAAATTGAACTTAGGATTGAACTTTCCCCCGCCTAAAGAGGCAGGGTTATTCGTTATTCTTGCCGATTTTTGGGTAAACTGGGGACAAACTGGGGACAATGTCAAAAAAAGGTTGTCCCCGTTTTTTTGTGCTATAAACCGCGCCAGTACGCCATTTTTTAAGGCAAAAAAAAACTGGGGACAATGGGGACAATGATTTTCATGGTAGAGAAATTAGAGAAACGAAAAAAAAAAAAAGACCAGAAAAGTTGTTATGTATCTATAGCAAAGTATATATATATCGAATTGATATGGTTTCATAACACGTTTTCGACCCTTTTTTTTTTTTTGAGAAACGCGATTCAATTTAATGGAAAAACATTGTCCCCGTTGTCCCCAAAACTTATTTAGGGCTTATAAATGGCGTTCTGACGCCATTTATAACGGGGACAAACCGGGGACAACCCAAAAATGGTTGTCCCCAAAATCTCCAAAATTTATTGAAGTGAAATAAGCGACAGAGCTTTTGACTTTAGAAATTGATTAGTTTAATTCTCGTTGAATTAGAAGGAATGAAAAGCTTTGGAAATGCAAAACACTGTGGCTATCTTTTATCACTTGTCATTTCATTATGTTAATGAAAAAAAGTATCGTAATGCGTATTTTCAATCTACAACTCGCGAACAATTTTTTTGTCAATAAGCTCGTCTTTGTCGACTTCGCTCATCAACTCCCAATCCTTTTCCATTTCAAGGTTATTACCGTCGGAGCGAGCGACCAGTTGCACTGCTTGTGGGTCGAATAAGATAGCGTCAGCGATTAGTGATGCCGCCTTATTGTTTGACAACTTATTGGAACAAGTTACGCGATAGCAAGTATTGATTTTATCGTGCGCGACTCTTTTTTCTAACGCTGTCATTTGTTCTTTAACATGATTCATTTTTTCAGAGAGTTCTTTGTCGCGCTTGTCGACTTTTTCAAACTGTCGGACGAATCGTAAATTCTTACGAAGAATGCCGATGGCTATTTCGTTGATTTTCTTCGCCGCGTCAGGTTGATGGCACAAAGAATCCAATTCGTCTTGTTTATTTTGCAGAGAGACTTTAATTTGGTTGAGGCTACTTCTCTCCAATTCAAGTAAAGTACGCTGTTTGGTCAGATAATATTGTTGTTGTAAGAAAGTGGAACGCGGGAAGAGCGACCAATCTCGCGTTTGGAACTGTTTTTCTTCTTGACTATAAGTGAGCGATTTTTGAGCGAGCCGTTGCTCGTCTTTTTTGTATCTGCGAAAATCTTCGCGCAGACGTTTGAAGTCACCGTGCGCGAAAATATTTTTTGCCATGAAGATAGCACGTTGAGGAGAAATTATCTGGCGTTGGAGGTGAAATTTATCAGCGAACAAATCTTCATGTTCTTTTTTCAGGACACGATACTGCCGGCGAATGAGGTCGTAAACTTCGCTGGTCTTGAAAGTAGTTTGTGGTTCTTCTAAGGATTGAGCGAATAAAGCATTCCTAAGGTCATCGACGGCTTTGTCCAAGTCGATATTGGCGCGTTTAAGCATTTTTCTGGCGTGCGTGTTGGCTTGCAAAATCTGGTGAGTCACCATCAAAATATTGTTTCTACAATCAGGTAATTCAAGGCGTCGTCTGATATCTTCTAACGGTTTTTTCATGGAAGAGAGAGAGGAATCAAGGTCGGCAATTTGGGTTTTAATGCTGGAAGCAATTTGTGCAAAGGCACTAGTTGCTTTCTTATCCGATTCATCGGGCTTTTTAAGAGTCTGCAGAAATTGTTCTAAGTGCTTTTTCTGAGCGAGTGTTTCAAAATACTTTTGCCAAAGCTCTCGCTCGGCTTTAGTCATGTATTCGAGTTTAGCTTTTTCTTCAGCGTCGTGTTGGGAGATAATAGAACGTTTCCATTTATTAACTTGAGCGACGGCTATTAGCATTTTATTTTTCAAGTCCGCAAGAATTGGGTCAAGAAATTTTTGTTTGGAGTATTCTTTCGATTCGATTAAAGCTTTGATTCGAGAAGTAACAAATTGAATGTCATCTTTGACTTCCAATTCGTCGGCTTCCTTCGTTGAAGCGTCGAGCTTCATGACTAAATCGAAATGACGTTCACGCAGTCCTCGAAATATTTTCAATCTTTCTAAGCGTGGTTCCTCATAATCCTGACAAGAAATGACACCGATGTATTTTTCTGGAACCCGACTAAAAAGTCTGGCAAGAGAAGAATCTCCGTTTTTTTCGGCTTCTTCTTTTTGGGCTTTAAGAGTTCTATGGTTAACGCGAATGGAAAAACCATTTTGCTCCAATACAGCATTTTGAATATGGGCAAAGTCGGCGCGAAGCTCAGTAACGTATTGATGATTGCACCACTTGCGGTTTTTAGGAGCACCACGTTTCCATTTCTCCTCGAAAGACGGTTCTGAGCCGTCTTTTTTCTTTCGCGCCGGATAGAGGAAAAAAGCATCGGAAGAACGTTCTTTAATTTTTTCTACGTCATCAATGAGCCGCTCTGAAAACATGATATGAACGTGCGGATGACGTTGACCAGATAACATTCCTATTTTGTCGTGAATTGCATAGGCGTAGTAATGCTCGCTTAAATGCTTGGCAATGAAAGCGTCAATAATTTGACGGTATTGCTCGACCGTCTTTAGTTCATTAGGCAAGGCAAATTCAATTTCAACGTACCGCCGATGTCCAACACCTTCATATTTGTCGGCGGCTTGAAAAAATTTCTTTGGGTCGTTCTTCGCCCATTTCGGCAAGCGATGCGTATGAAAAATACAAGCCCCGCGATTTTCATATGCCTTTTCTCTGTTTATATATTCAAGGTGAGACTGAGCATTAGTTTTAGCAGTGTGTTGCAAAATTTTCTGAGCAGTGTTGATGGCAAACTTTTTTCGGTCAGGATAGTCAACATCTTTGTAGCGCAGGAAATCATTTTGGAAGGAAAGGTCATCGAAAGAAATGGGCAAGTCTTGATGGATAGCTGTTTTTAATACTGCCTTTTTAAAATCATCAGAACCGTGAATAATAAGCGGCTGATTATTCATTATTTGCGAAGCGAGCACGAGAGAAGTAGCGATAGTTTCTTCAGAGGCGTTCTTGGTTACTTCAATCCCTCGCTCAGAATTTTTGATAGAGCCGTAATCATCAGTTTTATACAGGAGAAAATTTTGCCCGCCAAAAGCGTTTGGAAATTTCTCGGAGGAAATAAAATCGCCGACAAATTTATTTTTTTGTTGCCATTGCTCTAGAGTAGAAAATTTGCCTTCATGATTGATATACTCGACGTGCTGGACAGCGGAAATTTTCGTTCCGTTAGGTTTCTTGTCGGACTTGATACGGAAATGATACATTGCCATAAAGTTTTTCTCCTTTCAAGAGCCAACCGCAGGTTCAAGGAGCGAAGCGACTGGCATTTTTTTTGAAGCGTTTTTTCGCGTCAGGACGCGAGATTTTTGGCATTTCACGAAGTGAAATGCATAAGTGAACATTTTCCGAATTTCTCGCTTTGCTCTATCTTAGCACATCCACCAAAATCCGCGTGCACTATTTTTGACCAATTTTTTTGGCATTCCATGACAAACCATTTTTGATGTGTTATAGTCTTTTGTAGCTGGAGGTTTTATAATAGAAATATCAGAGAATTTTTGTTCGAGGGAATTAGAATGAGTAATAATGAAAATCTTTCGGAAGAGGATATTAAGCTTAGATATATAACGCCTGCGCTGGAAAAAGCTGGCTGGACGAAGGAACATATTCGCATGGAATACTTTTTTACTGAAGGACAAATTTTAGTGAAAGGTAAAATTGTTGAGCGCGGTAAAAGGAAAAAAGCAGATTATCTTTTACTCAAGGATGGTAAGTTTCCGCTTGCTGTAGTGGAGGCAAAAAAGCTTGAACATACAGCCGACAGCGGCTTACAGCAGGCAATGAGTTACGCAGAAATTTTGCATTTGTCGTTTGCGTATTCATCGAACGGCAAGAAATTTATCGGACACGATTTTTTAACAGGTTCTGAGCGGGAATTTCATATGGATGAATTTCCGACGGAGGAGGAACTTTGGGAAAGGTACTGTACGAGCAAAAAATTTTTGCCAACTCAGAAAAAAATAATTCTCACACCAGACTATTACGACACGATTAAAGAAATAACTCCGCGTTATTATCAGCGTATAGCAATCGATAGCGTGATTCAAGCAGTGGCAAAGGGACAGAAAAGATTGTTGCTCGTAATGGCAACGGGAACAGGAAAAACTTTCACAGCGTTTCAAATCGTCTGGAAGTTGTTAAAATCGAATGTCGTTAGCAGAGTCTTGTATTTAGCTGATAGAAATATTTTGATTGACCAGACAATGGCGCAAGATTTTAAACCGCTGGAAAAAGTGATGTGCAAAATCAGAAATAAAAAGTTAGATAGCTCGTATCAAGTGTTTATGAGTCTGTATCATCAGCTAGCGGGCGAGGAAGGAGAGGAACCTTTTCGTCAATTTAAGCCGGAATTTTTTGATTTGATAATAGTAGACGAATGTCATCGCGGCAGTGCGAAAGCGGATTCCGAGTGGCGCAGGATTTTAAATTATTTCCATTGCGCGATTCATATCGGCTTGACTGCGACGCCAAAAGAAACGTCTGAAGTAAGCAATAAAACTTATTTCGGGGAGCCAATTTACACTTATAGTTTGAAGCAGGGGATATTGGACGGATTTCTTGCGCCGTACAAAGTCATTCGAGTGAACATAGATAAAGATTTGAGTGGTTGGCGACCGCAAGTTGGACAGAAGGATACAGATGGGAAAAATCTTCCGGATAAGACGTTTTATCAAGAGGACTACGATTCAAATCTTTTTATAGAAGAACGGACAAAGTTGGTTGCAAGTCGGATTACCGCTTGGCTAAAGGAAAATGGACGACAAAGCAAGACAATAGTTTTTTGCAAAAATACTGAACACGCCGAGTTGATGCGTCGGGCACTCGCAATAGAAAATAATGACATCATGCGCGACAATCCTAATTACGTGATGAAAATTACCGGCGATGACGAAGAAGGCAAAAGACAACTGGACAATTTTATTGAGCCGAATGCAACCCCGCCAATTATAGCCACGACAGCTGAACTTTTGTCTACAGGCGTTGATTGTAAAACGGTCAAGCTTATAGTAATTGACAAGGTAATTGAATCAATGATAATGTTCAAACAAATTATTGGTAGAGGTACGAGACTGTTTCCGAACTACGATAAAAATTTTTTCACGATAATGGATTTTAGCGGAGCAACTGAAAAATTTTACGACCCCGAATTTGATGGTGATCCAGAAATCATTTTGGGTAATGCTGAAATTCGTCCTGATAAGAAAGTTGAGTCTGGAGATAATTCGCAAGAAAAGTATCATGTTCGCGGGGTGGAGGTTGCTATAGTCAACGAAGCGGTTTCTTTCTTGGGCAAAGACGGCAAGCTCATTACAGAAAATCTTATCGACTACACGCGAAAGAATATTTTGGGTAAATATGCTGAGCTGAGAGATTTCTTGCAGGTATGGAATTCGACAGAAAGAAAGCAAGCTATACTCGACGAACTAAAATCAGAAGGAATTTTTCTATCTTTGTTACGGGACACTTACAAATTTGATAAAGATATAGACGACTTCGATTTGATTCTACATGTTGCTTACGGCAGGAAATTAAAAACGCGGCAACAACGAACTCAAGCCGCAAAAAATTCTGACGTTCTGAAGAAGTTTCCGGAGAAATGTCGGGCAGTTCTCAACGCTCTCTTGGAAAAATACACAGCGAATGGAATTAACGAATTGGAAAATCTGCAGGTGTTGCGAAATACGCCGTTCGATTCTATGGGAAGTCCTCCAAACATTGTTAAACTTTTTGGTGGCAAGGAAAGTTATTTGCGAGCTGTGCGCGAGTTAGAAGACTTAATCTACGAAGTTGCATGAGGTGAGGGAATGAGTTTAGGAAATTTCGTTAAGACGATACAAAATATCATGCGCGGCGACAGTGGTATTAACGGTGATGCACAGCGTATTGAGCAACTAACGTGGATTCTCTTTTTGAAGATTTACGACGCGAAGGAAGATGACTGGGAACTTTTTGACGACGATTATAAATCTGTTTTGCCGGAGAAGTTGCGTTGGAGGAATTGGGCAGTCGATGACAAAAGTGGCTCCGCCTTGACAGGTGACGAACTGTTGAAATTTGTCAACGACGAACTTTTTCCGACGCTGAAAAATTTGCCTGTTACTCATGAGACGCCCAAAAAGAAATCTGTCGTCCGCGAAGTTTTTGCGGAAGTGAATCAGTACATGAAAAACGGTGTGCTCCTTCGTCAGGTCATTAACGTTATTGACGAGGTTAAGCTTGACACTGCTAAGGAGAAAAATTTTTTTGGCGACATCTACGAGACAATTTTAAAAAGTCTGCAGAGTGCCGGCAATGCTGGAGAGTTCTATACGCCGCGAGCTGTCACAGATTTTATTGTTGATAGGATTGCGCCAGAATTTGGCGAGACAGTAGCGGATTTTGCTTGCGGAACAGGCGGTTTTCTTACTTCGACGCTAAATTATCTGGCGAAGAAAGAAAATCTTTCAGCTGAGCAACGCGAATTTTACTCCAACAAAGCAATCTTTGGGATAGAGAAAAAACCATTGCCATATTTGTTGGCTATAACGAACATGCTGATTCATGGCGTCGATACTCCTAATATTTCTCATGGCAATTCGCTAGAACGGCGAATCACCGAATATATCGACGACGAAAAATTTCCCGTTATTGTTATGAATCCTCCATACGGTGGAACCGAATTGCCGATAATCCGAAATAATTTTCCAGCTGACCTACGAGGAAACGAGACAGCAGATTTGTTCATCGCATTGATTCTCTACCGCTTGAAATTTAATGGACGTGCAGCAGTCATTATTCCGGACGGATTTTTATTCGGCACGGACAGCCCGAAGATTGAGCTAAAGAAACGACTGCTGAACCAATTCAATTTGCATACGATTATTCGTTTGCCGCAAAGTGTTTTCTCGCCATACACTTCAATCACGACGAATATTTTATTCTTCGACAAGACTCGACGAACGGA
>Ga0247609_10003804_pt1 | contig 15207 bp, 11 predicted proteins | sample 172DNAGHGlowgp2_FD_193487 | JGI IMG/M metagenome (GOLD analysis project Ga0247609, IMG submission 193487) | Sheep rumen microbial communities from Palmerston North, Manawatu-Wanganui, New Zealand - 1728 DNA GHGlow gp2 | ecosystem: Host-associated > Mammals > Digestive system > Stomach > Rumen ...
TTCTTAATTTAAATTGTCTAAGAGCTTCTAATAGATACATAAATACCCATTTGTAATTGTATTTAGATTCTCGTATCCAAACATTGTGTGTTTCATTAGCATTAAATGATTTGTAAATACCTTCTGGTTTAACTTTGATAGCATCATTTTCTTGAATTGCTGTTGAAAGTAATTGAGCAGATTCAACAATAGTTCTGTTTAACAAAAAATCATCCAATGCTCCAATACAAATTGATGGATTATCACTAATAGTATAAAGGTTCATTTATTTTCTCCTATAATTTCTTTGACCAAATTTCTCTTATATCTGCTTCAAAAGGAACATCTTGAGGAATCCCTCTAAAATGGATTAATTCCTTCCATCTATGTTGCGATTTTGCTTCAGCTTCAGCCTGAGCATATGTTTGGTAAATTTCATTTTTAACCATTTTTCCATTCTCAAATAAAGCATATCCCAGTAATCTCATATTTTCCATATTTTTATCTCCTAATTAAACCAAGTCATAGACTTCATTTTGATAAGCCCTTTATCAGACTCTTTTGAAGTAAGGATGCTGTATATGGTATATAAACGACCATATTTTTTAACAGCATCAAAACAATCTTTAATACCGTAATCCCAATTAGGATAAGCAACACTAAAAGGTAAGTCTTCATTGATTATTTGGTCAACAACCTTTTTTCCTGCTTTATCCCTATCAGGCATAACAATAATTTCTTTGTCTTCAATAAATGGCATAATCCTTCTTAATCTATCTGGAGTAAATTCATTAGAAAGGATTGATAAGCAATTTATAGACAAAGCATCTAATTGACCTTCAGTAATAATTTCATATTTTCGTGGTAGATAAAGATTATCATAATTAAAAACATATCCTTGAGGAACAAAGTGCATATATTTGTTCTGAACATTGTCATCAAGACTTCTTAAGGAATAACCAACTATTCGACCGTTCTCATAACAAGGAATAAGAAAACTAGTTGTATTATCCTTCCACATTAAATCACTCCAATTAAGCAACCGTGGACATCTATCATTAATATATGCTAAAGCATATTGAAAATAAATGTTATCTTCATGATTAGCCATAGATTCTCTTATTGATTTATAACCTTCAGGAATATCTCTGAACTCTCTTTTAATGGTTGCTTTTGAGTATTCACCTGAAGAATCATGTTCTTCAGCATACTTATTAATCATTCCAATAAGAGTTGATAATTCTTTAGGGTCGGCTATTTCTTTAATAAACTGATAACAATTCTTGGATAAATGATGACCTAAAGTAAATCCACATTTAAATTTACAGTTAAAGCATTGGTACACGAAACCATCATCAAAGAACAATATATTACCACGTTCTTTGGTATCACTTGCTTCCGTGTAATGGCACATAGGACAGTTAAAATATATCCAACCATTATTTCTTTGTTTATTAGGTGGAAGCATATTATATATGTATTCAATAATTGGGTGCAACCTTTTTCTCCACTTTTTTTCATAATAACTTATTTGGAACAATTTGTCAATATATTTTATATAAATACTCATATAAACGTTTTATGGAGAAATATAATGGCTATTACTTTTATTCAAAAATTGTACGAATCAGAGATTCAAAATACTGAATTAGCCCTTGCTACTGAATCATTTTCTGATGAGATTCAAAACATCATTGAAAAGGTAACTAATTTGAAAACTAAAGAATTGGCTGATTTGGTTAAGAAAATTAAATATGATGGTGATATTGAAAAAGCTGACCAATTTAATTCTGAATTAGGTCAAAAATTGGATACTTTAATTCAAACAGCAACTGAAGTTAAAAATGAAATTGATAATAACGTTGTTCAATTATTCCAAGGAGATAATTTACAAGGTGATGCTTCAATGTCTCAAGACCAAGATTTAAATGATTTAGAAGATGATTTTGGTGGTGATGAAGACATTGATGAATTTAATGCTGATGAAGATTATGGTGATGAAGACATTAATTTGTCTGATTTAGATTTTGGTGAAGTAACAAGAGAAGAAAAATAATGGACAATAAAATACTTGATAACATTAACTCTTTAATAATGGCTGCTCGCTCTCAAGGTAAGCAAAAATTATCTGCTACAAAGTTATTGTTATTCATCAATGAACATTATGGATTGAATTTAGACCAACAAGGTTTAGAAGACCTTTTAGGAGATAATTCTTCTATCATTGAATTTAATGGGGATGAAATTGTTATTGGAGAACCTGAAAATGATGATGAAGAAGAAGCATCTAAAGATGTTCATGATATGGCTGTTGACCAAGCTGCTGATAATATGTCTATGGAGTCTGTTGAGTTTGGCTCTGTTTTAAAATTATTTGAACATGATTGGACAGGAACTGAAATTAGTGCTAAAAATGTTGTATTAGATGAATCTAATGAATATTATTTTCTTAACAATGGTGCTAAGAAAGCTAATTCTACTTATATTATAACTGATGTTGTTCCTTCTAAAACACTTAATGAATCAAAATTCAAATGTAAGATTAAAGGGGAATCATTTACTCTTGAGTTACCAGTAACAGCATTTAAATTATAAAGACTATCATTTGTAGTGTAAAGCCGTAAGAATATTCTTACGGCTTTCTTGTTTGGAATAAATATTCATATATGAGATGAAATAAGGATTTTAAGATGGATTTTTATACTTCCACAGAAGCAAAGCAATATGCTAGAAATAAAACAAGAATCATTAAGGAAATTAATGATATTGAACAAACTATTGCCGAAGCTGTTGATAACAATCAATTTTCATGTGTTGTTAAAAATACTTATATGACTGATACTCGTGATACAGTTGAACCTAGCAGAGATGCTAAAGCACATTGTATTATGGAACTTTCAAAAGTAACTATTTTACCAAGAGAAGATGAATCCAAAAATTATTTTAGGGTTGGGGAAGTATTAGCATTAGCTGATGATGATAAAAAATCTGTTGAATCACCATTAGAATTTAAGATTACTGAAGTAAATGATAATGGAGACATTATTGATGTTGAAATAGTTAATCGTGGCGAATATGAAGGAGAAATCTTTGAATCAGCTGATTTACAATATAAAGATATGGATTCTTGGTTGGATATTAATTCTAATTTTGGTTTAGCAAGCGATTTGAGAATTGATAGAGCAGATGATGAAGGTAATAGAAGAGTTACAGTTAAAGATTATACTGGAACTACTGATGAACATGATGAATTATTGACAGCTTGGTTCGATATTAATAAAGTATGGAGTATTGATGATGTTCCACCTGAAGCATTTGGTGAACTTGGTGATGCTTATACAGTTGATGAAAACACTGTTTACTTTAAGACTCCACAATGGTTAGAAAGAAACCATGTTTATGTCTATGAGAATTGGAAAATGCCTTTTGCTTATGGTGAAGAAGGTACTGTTGTTTATAATGTTTTTGGAAAAACTTGGTTGAAAACACATTGTGGTTGGTTTGAATCAAAGTATTATAAAGACCTTGGAGAAATTTACGATGTAGAATTAGATTACCGTAACTATTATGATTATACTCTTATCAGATACAAGAGATACGGTGAAGAATTCTTTGTTTATAAATGTTGTCATAATTGTTTCCAACCAGTATTAAAGGAATTGGATTGGGAAGAAATGCCAACTGATGATTTTGGTGAAAATTTAGACCACTTCATTTACCCTGATAATATTTACAGAGTTAAAATACAAGGTCATTGGATGATTTCTCCTAATCAATATCGTTTTGACCAATTATATTTGTTGGATGAGTTTGGAGACATTCATGATGTAATCAATTACACAGGAGAATTTGAACCATATTCATCTTGGGTTAAAATGGCTGCTACTGAAGACCATCCATTAGGTCATTGGGAACAAGTTCAAAAAGTATGGGATTTGGATGAATATTTACTTGGAAGATTACCTGTAAAAGCTGAATTTGAATGGTCAATAAAATCAATCGTTTTAGATGATACAGGTGATGGTTTTGTTTATGATACAGCAATCATTTTTAGTGAAGGTAATGCAACAGCTATTCCATATATTGTTAATGACAAAGTTACAGGAATTAAATTATTGTATGGTGGAGATGATTATGTTGACACTATTCCTGAAATTAATTTTGTAATGGATGCTCCTGCTATGGGTAAAGTTTATTATCAAGTTTGGAAACAACTTACAACCAATTATGTTTTACAAGATGAAATGGACCAAGTTATGAGTTATTTTAATGGTACTCGTAAATATACTATTTCAAGAGTTACTAATGAAGATAGTGGTAATTCATTTGTTTGGGTGGTAAGTTGGTATTAAAAAGTTATTGACAAAGTGAATTTTCAATGTTATATTAAACCCAATCAATTAAGATGGGTTTAATTTTTGAAAGGAATATGACATGGAAAAACAACTTGTTGTAAACATTGATGATAAAACATATACGCTGGTAAAAACACCAAATGATATTATTGTTTACGAAAAGAGAACAGATGAATATTTTTCTGTTGTTATTAACCATATTGGGTTTGATAATTTTTATGAATCATTTAGAGTTATGTATTATGACGATAGAAGAATTGTCAAAGAGTTATTGAAACATTTAGGTGTTGAAACATACTTTTATCAACACAATCATAATGTATTGATTATGAATTCGGATAACTATTTGAAATTACTCAGAACAATTATTTAGGAGATATAAATGTCTGATTGGAGTAAAGTTACAGCATATGCTGTGAAAAAGGGCTGGAAATTAATGTATGATGGACAAAGAATTAGTAAAGGTTCTAATAATATAGACCGAAATGATTCTGATGAATATGTTGCAATTGAAGATAACACACGATATAGATTCAAAACATATTCGGAGATAATGGAATATATTGATTTTTTAGGTCTGTTAAATGGTTAATAAAAAGTTAATAAAAGGTTAATTTTTTACTTGACAAATGTAAATACTTGTTGTATACTGATTTTAGATTAATGAGATAAAAAGGAAGAAGATAAAATGTGTTTAATTTTTTTGAAACCAAAGACAGCTAAAAATTATTTAACTTATGAGCGTTTTTGCAATGCTCTTGAAAATAACCCACACTCAATCGGTATTGTTTATAAAGACCCTGAGTCTGGAAAAGTTAAAATCGAGCGTTTTGTAAATCCTCAAAAAGGTAAGGATAAGATTTACGATATTATCAAAGATAAGGAAGAGTTTGCTATTCACTATCGTTTTGCAACACATGGTGCTGTAAATTTAACAAACTGCCACCCATTTATTGTTACAAAAGATTTATGCTTGATGCACAATGGTGTTATGAGTGAATTTGGAGATATTGATACAAGTAAGTCTGATACAAGAAACTTTACTGAACAATTCTTGAGACCATATATTGAGCAAGAAGGTATTGGGGTAATTAAAGATAAAGACTTTATTGAAGATGTTGGTAAAGTTGTTGGTTCTTACAATAAGATTTTATTGATTGATAAAGACTTTAATTGGTCTATCATCAATGAAAAATCAGGTGTTTGGAAAGAAGGTTGCTGGATGAGTAATTCTTATTCAACAGAGTCATCTCGTAATTATTACACTTCTTATTCATCATCTAATTACAATAATGGTTCTTATAATTACAAGAATGATTACAAGAACTATTATGATAATTCTTATTGGTATGGTTCAGATTATTATGACCCATATGAAGAGGAATATTATTCTGAAATTGCTCGTCAAGCAGAAGAGCATAAGAATAGACAAAAGGAGTATAATGAAATCTTTAATGATGACAATGCTAAGAAAGAACTTAGTCAAGACCCTTTTGGATATTATGATACAGAAACAAAAGAGGTTGTCTCTGAAAAATAGACAAAATAATTATTGACAGAACTTCCTTTTTATGATACAATGAGTTAATCAATGAGAGATTAACTCATTTTTTATAAGGATAGATAATGAAAGTAGCTTATACAATTAAAGATGAAGAAAAACAAATCATTCTTAAACCTGTACGGGAAGGTTGGGAAGTGATTTGGGATAATAGTGAAACTAGTATTCAACCAATGTTTGATTATGTATTGATTGAAAAGGATGCTGAAAAAACCACAACTGCTGGGGGTTTAGTTATTCCAGATTCTTCAAAAGAAAAACCATCAACTGGAACTGTTATGGCAATTGGTCAAGGTGCTGTTGCTGAAAATGGTACTATTACACCAATGTTCGTGAATGTTGGAGATAGAGTTGTATTCCCAAGATTTTCTGGAAAGGTTGTTAAAGTTGGTGATGAAGAAAAAACATTGATTAAACAAAGTGATATTTTAGGTATTATTAGATAGGAGACAATATGCAAATTAAGAAAGTTTATCAAGGTAGTGAAGCTAGAGAAAAGATGTTCAAAGGCTTTAAAACAGTTGCTGATGTTGTTGCTTCAACAGCAGGTCCTTCTGGTCGTAATGTTGCTATGCAAGCTGATTGGGGTGGACCAAAAGTTACTAAAGATGGTGTAACTGTTGCTAAATCAATCACTTTTTTAGGAGCTGAAGGAGAAGGTGCTAAACTTTTAGTTCAAGCTGCTGATAAAACTAATAAAAAAGCTGGTGACGGAACAACTGCTACTTGTATTATTGCTAAAGCAATTGCTGAAGAAGGGTTTAGAGAAATTTCAACTGGTCGTAAATCAACAGAAATTAAAAAAGGTATTGATTGGGCTGTTTCTCAAGTTGTTAAAGACTTAAAAGCTCATTCAAAGGAAGTTAAAACCAATGAAGAAATTCGTCAATTGGCAACGGTTTCAGCTAACAATGATACAGAAATTGGCGATATGATTGCTAAAGCTGTTGAAACCATTGGTCGTGATGGTGTAATAACTGTTGAAGAAGCAAGAGGTTTAACAACAGAATTGGAAGTTGTTGATGGTTTACAATTTGACCAAGGTTATTTGTCTCCATACTTTATGACAAATCCTGAAAGACAATTGGTTGAGTTTGAAAATCCTTACATTTTCTTGTATGATGGAAAGATTAATACAATGGCTTCTATGGTTCCTTTATTGGAAGTTGTTGCTCAAACAGGTCGTCCAATTGTAATTGTTGCTGATGAAGTTGATAATGAACCATTGACAGCATTAGTTGTAAACCATATGAAAGGTGCTTTGAAATGTTGTGCTGTTAAAGCTCCTTCATTCGGTGATATTCGTAAATTTATCATGGAAGATATTGCTACATTAACTGGCGGTCAATTTATTTCAACAAGTTTAGGACAAGATTTAGAGAAGATGACTTCTATTGATTTTTTGGGAACTTGTGATAAAATTAAAATTTCACCAGTTGAAACAACAATTATTGGTGGTCATGGTTCTAAAGAATCCATTGAAGAAAGAGTCGCACAATTAAAAGAAGAGTTAGAAAACACAGAGTCTTCTTATGATAAAGAGAAACTTCGTGAAAGAATTGCTCGCTTACAAAATGGTATTGCTATTATTAAAGTAGGCGGTGCTACTGAAGTTGAAGTTAAAGAAAAGAAAGACCGTGTTGACGATGCTGTTTGTGCTACTCGTGCTGCTTTAGAAGAAGGTATATTACCTGGTGGTGGTGTATCATTACTTAAAGCTAAAATTGGCGAACCTTCTTATTATGACACAGATTTCTTAGCAGGTGTTAGAATTGTTGAAAAAGCATTATCTGCTCAAATAAAAACAATTGCTGAAAATTCTGGTAAGTCAGGTGATGTCATTGTAGAAAAGGTTCTTGACAACAGTAAAGATAATGATTCATACAATTATGGTTACAATGCTAGAACAAATAAGTTCTGTAATATGGTTGAAGCAGGTATTTTGGATGCCACAAAGGTAGTAAGATGTGCTATTGAAAATGGTGCTTCAGTTGCTGGAACTTTATTAACGATTGAAAATCTTGTTATTGATGACATTGAAGAAAATGCCAAAATAATGTCATTGTTCCAACGACAACCACAAATGTAATGACTTAAACATCAATCTGTTGAAATTGAGAAGAGGGTTTGAAATATAACTCTCTTCTTTGTTTATTGATGAGAGCAAATTCATAAATACTTGTATATGAATTGACAAGGATTTAGAGAGATGGTTGTTACACCTAATATGCAAATTGATACTTCCATGATTGAAGAGTTTTCAACTCCGGTTGGAAATGTCAACAATAAAAAGAAGTATATGTATGTCGATGATAATAATGAAATCGTTTACAGAACCATTGAAGATATTATTGATGATATTAATGAAGATGGTGGTATTGTTGGTACTAACAATAAGGTAGTCATCAGAAATTGGAATCCTGAAAAGAAGTATGTTGAACCAGAGAATGTTATTTACAACAATGGTATTTGGCAATGTCAAGTTGCTGAAGCAACTATTGGCGAATTCATCTTTGATGAATGGAAATTAATCGCTGGTTATTCTAAGAGTTCCCAATTCTTTTATGATGCTGAAAATGAAATAACTAAAGTTGTTTTAGAAGAAGAGGTTCCTAATAAAGGTGCTTTTCTTGTAAACGTAAACAATTTATTGTTACAATCAAACAATTACACATTGGAAGATGATGGTAAAACAATCACATTTGTAAATCCTGTTCCTGCTGATACTCAAATTGAAGTTATCATATATGGAAACATGATTATTCCAACAAACGTTGATAACATTGTTTCTCAAAGTTTTACTGTTCAAAGTGCCGAAGAATCAGAGTTCTTTGTTGATGACACATTTTACAAGAAGGAATTAATCACTGTCAACGTTGAAGGTAAGATTTTACAAAATAGTGAATGGGAAATAAATCCAGGTCGTAACGGTATTATATTAAATGAACCTGTTACAGAAGGAACAAAGGTTGAAATTTCTTGGTTCAATAATTTAGACTTAAGTATTGGTGCAACATTTACTCCTCATGTTTACAAAGAAGGCTTATGTGTAACAATTTTTTGGACTAACGACCAAGGGTTGGAAAATCCTGAAACAGTTGAAATTTGGGATGGTACAACATTTACTCCTCATGTTTCTAAGAGTGGTTTAAAGACAACTTTATCTTGGACTAATGATAAAGATTTACCTAACCCTCAAACTGTTTTCATATTTGATGGTGCAACATTTACTCCTAATGTCTCTAAGGTTGATTATACAACAACAATTTCTTGGAGTAATGATTCTGGTTTAGATAATCCTCAAACCGTTCAAATTACAGACGGTGTTAATTATTTGCCATCATCAAGAAGAGATGATAATATAACAACAATTTCTTGGAGTAATGACCAAGGAAAAGTAAACCCATCTAGTTTTGATATTTATGATGGTGCAACATTTACTCCTAGTGTTTCAAGAGATGAAAATATTGTAACACTTCATTGGGAAAATAATGCTGGCTTAGATAATCCTGAAGATATGGATATATATGATGGTGCAACATTTACTCCATCTGTTTCTAAGAGTGATTATACAACAACCCTTCATTGGGAAAATAATGCTGGCTTAGAGAATCCATCTGATGTTGATATTCTTGATGGTGTAATTTGGACTCCACATATTACTAGTGAGAACTATTTAGATAACAGACTTTCTTGGACAAATAATCAAGGGTTAGAAAATCCTGATGATGTTGTAATTCCAGGTGGTGCTACATTTACTCCACATATGACATCAGTTAATGCTTATACTGATACATTATCTTGGACAAATGATAAAGGTTTAGAAAATCCTCCAACAATAAACATTGTTGATGGTGTTAATTATGTTCCAAGCTCATCAAAAGCAGGATTAAAGACAACTATTCATTGGACAAATGACCAAAACAAACCTAATCCGTCTGATGCTATTATTAGTGATGGTGCAACATTTACTCCACATACATCTAAAACAGATTATACAACAACACTTTCTTGGACAAATGATGACCATAGAAGTAATCCTGATGACGTATATATTTTAGACGGTGCAACATATACTCCATCAATGACTCGTGAAAGTTATCAAGTAATTGTTTCTTGGACTAATAATCAAGACTTACCAAACCCAAGAAGTGCTATTATTAATGATGGTGTAAACTTTGTTCCTAGTGTTTCTAAGAGTGGTTTGAAGATGACTATTTCTTGGAGTAATGACCAAGGAAGACCTAATCCAGAAACAGTTATATTAAGTGATGGTGCAACATTTACTCCACATGTTGATGAAAATACTGAACAACAAACAGCAACAATTTGGTGGAGCAATGATGATAATAGAACAAATCCTGACCCATTAACATTATATATCGGTCAAGATAACACAACACAAAGACACGTTGAAACATTTGTTGCTGAAGAAGGTCAAACAAGATTTACGGTTTTAAAACCAATCGTAAACAAGAAGGTTTTGAGTGTTAATATTGATAATGAAGAGTTGTTAAGCCAATATTATGACTTAAGTGATGACCACCAAACAGTTATTTTATCAGAACCTGCTAAAGAAGGTGAAGTTGTTGAAATCAAATACTTCCATAACTTAGTATTAACTGAAACTGGTGCTACTTTTACTCCACAAGTTATTAAAACTGGTTATACAACAGTTATATCTTGGACTAATGACCATGGTTTACCAAACCCAGAAGATGTTGAAATTTATGATGGTGTTATATTTAGACCTGTATTAACTCAATCTGGTCTTGATACAACAATTTCTTGGACAAATAATCAAGGTGCTGAAAATCCTGACCCAGTTACAATTCATAATGGTGCAACATTTACTCCACACGTTAATAAGACTGATTATACAACAGTTATTTCTTGGACTAATAATGATAACTTACCAAATCCAAGTAATGTTTCTATTTATGATGGTGTTAATTATGTTCCTAGTGTTTCTAAGAGTGGTTTGAAAACAACAATTCATTGGACTAATGACCAAGGTAAAACTAATCCAAGTGATGCTATTATTAGTGATGGTGCAACATTTACTCCAGTTGCTGTTAAAAATGATTACACAACAACTATTTCTTGGACAAATAACGATGGTTTACCTAACCCAACTTCAGTAGATATATTAGATGGTACTATCTTTACACCACATACATCTAAGAGTGGATTGATTACAACACTTTCTTGGACAAATAATCAAGGTGCTGAAAATCCTCCTTCTTCTCAAATCAATGATGGTGTAACATTTACTCCTCATGTTACTAAAGATACTCAAACAGCAACAACAACTATTTCTTGGACAAATAATGGTGGATTGGAAAATCCTGAAACTGTTCAATTACTTGATGGTAAGGTTAATGACGTATTAGTTGATGGAACATCTGTTGTAACTGATAGAATTGCTTATTTAGGTTCAATGGCTGGTGAAACTGCTTCTGATTATGTATTACAATCATCATATGATACTAAAATAGCTGAATTAGAATCTGCTGATGAAACACTTCAAGACAACATTGATGCTGAAGAATTGAGAGCAACAACTGCTGAACAAGCTATTGCTTCTGATTTGTCTGATGAAGTTACAAGAGCAACTGGAGTTGAAGGTCAATTAAGAACAGATTTAACAGCTGAAACAACTAGAGCAACAACTGCTGAGGGAACTTTAACAACTAACTTAGCAAACGAAGTTACTAGAGCAACGACTGCTGAACAAGCTATTGCTGATGACTTATCTGCTGAAATTACAAGAGCAACTGATGCTGAATCAGACCTTCAAGATAACATTGATGCTGAAGTTACTAGAGCAACTGGTGTTGAAGGTCAATTAAGAACAGATTTAACAGCTGAAACAACTAGAGCAACAACTGCCGAAGGAACACTTCAAGACAATATTGATGCTGAAGAATTAGCAAGACAAACAGCAGATGGTGATTTAACAACATTGACAACTGATGTTAAGACATCATTAGTAAACGCTATTAATGAAGTTGATTCTCATTGTGATACTGTTGCTTCAGATTTAACTGCCGAAATAACTAGAGCAACAACTGCTGAGGGAACATTACAATCAAATATTACCGCTGAAGAAACTCGTGCTAAAGGTGCTGAATCAGACCTTCAAGACAACATTGATGCTGAAGTTACAAGAGCAACTGGTGTTGAAGGTCAATTAAGAACAGATTTAACAGCTGAAACAACTAGAGCAACAACTGCTGAACAAGCTATTGCTGATGACTTATCAGACCATATTGCTGATACAAGTAATCCACACCAAGTTACTAAAGAACAAGTTGGTTTAGGTAATGTTGATAACACCTCTGACTTGAACAAACCAATTTCAACAGCTACTCAAACAGCTTTGGATTTAAAAGCTGATAAATCAGATACTTATACTAAAGCTGAAATTGATGGTAAATTAAGTGCTTCAATGCACTTCAAAGGAACTGTTGCCAATAGAGCTGCTTTAGATGATATTACAAACCCTGAAGTTGGTGATATGTACAATGTTCTTGATACAGGTTCTAATTACGCTTGGGATGGAACTCAATGGGATAAATTATCTGAGACAATCGATTTAAGTCCTTATGCTACTATTACATATGTTGATGGTCAAATAAGTTCTGAAGCATCTGCTCGTCAAACTGCTGATGAAACATTACAAACAAATATTACAGCAGAAGTTACAAGAGCAACTGGTGTTGAAGGTCAATTAAGAACAGATTTAACAGCTGAAACAACTAGAGCAACAACTGCCGAAGGAACACTTCAAGACAACATTGATGCCGAGGAAACTCGTGCTAAAGGTGCTGAATCAGACCTTCAAGATAATATTGATGCTGAAGAATCTCGTGCTAAAGGTGTTGAAAATCAATTAAGAACTGATTTAACTGCTGAAACAACTAGAGCAACAACTGCTGAGGGAACTTTAACAACTAACTTAGCAAATGAAGTTACAAGAGCAACTGGTGTTGAAGGTGATTTAACAGAATTAACAACAGATACTCAAACAGATTTAGTTTCAGCTATCAATGAAGTTGATGCTAATGCCAATACAATTGCTTCTGATTTGTCTGATGAAGTTACAAGAGCAACAACTGCTGAAGGAACTTTAACAACTAACTTAGCAAATGAAGTTACAAGAGCAACAGTTGTAGAAGGAGATTTAAATAATTTAACAACTGATGCTAAGGCATCATTAGTAAATGCTATCAATGAAGTTGACGCTAATGCCAATACAATTGCTTCTGATTTGTCTGCTGAAACAACTAGAGCAACAACTGCTGAAGAAACACTTCAAGACAATATTGATGCTGAAACAACTAGAGCAACAACTGCAGAACAAGCATTAGATACAGCAAAAGTTGATAAAGTAAGCACTGCTTCAAGAGTTTATGGTACTGATGCTAACGGAGACCAAACAACTTATGACTTTAACGCTTTAGGTAAAGTTGATGATGTTAAAGTTAATAATGTAAGCGTTGTAACAAATAAGGTTGCCAATATTACTTTAGGAACAATGGCAACAGAAGATAAAGATGACTATTCAACAAAAGCAGTTGCTGATACATTATATGCTGACATTACTTATGAAACAACTGTTGATAATCACATTGCTGATACAAGTAATCCTCATAGTGTAACTAAAGCACAAGTTGGATTAGGTAATGTTGACAATACCTCTGACTTAAACAAACCAATTTCAACAGCTACTCAAACAGCTTTAGATAATAAAGTTGATGAGGTAACAACTGCTTCAAGAGTTTATGGTACTGATGAAAATGGAGACCAAACAACTTATGATGTTGATTCATTTGGTAAAGTTGATGATGTTAAAGTTGGTAATACAAGTGTTGTAACTAATAAAATTGCTCAACTTGGTACAATGGCTTCTCAAAATTCAACTGATTATAGAACAGCAAGTGCTCAAGATACTATTGATGCAACAAAGGTTAATAACTCTGATTTTAACACATTCAAAAACTCTTTGGGAACAATGTCAACACAATCAGCTGATGATTATTATACAAAGATTCAAGCCGATAGTGAATTTGCTGACATTGCTTATGAACAAACTATTGATAATCACATTGCTGATACAAGTAACCCACACCAAGTTACTAAAGCACAAGTTGGATTAGGAAATGTCGATAACACATCTGACTTAAATAAGCCAATTTCAACAGCTACTCAAACAGCTTTAGATGGAAAAGTTAGTGATGTTAAAGTTGGTAATACAAGTGTTGTAACAAATATGGTTGCTAACCTTGGTACAATGGCTGGTGAAACTGCTTCTAATTATTCAACAAAAGCCGTTGCTGATACATTATATGCTGATAAAACAACAACTGAATCTCACATTGCTGATACAAGTAATCCTCATAGTGTAACTAAAGCACAAGTTGGATTAGGTAATGTTGACAATACAAGTGATTTGAACAAACCAATTTCAACAGCTACTCAAACAGCTTTGGATAATAAGGTTGATGTAAGTCCTTTAGCAAGTATTGTTTATGGTACTGATTCAATGACAGAAGCAACAACTTATAATGTTAGTGATTTAATGAATGAAGTCATTGATGTAAAGGTTGCTGGAACAAGTGTTGTAACAAATAAAGTTGCTAACCTTGGTTCAATGGCTAGTGAAACAGCTTCTGATTATGCTACTGTAACAGCATTAACAGCAGAAACAACAAGAGCAACTGGTGCTGAAACAGATTTACAAAATAGTAAAGCAGATAAAGCAACAACTTATACTAAGACTGAAGTTGATAATATGTTAAGTGGAGCAATGCACTTTAAAGGTACTGTTGCAACTGTTGCTGATTTACCTTCAAGTGGTAATGAAGTTGGTGATATGTATCATGTAACAGAAACTGGTGCTAATTATGCTTGGGATGGAAATCAATGGATAAAAATGGCAGAAAACATTGATTTGAGTGCTTATGCTTTAACTACTTATGTTGATACTCAAGACCAAGCTGAAGCAGCAGCAAGACAAAATGCTGATGCTCAAAAAGTTGACAAAGTTTCAATAGCAAATAAAGTCTATGGTACTGATTCAACTGGTGCTCAAACAACTTATGATGTTGATTCATTTGGACAAGTTGATGACGTTCAAATTAATGGTGTTTCTGTGGTAAATAATAAGGTAGCAACACTTGGAACAATGGCTGATGAAGATGAAGACGATTGGGGTGTTGTATTTAGAGATTGGAGTGTAGCATGACATTATATTTAGGTAAACAACAAGTAGCAATGACAATGAATCATGTTGATGAAAGTGCGGTT
>Ga0247609_10003807_pt1 | contig 15201 bp, 10 predicted proteins | sample 172DNAGHGlowgp2_FD_193487 | JGI IMG/M metagenome (GOLD analysis project Ga0247609, IMG submission 193487) | Sheep rumen microbial communities from Palmerston North, Manawatu-Wanganui, New Zealand - 1728 DNA GHGlow gp2 | ecosystem: Host-associated > Mammals > Digestive system > Stomach > Rumen ...
ACAACCGACGTAGCAACCACCCGTTGGGTGAGACCAATGGTGATCAGTACAAGTCACAGAACGGATATTGCAAGCTGGGTGCTTGCACGACCAAAGGTTACTCGGGTACAGTCTTTGAACCCAATGCTGAGGTGAAGGGAGATATCGCCCGCATCTATTTCTATGTCTTGGCATGCTACGAGAATCTGCACCCCAATTGGAATGGCGGCACGGCTTCCAATGTCTTCGACGGCAAGGCATACCCGGGCCTGAAGACGTGGGCATTGCAGATGTTCCTGCGTTGGGCAAAGCAAGATCCCGTAGATAATGTGGAACGTGCGCGCAACGAGGTCGTCTATAAATGGCAAAAGAACCGTAATCCCTTTGTTGATTATCCGTCGTTGTGCGAATATGTGTGGGGTGACAGCATCGACTATGCCTTTGATGTCACGCTACCGCACGGACAGAGCACTGAAGAGATTCCGGACATACCCGACGACCCTGATGATCCCGATGACCCTGACACTCCCGACGATCCTGTTGACCCTGATGATCCCGACACACCGGACAATCCCGATGCACAGTCCGGCACCATCGTGCTCAGCGACTATACTTGGACTTCGACCACTCATCCCACCTATGGGAACGGCTTCACTACTACCGTCAACGGCTTGACGCTGAGCTACTACAAGGCGGGCTCCGCGACGAATCCTGTGAATGTCAGTCAATATGAACACCTCCGTTTCTATGACAAATCCGTCTTCCTCATCGAAGGGGCGGAAGTCTCGAAAGTGGTGTTCCACGCGGCAATAGGTTCTGCTACTGGCTGTTCCATCGAGATTGGCAGCACGAGCTATTCCTTCCGATCCGGTGAGTTTACGTGGACAGGCTCCATGCACCCGTTTATCTGTACGGCGAGCAAACAGTCCCGCATCAGCAGCATCGACGTGACCGTTGTGCCGCCCACTCCCGACGGCATCAACGCGATATCCTCTGACGCTTCCTTTCGTTTGGTTTATGATGCTGGCGGCCGTTGCGTTGGGCCTACTGTGCCTCTGCGCAGGGGCGTATATGTGGTACGTGAAGGGGAGAAAACATCCAAGATCATCGTGAAATGAAGAACATTCGCTTGACCTCTATGCTGGCAGTGTTGGTCTGCTTTCTGGCAACAGCAGCCTGGGCGCAGCCGCTGTCGCCTGACTATATCCACTCCGTGCAGGGCTTGAACAAGGCTGACCTGAAGACAGCGCTCCACGACCTTATCCAACCGAGGCTGGTGCTGGCCTATGGCGGTGGAGACGGCCATACGTGGGCAGGCTTTGTCTTGACCGATGTGATGCCTGACGGCGTCACCGTGCGCGACCGCTATAGCGATGAACAACGCTTCTTCGATGGCAATAAAGCGGTGAACGGCATGAATATCGAGCACATCTGGGCTAACTCATGGTGGGGACATACGAAGAATAATGCCTATTGTGACCTCTTTAACCTCTATCCGGCTGATGGCTATGCCAACGGACGTAAGAGCAACAATCCTATAGGTGTTGTCGATGGCGCTACCTCTTTTGACAATGGTGTCACCAAGGTGGGCAAGAGCAGTAGCTACAGCAGTGACCAACTCATCACCGCCTGGGAACCTGCCGATGAGTGGAAAGGTGACTTCGCGCGTACCTATTTTTATATGGCTACGACCTATCAGCATATGACCAATGAGTGGCAGACCGCAGAAGGGCTTCTTACCATCGATCCTGCATCGTGGACGACCATGCGCCCATGGGTCTATGAGCTGATGCTGGAGTGGGCCGAGGCTGACCCTGTGGATGATATTGAGCGCGCCCGCAACGATGTCATCTACGGCATTCAGGGCAACCGTAATCCTTATGTGGATATCCCTGAGTTGGCGGACTATGTGTGGGGCGATTGTGCAGAGGAACGCTTCTATATTGATCCTCAATCGACCGCATCGGAACTCTTTGTGCCGATGAAAGCGCAGACTTTCGACTATGGCCTGCAAGCCTTGAGCAAGGGACTGGACACCGTCGTGGTCGTGCGTGGGCGTCATATTGCTGAGGGCCTGACGCTGACCGTAGACAACCCCGCCTTTGAGATTGGAACACCACAGGTGAGTGCGGAGCAGCTGGAGGCGGGCTATGCCGTACCCCTCAGGATCAAGCCGGAGGCCGCAGGGCACTACGCGGCTGCCCTCACCATCACGGGAGGAGGTGTCTCGCAAACGAACCCGCTGAGCATCTCCTTTGTGGATGGTATTCCGGCTTATGAGGCTACAGATATCGTCTGCACCTCCTATGTGCGTCGTTTCACGGCTAATTGGATGGCGTATGAACCAGGTGCGACTTACACGCTGGAGGTCTATACGAAGAACACGGACGGCTCCCACAATATCTATAAGACATATACGACTCAGGATACGCAATATCAGGTGACGAGTGTCCAAGCCAATACCTTGTATTACTATACGGTGTCGATTATTGAAGACGAGGTGGTGAAAGCTACTTCCAACGAGGTGTCCGTGCTGATGCCAGAGGTGAAACCTGTGTTCACAGTGGATCCCTCTTCGATTGTCATAGCTGCCGCACCTGAAAGACCAAGTCGTGCGGTGCAGGTGACTGTGAAGGCGGTGGCCGTACCCGAATACGTGACCACGGTGTCGCTTGAACTTCCCTTCGAGGTTAGTGTTGATGGTGAGGAGTGGTCGCAGACGTTGGTGCTGACAGGCTCCGAACCGAAGTTCCTGGTGCGTCTATGTGCCGGGATGGAAGCGGGCGACTACGAAGGTGAGATGGTACTCACGACCAAGGGCCTGGAAGAGTGCATCGTGACACTCTTCGCGACGGTGGATGCCAAGAAGGCCTTCTTCGAGAGCTTTGAGTCGGGTGCTAAAGGCAGTTATGCCGAAGGGAGCGTCGTCTGTAACGCTTCTTCCTGGAAGATGACAGATGCGTTGATAGGCGCTGTAGAAAACGACAAACGTAACGACGGCAGGAGTGTTCGCCTCCGTAATAAGGGTTCCATCGAGATGTTGGAGGATAAAGCCAACGGCTGCGACTCGCTGTGGTTCTATGCAGGTTCGTATGGTACAGATACAGGTGTGAAACTTTCGGCCTATTACTCCCTCGATGCCGGTGCGAACTGGACCGTCGTGGCAGAAAATATTGTGATGGGTGCTTGGCAGCGTTATGCCTATGAGCTCAAGGTTGATGGGAATATTCGTCTGCGTTTCGTGAATAACGGTTCCTCGAATTCAAAGCGTTCGAACCTCGACGACATCCAGATGAGTGATTACGGCAGCAGTGATGGTCTGTTGAAGATTGATGGTCTTTCTGGTTCCGATGCCATGGCCGTCTATACCCTCGATGGTCGTTACATCGGCAACGCCATGCCTGCTCGTCGCGGTATCTACATTGTCCGCCAAGGAGATAGGATCATGAAAATTAGGAGATAAGTCCCATAGGCCTCATAAGCCCAATTAAAGTGTAAATTCATAGTGCGTTACTTCATCGAACTCTCCTACGATGGCACGGCCTACTGTGGCTGGCAGGTGCAGCCCAACGGTGAAAGCGTGCAGGGGTGCATCCAACGTGCCCTGTCCATGCTGCTGCGTGAGGAGGTGACTGTAACTGGTGCCGGGCGCACCGATGCAGGTGTCCATGCTGCCATGATGGTCGCGCACTTTGATACAAAAGACCCACTCCCAACCCCTCCCGTCAGGGAGGGGGGTGCAAAGCAGGCAGCATGCGACTATCTTGTGTATAGGTTGAACGGAGTTTTGCCTCACGACATAGCTATTCATCGCATCTATCCAGTTGCCGATGACATGCATGCCCGCTTCTCGGCGCTCGCGCGTACCTATTATTATTATGTACATACGCGTAAGTCGCCTTTCCTGCGCGATTGCTCGTGGCGACTGGTGCACGCCCCTGACTTCGAGGCCATGAACCGTGCGGCTGCCACGCTCTTGGAGTATGAGGACTTTACCAGTTTCTCCAAGGTGAACACCGACACGAAAACCAATATCTGCCATGTCAGGAGTGCTCGCTGGGTGCAGCTCGCCGACTACGAGTGGCGCTTTGAGATTACTGCCGACCGCTTTCTGCGTAACATGGTGCGGGCAATCGTCGGAACCCTTATGGAGGTCGGACGTGGTCAGCTCTCCTTGGAGGGCTTCCGTCAGGTGATTGAGCGAAAGGACCGCTCCGCCGCTGGCGACAGTGTGCCGGCGAGAGGGCTGTTCCTTCAGGAGGTAAAGTACGGCCCCTCCCCCGACCCCTCCCCTGTTAGGGAGGGGAGTTTGAAAGATGAGGCGTTGAATAGGATGTGTAACTTTTCCCCCTCCCTAACAGGGGAGGGTTAGAGGAGGGGCTTCCATGTGGTTAATCTTAGCCTTCACCTCCGCCGCTCTGCTCGGCTTCTATGATGTCTTCAAGAAGATAGCCTTGAAGGACAATCCCGTGGTGTCTGTACTGACGCTGAACACGATGTTCAGTTCCCTTATCTTCCTTCCGCTGGTTGTGTTGTCAGCCACTGGACATCTGCCGGAGTCCTCCATTTTCTACGTTCCCGTTTGTGGATGGGAGGTGCATAAGTATATCATCCTCAAGTCTGTTATTGTCTTAAGCTCGTGGCTGTGTGGTTACTACGCTATGAAAAACCTGCCGTTGACACTTGTGGGACCCATCAATGCCACTCGCCCTGTAATGGTGCTGTTGGGCGCCTTGCTTATCTTTGGCGAACGCCTTAACATGTACCAGTGGATAGGTGTGTTGTTAGCCATTATCGGCTATTACTTGCTTCGTCGCAGTGGCAAGAAGGAAGGCATCGATTTCCGTCATAACCGATGGATAGTCTTCGCGATTCTCGGTGCGCTGTTTGGCGCCGTCAGTGCTCTATATGATAAATACCTGATAGCGCCTGTCGAGGTTGGCGGGTTGGGTCTCGACCGCATGGCTGTCCAGAGTTATTTCCTCTTCTATCAGTTTGCAATGATGGCTGTCGTGCTTCTCATCACGGAACGCCATGTCTTTTCGAAGCGGTTAACAGGTCCTTCCGCTTCTTTCCAGTGGCGGTGGGCTATTCCTATGATTTCTCTGTTCCTCTCCGCCGCCGATTTCGTGTATTTCTATGCCCTCTCACAGCCCGATGCTCTTATAGCTGTTGTATCTATGATTCGACGTGGAAGTGTCTTGGTGTCGTTCACTGTCGGCGCTTTCGTGTTCCGAGAGAAGAACCCATGGTCGAAAGCCCTTGACCTGGCATTTGTTATTATGAGTATGGTGTTCCTGTGGCTGGGGAGTAGATAAATGATAGATAATAAATAATAAATGATAAATGATAAATAATAGATAATAATGTTGTTGATTATGAGAAATTTATGTAGAAATATAGTCGTTGGTTCTGGAGTGTCGTCCACTTCGTTTATCATTTATTATTTATCGCTTATTATTTATTATCTCATTGTGCCTGTGGCTCCAGTCACTGCGCAGCCCCTCATGCGCGATGTCTTCGCAGCGATGCCCGATAGCGTCCTACCCATGGTGACCAAGAACAATCGGCTGGACTGCATAGACTTCATCGAGAACAATATGGAGGCGCGGGTGCGTAACAAAGTGGATGAATATGTCACGCTGGAGGCGTTGACTCCCGACTATGCCCGTTTCCGCACCAGTGCCGTTGCCGTGCTGGAGATGAAGTTGCTGCCTGCCAGAGTGTCCGCCACTGCGCCTGCGCCCTCTCCCGCGGACTCATCAGCCTCTTCGCCCTTCATCCTCTGCGTGGTGACCACGGTTCAAGTGGGGGAAGAGAACACGTCACGACGCCTGGAAGATTCCACCATCCGCTTCTATCATACGGACTGGATGCCTCTCAATAACATCGTCTTTTCGGCACCTTCCTTGGAAGCCTATTTCACTACGATGTCTCCCGAGACAGATGCGGCACGCCGTGCCCTTGGCTCTTTCAGCCCTATCAAGTTACAGCTTTCTCCCGAGCATAACACGCTCACTGCAACCATGCAAACGGCAGCCCTCAGCGCCGATGAGCGCGAGGCGATTCGTGAGGTGCTCAAACCTATCGTCATGCAGTGGAACGGAGAGTCGTTTGTTCAAGAATAACATGTTGATGATGTCTCGTTATGTTCTTGCCTGGCTCTTGCTGCTGACAACACTCACGCTATCGGCGCAGCCCGACCGTATTCCTCCTGTCACAGTCCCATCAGACACGGTCTCCGGTGGCATCTTGTCAGCTGACACGCTTATTGTAGATACCATCCCTGCCGATACCATCCCTGCCGACACCATTGCAGTAGATAGCGCTATTACGCGTGTCGTCGAGGCAGGAGTCGCCCCGATGGCCGTTTCATCTGTTCCGACTGCAGCAAAAGAATCCTTTTTCAAACGACTGTTTCGTAGGCGGATGCGCAAATTGACGGAAAACTACAACATTGACAGCATCCGCTCTATCAAGGATGTAGATAGCATCATGGCGTTGAGGTATCAGAAGACCGGCACTTACGACACCCTTTATCTCGCACGTCCCAGGCAGCGTTTCACAGCCCGTTTGCGTATGAATGTATCGGGCAGCGGTATCAACACGAATGGACATTACAAAGAACTGCCGTTTGACAGCCATTTGAACACCCCCAATCGTATCACCACCAGCATCGGTCTGGCATATCGCGGCATCGGTCTGTCTATATCTGTGAATCCTGCGAAGCTGAAGGGAGCTAGCCACACCACGGAGTTCAATTTCAACTACTATGCTAACCGGTATGGCGTCGAGGTGTCCTACCAAACCAGCAAGGACTATGCAGGTTGGTTCACATCTAATGGTGAGAGAAGAGAGTTCCCTGCCGGATTGCTGGAATCAAAAATCCTGAACGTCAGTGCTTACTATGCCTTCAACTATCGTAAGTTCTCCTATCCGGCGGCATTTACTCAGAGCTATATTCAGCGCCGCAGCGCAGGCAGTTGGATGCTGGCCTTATCGTGCCTGTCGGGTGTCCTGGATGGTGGCGGCATTCCCGAGTTGGGTTCTTTCAAGCTGACGATGGGTAATATAGGTATTGGCGGCGGGTATGGCTACAACTGGGTGATAAGTCGTCATTGGATGGTTCATGCTTCCGCTCTGCCGACAATCGTCGTTGGTTCTTTTAACCATTTGACAATCGGCGGCATCAAAGAACGCGTGCCCTACTCGTTTCCCGAGCTGATTCTCACAGAGCGCGTGGCAGTTCTGTATCAATTCCACAAGAATCATTTTGCGAGCCTGACGTTTGTTGCTTATAATACCATCCACGGCACTACCAAGAAGCTGCGTCTGTCGCACAACAAATGGCGCCTGCGTATTACTTACGGTTTCCGCTTCTGACAAGCATGAAAAAGAAGAGAGGACCCCTCGGATGAGGAGTCCTCTGCTCTTGTTCTAGTATGTAGCTCGTTATTACTTGCGGCTGCGAGCGTAGCGGCTCATGAACTTATCGACACGACCGGCGGTGTCAACGAGCTTGCTCTTACCTGTGTAGAAGGGGTGGGAGCTGCTGGAGATTTCCAGCTTAACAACGGGGTAGGTCTCGCCTTCGAACTCCACGGTGTCGTTGGTCTTAGCGGTGGAGCGGCTGAGGAACATATCGCCGTTGCTCATGTCCTTGAACACCACGGGGCGATAGTTGTCGGGATGAATACCTTGCTTCATTTTTTTGAGTAGTTTTGCCGGGCTTGTGTACCGGCGGTGAATAATTGTAGGGCTTGTGTACCTACGTACCTAATTTTTGCGGCGCAAAAGTAGTGCTTTTCTCTGAAGTGACCAAACATTCCGTCTTTTTTTTGCTTTTTTTCTCTTTCGTATGCCTTTATGTGATAAAAATCGAGCTGTTTTTTGGCACTCATCCACACTTTTTCTATCTTTGCACCAATAATTCATTATTTATTACACTTTACTAAACTAAATCCATATCTCATGACCAAGAGGGTGAAGCTATCGACAGTGGTCTGGTGCCTCGCATCAGCCGTGTTCGCACAGCAACCGCAGACTCCTGTAATCCCGAAGGAACCGGTCGAAGAGGACAACGCGGATTTTACCTTCACCGAGTCACAGCTCGATGATGATAACGATGCCGCGCAGACCGTTTCAGCGTTGGTGGCCACGAAGACAGACCCCTACCTCTCCAAGGTGGGCTACACCTTCAGCCCCATGCGTTTCCGTATTCGCGGGTTGGACAACCAGTATAACCACACCTATCTCAACGGCATCCTGTACAACGATGCCGAGCGTGGGCGCTTCAGCTACAGCATGATAGGTGGTTTGAACCAAATTGTCAATCCCAATCGCGAAGGCTCCTCGCCCTTCGAGACCACGGTCTATGGCCTGCCCGCGATAGGTGGCTCCACGCACATCAACCTGCGTCCGGGTGCACAGCGACAGGGCCATCAGGTGACGCTCTCCGCTTGCAACCGTAACTACGTGGCACGTGCAGCCTATAATTTCGGCTCGGGTTTCAATGCTAAGGGCTGGGCGTTTTCCGGTATGCTGGCGTACCGCTGGGCTAAGGAAGGTTACATCGAGGGTACGTTCTATAACTCCTTGAGCTACTACCTCGGTGTGGAGAAGAAGCTCGGCGATCGTCACAGCCTCTCCCTCGTCACCTTCGGTGCGCCCACGGAACGCGGTCAGCAGGCTGCCAGCACCGAGGAAGCCTATTGGCTGGCGAACTCCCATTACTACAATCCTAACTGGGGCTATCAGGATGGCAAGAAACGCAATAGCCGTGTAGTTCGCGACTTTGAACCTACAGCCATCCTCACCTGGGACTTCGACATCAATGAGAAAACGAAGCTGACGACCTCCGCAGGTGTCCGTTATTCGATGTACAGCAGCACAGCCCTCGGTTGGAACGGCAATGCCGCAGACCCGCGTCCCGACTACTATAAGAACTTCCCTTCCAGCGTTTTCAACGTTTATGATGAGAACCTGAACAATGAGGCTTATCTGGGTAACAATCGCTATTTCCTCGACCAGTGGGAAACATTGTACAACTACTGGACTTCGGACAAGGCCAACCGCCAGATACAGTGGGATCGCTTGTATTTCGTCAATCGTGCACAGAATGCCATGGGCGGCGAGACGCTCTACTACCAGGAGCGTCGCCACAACGACCAGCTGATGGCCAATCTCAGCAGCACCCTCAACCGTACCATCGACAACAATCGCAAGTATAGCGTCGGCTTGCAGCTCAATTCTACAAAGGGTATGCACTACAAGACGATGGCCGACCTCCTCGGTGGTGTCACCTACTATGACTACGACAAGTTTGCCGCCAACGACTACGGCCGTCATAGTATGGAAGCCGAGAACGATATGCGCAACCCCAACCGCCGAATTGGAGTAGGAGATGTCTTCGGGTATAATTACAATATTTATGTACACAAGGCTCGTCTTTGGGGACAGTACCTCTATCAGCTTGGCGGCTGGCATCTCGACTTCGGTGCTCACTTAGACGGCACCATTTTCGAACGTGATGGCTTGATGCAAAACGGTCGTGCGCCTGAAAACAGCTATGGCGAGAGCGGTTGGGCTAAGTTCCTGCATGGCGGCGGTAAGGTGCGTATTGCCTATGACATTACCCCGAACCACACCCTTTCCTTTGGCGCCAGCTGGGACTACGAGGCTCCCTTGGCAGCCAACAGCTTTGTGGCGCCCCGCATACAGAACAACTATATCAACGACCTCGGTCTGGAGCAGATAGCCAATGCCGAGTTGGCCTATGATTTCCGCTTCGGTATCTTCTCGGGTCGCGTAGCTGGATATGTCACCCGCTTTGAGAATGGTGTGGAGCTGACGGCCTTCCGGCACGATGAACTTGCGCGCTTCGTCTATCTAGCCATGAACGGCATCAATCGCCTGCACTATGGTCTGGAGGTGGCCCTCAACCTGCAGGTGACCAACAACCTGAGTTTCCACCTGCTTGGAACCCTCAGCGAGGCGAAATATATCAACAACCCGTTGGCACAGCTCGCCTACGAGGGCATGGATGCAGCCACGATAGCGAAGGTGAATCGTTGGGAGAACCCCGTTACAAAGCGCAAGATGAATGAGCCGCTCTGTGTTTATGCAGATGGAATGCACGTAAGCGGTACTCCCCTTACAGCTGTCAATTTTGGTGTGAACTATAACATTAAAGGTTGGTTCTTTGGTGTCGATCTTAACTACTATGACCGTGTGTATGTCAGTTTCTCGCCCTATCGTCGCTTGAGCACCTCCCTTACGGAATATGTGGCTACAGGTCAGAACGAGAATGGTCGATGGCTCTTTGATAATGTAGATGCTGAGATGCTGAAAAATGATGGCGGAATTCTCTACGACCAGAAGGGTAACCTCCTTCATGCTTACTCTCCGAAACAGGAGAAGTTCAAGGGCGGCTTTATGCTGGACGCCTCTATCGGTCATTCCTTCCGATTGAAGCATGGACGCAACCTGAACGTCAACCTCAGCGTGAGCAATATCCTGAATAATCAGAACTTGCGTACAGGTGGCTACGAACAGAACCGCGACGACAAAAACTATAACCTTGATGGAACTACTGGCGAAGACAAGCCCTATAAGTATTCTAAGAACTCCAAGTACTACTACGCCCAGGGCATCAATGCATTCTTGAATATCGGTTTCCGCTTCTAAAACGACTATTATATGAAAGAACTATTCAAATATCTTCCGCTTCTCGCTCTTCTGACCTTTACTGCTTGTATGGACGAGCACGATGAGCCTCCCGCTAACGGAGATGCCGGTGTGTATAGCCTGACATCCGTGGGCGATGTGAATACGACCATTGCCGACCTGAAAGTGAAGTATCGTGGCAAGATGACAGCGAACAACACGTATGTGAAGGTCCTGAATGATGAAGTTTTCGAAGGGACGGTTGTGGGCAACGATATCTCTGGTAATCTCTATCAGAAGCTGGTGTTGAGCGAGCTGACGCCCGAAGGAGATGTGCAGACGATTTACCTCAGCATCAAGAACACGAACCTTTATTCCTACTTCCCTCTGGGTTGCTCGGTACGTGTCAACCTCAAGGGGCTGTGGATAGGTAACTATGGATATGTACCCACTATTGGCACCCCCTATCGTACCAGCGCCGGCAATATGCGCCTGGGCGCCATGCTCTTGGAGGACTGCCATACCCATGTCCAGCTGGTCGAAGGTCCCGATGCGGCCACAAAGGAGAGACTCCTGACTGCGGAACCTATAGATGGTAATTGGCTGAGCAATGACGGGAATAAGAATATCAACAACTGTCCAAAGTTGGTGGTCATGGAAGGAACCTTTCCGGAGGCTGACGGTGAGCGCATTTTCACTCCCAACGTCTCAGAGGCTGAGGATCCACTGAACGGCTATGATGCTGGTTATGCTCGCAACCGCAATTTCAAGGTGGGTAGAACCACTGTTCTTGTGCGTACCTCTACACGCAATGAGATTTCCGTGGCTGTTATCCCCACGGGGCGCGTGCGCCTCACGGGCTTCCTTACCTATTACGGTTCGGATTGGCAGTTCCAGATGCGTAACCTCGCGGACATGGAAGTGCTGGGAGAATGAAAGTTGAGAGATTGTAGAATTGAAGAATAGAAATAATACATAAAAGACTATGAAAAAATATTTTTCCATCTTGGTGATGCTGCTGACGGGCTTTGCCTTCACATCCTGCTATGATGTTCCCGAGCCCTATGGTATCAATGCAGGTAATATCGAGGACGAGGAGGAGGTTATCATTGAGCCCTCGGGTAGCGGTACGGTGGACGACCCTTACAACGTAGCGGGCCTTATAAAGGCGGTGGCCAATCTTGCTGCTGGTACGTCAACGTCAACGGAGCTGGTCGTCAAGGGTATCGTGTCACAGGTGAAGAACGACCTGAACCCTGACTATGGCAATCTCTCCTATTATATCTCCGATGACGGCAAGACCACGGAGCAGTTCTATGTCTATCGCGGACTGGGCCTCAATGGCGAGAAGTTCACCTCCAACGAGCAGGTTGCCATTGGCGACGTGGTTGTTGTGCAGGGAACGGTGAAGAACTACAACGGTACGCTGGAGTTCGACCAGAACAAGAGCAAGCTCCTCTCCACCACCAATAAGAATTCTGGCGGAGAGCCTGCAGTGGACATCTTAGGTGATGTCACCTTCTATGAGGAGACGTTAGATGGTGCACAAGGTGACTTTACCATTCGCGATATTGAGAAGCCGAGTGCTCTCACAAGCATTTGGTCTACGAGTACCTCATACCATTGCATGAGAGCCTCTGGCTATGACAACACCAGCAAGGAGATGCTCCTTTCCGAGAGCTGGCTCATCTCGCCCGTCATCGACCTGCGCAAGGCTACCGAGGCCTATCTTACCTTCGAGCATGCTGGCCTGAACTTCAAGAAGAACGGCTCCACGGACAATACTGGCGAGGTCATTAAGACGCAGTGCTTCGTCATGGCGAAGGCTGTGGATGACAACGGTGAGTGGAAACAGGTTGAATTGGACGTCTATCCCACAGGCAATACCTTCGTCATCACGGCCAATAACAGCCTCAACAACTTCTGTGGTCACAAGATGCAATTTGCTTTCAAGTACACCAGCGATACAAACTCGGCCGGTACCTGGGAGGTAAAGAATGTCAAGCTGACAGGCTTCGGTGAGAAGGGCTACAACGGTCTCACATGGGATGACTTCGCTAATGGTGACTTTTCCTATTGGGATGCTGACGGCAAGAAACCCGAAGGCTGGCAGACCAATGCCACTATCGGCAATGCCACCATTGCGCGTTCCGAGGATTGTGTGAGCAGTCCCTATTCCGTGCTCATCAAGGGCGCATTGCCCATTAGCCGCTTAGCCTATCAGGAGCTGGGCTTCGAAACAGGCACTTACACACTTTCGTTCCAAGCCAAGGCGGCCACCCAGAGCGGAGGCTCCGTGCAGGTGGGTTACACTACTACACAGGCAGCCGGCAGTGTCACCTACGAAAAGGATGCTACTGGTGCCAACAAGGTCACGCAGCTCGGTGAGAGTTGGCAGGAGGTAAGCTTCACCTTTACTGTGGAGGAGACGAAAGCCCTTATCATGGTGATTGCTGTGCCTTCGAAATCTGCTGGCAAGGATGTCCTTGTGGATGATGTTCGTATCAGTAAAGAGAATTGATTATGAAAAAGGACCTAAAATATCTTGGCTTCGTGGTGCTGGCCGTCTGCGCCTTGCCGTTGGCATTTGCCGCCTGCAGCAACGATGACGACCGCTATGAAATGCCGAGCGATGTGCAGTGGCGCAGTTCTGGTAAGGCTGCCGGCGCCATCGTCACCACGCCCTACGACGAACGCCTCGAAGTGCCGGCGCGTAAGTCGGGGAATCAGTTCGCGGTGCATACCGTGGCCTTCAACGGCCATGAGGTGATGAATTACTGCGTGGAATTCGACCCTGTGCGGATGCATTCTCGCTGGGTCGCCTTCCGTTTCGACGGCGATACACGCCCCAAGGAGGTGGCACGTAGCGACGAGCCCTTCGCCGATGATCCCAAGTTGCCCAATAGTATGTGGATGGGGTCCAGTGCTTTCGGATGGCCCTATAGTCGTGGACACCTCGTGGCTTCTGCCGACCGTCTTTTCTCGCGTGAGGCCAACGAACAGACGTTTTATATGTCAAATATTAGTCCGCAGATCAGTGCGTTCAACGCCCCTTACTGGGCGAAGCTCGAAGGTATCGTGCAAAACCGCGGACGTAACACCTCCTTCGCTGACACACTCTATGTCGTCAAGGGCGGATACATTGATGATGAGTCCGACCTCCTTGACTATGAGATGCGCGGCAATGGCAAGCAGGTTGCTGTCCCAGGTCATTATTTCATGGCGCTCCTCCGCATCAAGGGTAAGACCTATAACAGTATCGCATTCTGGATGGAGCATAAGGATTATGGTTATGATGATGTCTCGCAGATTCCGAATACCATTTTCCAAAACAACCATCAGGTCTTCACCGTGGATGAACTGGAACAGCTGACCGGTATCGATTTCTTCCACAACCTGCCCGATGATATTGAGGAGGCCGTGGAAAAGGAATACTCCGCCGGACTATGGCTTAATTAAAGACCCACCCCCAACCCCTCCCGTCGGGAGGGGAGTGAGAGTCGTAATGTCGTAATATCGTAATAACGAAATAACGTAATAACGAGGATGAAAAAAATCAATAGTATCTTCTTCTTGTTCCTGCTGTGTTCCCTGTCCACTTTTGCCCAGCAGTCTCGTATCGGGATGTATGCTATCGGCTTTTACAATCTGGAGAACCTCTTTGATACGAAGCACGATGAGGGTAAGAACGATTATGAGTACTTGCCCGACGGTGCCAACAAATGGACCCAGTTGAAATACACGCACAAGCTGAAGAATATGTCCACGGTGCTTGCGGAGCTGGGCACCGACCGCCTGCGCACCGGCTGCGCCATCATCGGTGTCAGTGAGGTGGAGAACGCCCGCTGCCTCACAGACCTCTGTGCGCAGGAGCCCTTGGCCAAGCGTGGCATCAAGTTCGTACACATCGAAGGTCCCGACCAGCGTGGCGTGGATTGCGGCCTGCTCTACAATCCTCGTTTCTTCACCCCCAAGAAAGTGTGGTTGCAGCCCTACGAGCTGAAGGCCGGCGTCAACGAACGTCCCACGCGTGGCTTCCTTACGGTGCAGGGTGCCCTTGCGGGCGATAGCCTCACCGTCATCGTCTGCCACTGGCCCAGCCGCTTCGGTGGCTCCCCTCTTCGTGAATGGGCCGGCCAGCAGGTAAAAGTGGAGAAGGACAGCATCCTACGTGCGAACCCCAGCATGAAAATCATCGTCATGGGTGATATGAATGATGATCCCTTCAGCCCCTCGATGGCCAAGAGCCTCGGCGCACGCCGTAAGATGGCGGACGTGAAGACCACCGATATGTACAACCCGTGGTGGCAGATCCTCCTCGACGGCCACGGAACCCTCAAGTACGACGGCAAATGGAACCTCTTCGATCAGATTGTGATGTCCCACAGTTGCATCAAAGGCTTTGCCTCCAAGGATTACAGCACCCTCACTTTCTACAAGGCGGAGATCTTCATGCGCGACTATCTCTTCCAGGACGGCGGGCGTTACAAGGGTAACCCCAAGCGAACCCATGCCGGCGGCGTATGGCTCGACGGCTATTCCGACCACCTTCCCGTG
>Ga0247609_10003808_pt1 | contig 15201 bp, 17 predicted proteins | sample 172DNAGHGlowgp2_FD_193487 | JGI IMG/M metagenome (GOLD analysis project Ga0247609, IMG submission 193487) | Sheep rumen microbial communities from Palmerston North, Manawatu-Wanganui, New Zealand - 1728 DNA GHGlow gp2 | ecosystem: Host-associated > Mammals > Digestive system > Stomach > Rumen ...
TTATCTCCATGCCCGTTGGGTCTACTGCAACGTCCGTTGCTGACAGGGCTGATAAGGCTTGAATTGCTGTTATTAAATCATCAAAGTCTAAAACTGGTATTCCTTTTCGTGCCATGGTTTTCCTCCTTTTATTCAATCTCGCCGTAGGCAACGCCCCTCAAATGGCTTCCGTTACCCCACGTTGCCGCACTCCATGAGCCGACATATGATGGGTCTTGCTGATAGTATCTCGCAGGACGCCATTTCTTTCCGTCTGTGGTTGCCTGCAATGTTGGTGACCATTGCATCTTATCGCTGATATATCCGCTATACGTGTCCCACGTTCCGCCCGATGTTGCTTTTATATTCGGAATACTTGAATCAATTGCTCTTATCTTGTCAATATCTAATCCCCAATTAAAATCATCGGATGCTCCGCTTCCCGTTATCTGAACGGAAAACTCAAGCCTTGCATGGTTGCCGAATACCATGATTTCACACTGCCCCCATGCGTTATTATTTCCACTTGTTGTGCTAAATATGTATCCAACTACTTTGTAATATTCTAAGGTGGCTGAACTGCCTCCACCGCCACCAGAGCCACCGCCCATTGCTACATTCGGATATTCTTCATCCATGAAAAAAATTGTGTGTCTTGTTCCCATGTTTTACTCTCCATCATCATAAACTATCATCAACACTCCATCTTCCACCGTCAGATAAGGGAATGTTTCGGGTGCATCTGAGATATAATACTGAGTGCCGTTTTCTTTCTCTGCCTGCGATAAGGCTTGATAAGCCGACCATGTAATCTCAACCGCATTTGCAGAGCCTCCACCACCCGTTTTGTTCTCCCACTTTTCGGAAGTGGCATTCCATTTCAGAGTCTGTCCATCTGCAAGAGTCTGGTCATCAATATCCACATCGGTCATATCTGCAACCGCATTTGTATCTGTGGCGCTGATTACGTTCTGACCATTTATCTGCACATTTGTTCCTGCGGAATAGGTTGTATCAGTTGCGCTGATGGTCTTTCCGTCTGCTCCAATTTGAATGTTTGCTCCTGCTTGCAGAATCTTCTGATATATCTGCTCTATGGATGTTCCATTGACTTTGTAATCGGTTGCCTCTACAACTCCGTCCTTGGTGACATAGAATTGCATCTGCTGTGGTGTAACGCTTGAAACATCCCCAAGGCTATATAACTCGCCTGCCCATATTGTTTCGTTGTCTATGGAAGAACCCGTGTATCGAATCTTTTTGGTATGAAAATGGCTCTGTTGTATCATTGCAATTACTGCATCTGAAATAGATTCATAATCACCACTTACAAGCGGAAAATGTCTTCCCGACGCTGTTCCAATCCAAGGGTGACTCGCCATCCAATTTATATCTTCATATGTTGAATAATTTGATAAACTTTCACTCGAATAGTAAAGTGTCTGCCCTTGATAGGTTAATGGTTCAACTTGCGCACGTCCCGAGAATATAGCCTCTAATTGACCATCACTCTCACTCGCCAAGGCTAAAAGATTACATACTCCGTTGACAAATGCTATACCATAGCAACGTTGACATCCTTCTGCTTCTACAGAAAACTTGTCAGAGCCACCAACTCCACCGATTATGAGTGCAACGTGTTCTCCGTCATAATTCCACTTCCAATCGGAATCACAATCCCATCCGTGAGAATTATCGACATTTACAATTTCTTTTCTGTATAACTTTGTGTTTTCCTCTATCCAATACTCAAGCGCACCGCCCTCGGCTGAAATCGTGTCAGAGCCATCTGAGTTATGCGTAACGCTTACATTATCCCCTGCCCTTATCAGCTTATCCGATGCGATGGTCTGTGTTCCATCCACGTTGTCTGTTATCGTGGTGTTCGTGCCTGCTCGGAGTATCGGATTCTTTTCGGCTATATTCTGTTCGATTACTTCAACATTGATTGCGCTGTTGTATCCGCTTCCTGAACCTCCACCAGTTGAACCGCTCAGCATGCTTCCGACTGAACTGTTAGCTACTCCGATAGTGATAGCTGTGTTATAGCCTCGAAGAACGTCATAAGTAAGCTCAACCACTCGCTCTAGTGAGGCGATAGCGTGAACGTAATCAAGGCATTTGACGGAATCGCCAAGGTGTATCTGTTCTAACTGCTGATAGTTCTTGTATTCAACCGTTTTTGAGAGGTCAACCATATCAACGTTGATTGTTACTGTTGGAACGTCTACGCCGTCGGCATACAGCTTCTCGGTATATTCTTCCATGAGGTCAAACAGAAGGTCATAGCACTCACCGTTGCAGGTTGTAACAAGTGTTGTCAGATCATTCATTCCGTTATGGAACATCGTGAGGGCCTGCGTATGGATGTCCTCTGCATAGCCGTCTGCATCGAATCGATACCATTGCCTATCTATCTTTGCCCATTGACTCTTCAGCCAAATGCTATCGTATGCATGGTCAGGATTGCCAAACCACCATGCTTCGCCACTCTGTATCCAATCATATTGCGGAGTATCCTTCTTCTCTCCGTAGTAATATCCGTTTGAATCGAACCAATAAAGCGATCCTTCAATGAATACCCATTGACCGCTTATGTATTTATCTCTGTAGCCATCATCGTCTACTGTTCCAAAGAACCATGCTCCTCCGACTTCGGAATCTTGATGCCATGCATAGTCGGAAGTGTCCTTCTTGTCTGCATCGTACCATCCGTCTCCATCAAGCCAAAACTTAGTAAATTCACTCGTATCTGGGTCTGTGTAATAAATATACTGACCTTTGAGATAATATCTATCCTGTGTGCCATACCACAGCTTATGAGTAGTCTTGCTCTCGTACCATGTCCAAGTGGAATCATCATCGGCAGGCTCTTGCCAAAGGTAGTCATCTCCAAAGTATCTCCACTTCTTGTCGATGTACTGCCACTCGTTTCGTGCATATCTGCCACTCTCGGATGAACCATACTTCCAAGCATCCGTTCCGACCTGCTCCCACACCCATTCCGGATCCACCTGATCCTTCATCCATTCCATTCCGGCCTGAACCGCTGCTTTGACAACTTTTATGAAATCATCATGCACATAGTTGGCCGTCACCATGTTCTGAATGTTTTCAATGATGTCCTTGTAAATAGACGCAAGATAGTCTATCTTCCAGCCGTTTGATACGGCCGTGTTCCAAATGGAATGCGACAGCTGGGAAGCCTTAGTCTGAATTCGCTGCTTGATATTAGCTGTCTTCTGAGCAGTCCTTGACACACTCGATGCATCGTCTTCAATCAACTTGTACGGTGTTTCTACATAATTTGCATGAACTATCGGATAGTCCAGGATCTTATCAGAGTCAATGTACTCCGTGCCGTTATCGTTATACCTGATTCCGTCTTTTGACAGCGGATAGATTCGAGTCATCATTCCGGAGTCGTCAACCTCGTAAGATATCTCGCTGATGTTCTTGCCGTACATGACAACTGCCGGGTCCGAATCGTCTCCGAGTTGTTCCAGGATCTTAATCGTTGTATTATCATAAACAACCTCACCGCCCCATACGTTGATGAACGAATTCTCGTCGGATCCTGCAATGGCTTTATTTAGGTTTGTATTCGTCCAGACTGCCCTTCCGGTCGCTTCAACATCACTCTGAACCGTATACTTCTGACTAACTCCATTTAAAGTAGACGCCGCGCTTATTCCCGTGACGTCTGAATTCATAATGATCTGCGATATAGGAGCATCAAAAGTCGACTCCATAGCCTTTGGAAAGGCTATGACCGTCAGACTCTTGGTGTTCCGCTTATAATTATATATTCTATAAAACTGGGTTGTGGAAATCTCGGAGCAGGAATGAATGTCTGTCACTCGAAGAGTGGCGCCTTTGTCAACGAGCTTGTATCTTCCTTCTGGATCGTAAGGAAGCTCCATGTTAAGCCGCCATGCTCCGTTTATGATCTGTTTTATTTCACAAGATAATGGCTGCAAAGTTGCATCGCCATTGTTCGTGAAATCTGTATTTGTTGGAATGTATAAGTTGATCATACTGCGTATCCCCATTTTGGATAAACTGTCAAGGTGCCGACAGTGGCTGAGATCGAATTGCTTCCGGTCTTCAGGTAAAGTCCGGCATAGTCTCCATTAATAGCGTTGTTCTTATTGTTGTTGCTGTCGTCATATGCAATAAATCGCCTGGTATCAATGTATAGCGTTCCGTCTACGGTATAGGTCATTGTCCTGCCGTTAACCGTAAGCGTTCCGCTTCCTGATCCGGTGATCTTATAAAGTGGCTTGCATTTCATCGCCGAGTTAGTTATCGGGAAGCTAGTTATCCCTGCGTCTCCTGAATCAAGGAACTTATATGGATAACATGTAAATTCCACTTCAATAGTGCCAAGATTCAGGATCACTCTTGAATCTGTGACTATTTTTGCCCTGGACACTTCATAATGGGCGTCTTCCGAATCTGAAATGACCAGGTTTCCTGTGCCACTTATCCACTGATATATTGCTCTGATCTTGGTCTCATAGTCTGACTCTGTCTCCAATGCTGCAAGCGCAAACGAACATTTGATCACGGCATCACCGCGATATGTGTCCGAATCAAAAGCGCTGCCATCTCTTCCCGGAATGGTTCTTGGTGCATCGTACTCTTCCGAATGCGTAATCAGCGGCGGAGCCGTCATGATAAGCCCCACTGTCTTACTTGATACGTTTTTAAACTTTATATAACCTGCATAGTGTTTCATGTGTATGCTCCTTGTGAAACAAGAATTGCCTGATAGTCATTTCCTATCTTCTGAAGTGTATATGTTGAAACTATATCCTTTAGCTTTGTATCGCCCAGCTGAATAGTCTGATAAATCTTAAATGATCCATTTCCTGAAGAGCTCACCTCTGATGATGTATCAAAAGATCCCGAAACTATGCTGTTGGATGCCGTTAGATTATTGCCTATATTTATAACGTCATTTACTGTTGCACTGACTGAAGCGTCAAGTTTATCTGTAGATCTTTCCCAGCCTACGATAAGACCTTCGCCCATGTATTCACCTGTTCTCGTTGTAGCCTTTGATGGGGAATTAACTTCTGCAGTTGAATTGATAGTTGACAGCGTACTACTTACTGTCGTTGCAGACAGACCAATAATAGAACTAACCATTGACTCCATACCTGCTTTAAGGCCTTCAAAGATGTATTTTCCCGCATCATAAAAGTCCTGCCAAAGTGCTTCAACAGCATCCACACAATCCATGATCCAATCTCCGATGGCGGCTACTAGATCTGTATCTGCAAGTACATCGATAAAAGCATTCCAAAGATTTCCTGCGGCCTCCCACATGCTATCTAGGAATCCGTTTATACCCTCAACTACTGAGTCAAGTAAGTCTACAAGGGCACCAAGCAGTGTTCCTGCAATCTCTGGAAGTGCCAAGACGATTTGACAAAATAGCTCTATCGCTGCCATGAGAATGTCGTCCATTGCATCCCCGGTCAGAAAATCTACAACAGAATCTATAATTTCTGGAAGTGCATCTATCAGAGCTATGAGGACGTCTGGGAGTGAGTCTACAAGAGCCATAAAAAGAGTCAAACCGGCTTGCAAAATTTCTGGGGTGGATTCTCCCAAAACTGAAACCACACTATCTACCAAAACTGGAAGTTGGTCGGTAATTATAGGTATAGCCTGACTTAACCCGTCGCAAATTCCTAAAAATATTGACAAACCAGCCGAAATCAGATCAGGAAGATGCGAAATCAGACTGCTTGTGATCTGAACAACAACAGATGCGATCGTCGGAATCAGAGAGCTGATATTAGAGCTTATCCCATTTGCCAGGCTTATGATGATATCAAGCGCTGTGCTCGTAATCAGAGGCAGATTTGAAATCAGACCTGAAACCAGCGCCTCAAGTAAAGAAGCGCCGGCACTGATCAGAGTCGGAAGCATAGTTGTTACCTTGGTGACCAGCTCTGCGAGAAGGGTTCCAAACGTTTCTGCCGCTCCCGTCAGTCCGTCTGACTGGAAGGATTCCGTAAGCTCCGACAATCCCTCTGATCCAAATGAAACAAACTCTCTGAGCGTCGGAGTCAATTCATCAGAAACCGCGATCTTGGCGCCTTCAAGTGCTGATTGAAATAGCGTTATATCACCGGACAGGTTGTCAAGCTGGACCTCAGCCATAGCCGAAGCCGCTCCGGAACTGTCAGAAATAGCCGCTCCAAGCTCGTCGAATCGTTCAGTGGATGTATTAAGCAGCGCATTGACTGATGCCAGGTCTGTCTTATTAAAGACTCCGCTTATGGTTGCGTCCTTGGCTTCCTGAGACATTCCATCAAGGCCGGTCTGCATATCCTCAACGATATCGATCATGGAACGCATATTGCCCTCTGCGTCGTATACATCGACAGAGAAATCACCAAATGAAACGCTTCCGTCTTCTGCTGCGTCCTGAAGCGATAGCAGCATGTTACGAAGATGCGTTCCGCCTTCTGATCCCTTGATACCGTTATCAGCAAGCACGCCGAGCACGGTTGACAGCTCCTGAGTTCCTCCTGACACGTTCGATGCTGTTGCGCCTATCGTAAGCAGTGCATCTCCGAGCTGTGAAACGCTTGTGTTCGAGCTTGATGCAGCTGCGGCCATCTGATCTACCATAGTGGTTGTTTCATCAATGGAAAGACCCAGTGCTGAAGATACGTCTGTGACCATGTCGGAAGCTGTTGCCAGGTCCATCGCTCCGGATGATGCCAGATCAAGCACTGTCGGAAGCATACTCATGGATGTTTCCGTGTCATATCCGGCAAGTGCCATGTAATTAAGGGCTTCAGCTGCTTCAGTCGCGGAAAAGGCTGTTGTGGATCCCATTTCCTGCGCAAAGTCTCTGAGTGTCGCTATGTTCTGCGCAGCTTGTGATGATCCATCGCTCAGCTCGTCCGTTGTATATCCCATGGTTGCAGCAACCTGCGACATTGCAGAATCAAAATCAGCACCGGCACTTACTGCCGATGCTCCAAATGAGGTCACAGCCGTAGTGGTAGCCGCTAATGCTGCCGCGCCTACCTTTCCAACTGTTGCTACGCCCTTAGAAAAGGAACTGCCAAATTTTGATCCGGCGCTGTTGCCGGCGGAATCAGATACTCCGCTCAGTTCCTGTTCCAGGGTGCTTTCCACTCCCTCCATTGAGGGTATAATCTGCACGTATGCCTGAGCTATTGTTCCCATTTATTCCCTCGCTATCCGGTTAAAGGCTGCAAGCATCTCCTCGCCTGAGTCAAAGCCCACTACCTTTTCCGGCTTCTTTTTATTCCGTAATATATCGATAAGTTTTTCAGGGCGGTTGACTCCGTTCTGACCGTCTTTCGTCTTACTCCATAAGATCAGCCTCAGAACGTCATAGGTAAGAACTTCAACCGTCTGTGATAGTGTCATGTCTGTTCCGGCCAGTGACATAGCTGTCCTTGAATCTTCCCTTAGGCCGGTCAAGAGGGTGGCAATATAGTCGACCGGATACTCTTCAATGTCATATATGCGATAGGTCTCAGCCATATCGCATATAAATGCATCCTCTTTGCTTGCAAGCACGCCGCCAAGGGCTATTATTTTTTTATTTCATAATTCTGTTCTTTGCAGATGTCGAATATCTCGATAACGATCTGATACATGACATCAACAGATGCATGTCCGTCATTCTTAGCCGCAACTTCTTCTGCGAGCTTGTCTGCCTGCTCTTCTCCGAGGAATAATGTGATCAGATCAATTGTTCCAATGAACCTCTGTCCCTTGTCACTTGATTCTGCCCTTCTTATTGCCTTCACAAACTTCCAGTCCCTGAGCATTGCAGGGTCGACCGTGAACTCGTATCCTTGTGATGTTTTGCCAGTAATCATATAAATCCTCCTTAATTGCTTGCTACGCCGCCCTTGATGTACTCAATATGAGTATTTCCGTCAGAATCAGGATAAGCAGAGATTGTGACCTCATACTTAACTGCATCCTTGCCTGCGTAGGTAATATCGCTGAGAGATGTAACCTTACCGATAGGAATAACGATACGCTTAGCGCCTTCGTTCTGAAGTACCATATCGATAACAATGGACTGTGACGGAAGCTCTTCGGCATTAACCTCAACCTTTACTCCGGTCGTAAGATCTCCGGTAACGTTGCCGTCGCCATAGATCATCTTGAGCACTTCAAGATTTGTTGACTCAAGAAATGCCATCTTGAAGGTGTCTGGCTTGTCGTTCTGTATGTCGAGAACAGTTGCACCGCCCCACTCCTTAATAGCAGTGTTGGAAGGCGAGTTGCTGTTTGTCACGCCATCTTCAGATATAAAACCGAGGTTCTCAAATGCTGCAGCAAGTGATGCAGAAACACTTGTCGGAAGAGTCGTGCCTACTGGCGCTCTGAATACCGCTCCGCCGATCTTAGGCTTGCCGGCATTAACGTTTAAAGAATTATTGTCTGACATGTTAGTGTCCTCCTAATAATGTTTGATATCGAATACCGCCTGATAGCGATACTCTTTGGTTGTCGTGTCCGTAAAGTTGTAATTGCTGTTGAGTTCTACATTTGTGATCTCCATAACTTCCGTCGCATCATTCATTGCTTCAATCACACGGTCGTTTAAGGTTGCCGCTTCATACATGGACTCACCGTAACTCTGAATTGCGATGGTCGTTTCCTTGATAAATCTGCCCGTTCCGCCTGTTCTTTCAACAAATACCTTGTTGGAAAATGGTCTTTTAGGCTTCTGAGGCATAGCAACAACGCCAAGCTTAAGCGTCAGATAATTGCAAACGATTTCCTCAATAGTCATGTACTCACCGCCTTCAATAGTGTGTTGTTCGCGAGGTTGTCTTTGTATGCACTTGCTGTGGCTGTGTATACCATGACATTTGCTCGCGTTGTACCTATGTGTTCATTCATTGCGTAGCCGTCTCCGGCACTTGCCAGCACCCTTCTTCCGTGCGTCTTCAGCTCAGCCATAATGTCACTTGACTTTAATAGCTCCTGAATGCCGTCATCATTTAATTTGATCAAAACGTTACTCATAGCGTTCAACCTTTACGTTCTGCCCCCATCGGAGCGGAATATTCGCCAGGACGCCCTTCTCCGGGGATCCTATGGTGCGATATCGCTCGCCCCAGATGATCACGTCCGTGTCTTCCCATGTATGCGTATCTCCCTTCGGAATACCAAGCACAAATGCAATTCTTTTCCCGGTGAGATCGAGGGTTGACAGAACATCTTCCGTAGATGGCTGCCCGACTAAAACGTCATTAACTTCTTCAATAGTCTCCGAGTAGGTAGGGTGCCCGTAAGGATCTGTGCCGGTCTGAGTTTTGATAACAAGTCCGACTGTCATTCCCTTCATATCGACACACCTCCTACCATCGACTCAAGCGGCGAATAAGAGCCTGCTTTGTCCTGAGACCCAAGAAGCTCCTTTTCAAGCTTGCCCAGGTATAGCTCACCGGTTGATCCGGCTCCCATAGTCCAGCTTTCAGAATATCCAAGCCCACTCTGTGAGCCCTGCGTTGCTCCCATAGGAATTGAGTTTTCTCCATCCCCAAGGGCACGCATGACCATGCGACAGGAAACAACTTTCTTGATATCTGCACTTGCGGCGGAATTGAACTTGTCAATTATTACCGCCGCATCATCCAGGAGAGCTGTGCAGACTTCCTGCTCGCTTGCCGACATGGCTCGGTTCATTCTTACCTGAACGTCCTCATACGTTGCATAAGCCATATTTCTACCGCCTTTCTACGTCCTAAAAGCTAGGAACTGTTGATGCAGTGAGCTTTGCGAATACATCTGTATCTGCAACGAAACCAACTTCGATTTCTGCTCTTACTGCGAACATGTTTCGCTGGAAGAGGTTGATTACATTACCGCCTCCAAGATCAAGTGTTGCCTGATCTGAAATTGAGATATCAACACCCTCAACTACGCCGTACCATGCTTTTTCCCAGTCACCTGCGAAACCTACAGTCTTAGGTGAGCCATCAATGTAAGCTCCCTTTGTGGTCTTTGTTGGAACTCCGAGGATCATCGGAATTGCTCCCTCTGCAACTGAGTTGATAAACAGTGGTCTGTCGTTCTTGTCAACCGCTCCAAGAAGGATTCCCTTAGCCTGTGGGCTGATAACATAACCATTGTTGATACCGCCAGCAAGTGAAATCTGAGTATCAGCGTTCACAAGACCGCCGTATACATCAGAAGCAAGGCTGTGAGCTGTTACGTTTGCAAATGTGTCGAAATCGTTTCCAGGAGCTGCGGTTCCACCGAATACGGTGTTATCGAACTTCTGTCCGAGAGCATTTGGAAGTCGTGAAATAAGCGCATCGTAAAGCTTAGCCATGTCTCTTCTGAACTGCTTTGAAAATGGAACGATGACTGCGAGAGTGTATCCTCTCATTACCTTCTGGCCGAGACCTGGATTTGAAACCGGCTTGGCCTCTGTCTCTCCTACCCATTCAGGTTCTGGATCCGATGTGATGATCGGAATAGTGAGACCGTTACCTGGGAGAGGGATGCTTCTTGCAAGCTGCATAACCGCAGAAGCTTCCTGAGTCTTCTGTATAATTTCTGAACTAACCTCTGTTGGAAGCGAAATATTGCTTCTGTTTGTAGCTGTTCCTGCCATTGTTTTGTCCTCCTATGAAAAATTACTGTCTGCCCACTCTTTGAACGCGTCTCGAGCGGATTTCTTCTGTGTTGTATTAGGCTCTCCGCCATCCTTGACAGCCGGATAACCCTGAGATGTAGCAAACGTCATGATTGCCTGAGCCTGTGTCCTGCATTCCTCTTCGGTGTCTGCTGTGAGCAGCTCTGCAGGAACCTTCAGCTCGTCTGCAACCTTTTTTCTAAGATCGCGGATATTGTCCTCGTGCTCCTTCTGCTTGAGCTTCTGCTCAAGTTCTGTTGCACGTTCCTGCGCCTTCTGTAGTTCGCTCTTATTAGCCTCTTCCTGCTCGTCATACTTCTGAGCCTTAGCCTTGAGATCCTCAAAGCCTTCATACTTCTGACGCTCCCTTTTCACTCTGTCCTGGACTATTGCATCCAGTTCCGCCTGAGTAAATGTCTTTGGTTCGTTTGCTGTTGCATTTGTGTCCTGGTTTGTGTTCTGGTTTCCAGTTTCCATTTTTTTATCCTCCTATGAGTAAAATCCTCGTTTTAATGGCACGAGTTGCCTAATTAACTTCCTGTCGCTCCGAATAAGCAATTCTCTTCTGAGCGTTTATTTCATCCTTCTTTTCGGCATATTGTTCACGCCTCAGGTAGTTGATCTTGTCATTTGACGTCGTTCCTTCTGCAGAATCGTAGATTTCCTTGTATTTGCTCGAGTCATACCCTGCTACAGTCGTTTTTGAGTCGAATCTGACGGCATATTGACAGTCGCAGTTGTTATGAATATGACTGGCGTGCGTTGTTGTCTTAGAACTTGCCTTTTTCCAGCCATTTGCGGCTATTGAAAGGCAGTAAATGCATGTATCTCCCGAAGGAATCCAGGCAAATTCCGCTCCATCACGGCTTGCGTTCTTCAGCGTCGTGTCGGCTGCTGCTTGTTTAACCTTTGTTCCGGCTACGGAACACACATACACGACGTTTTTTGACGTCTTTTTGAGGTTATTTATCGCCGCACTGACCTCTTCAAACGATGCAGTATCGGCTACAACCGCCGATGGAACTGTTTTTCCACTTATTTCTGCAATTTCGTCGTACATTAAGGCTGCAAGTGATGCTGCTCCTTCGCCGTACTTGGTAACAAGCGCGTATGAATAGGCATAAAACATGTCTGAGTCCATCGCCATGTATCCACCGTTTGCATTGACCCACGAAACAAGCTCCTCAACCGCCTTGCTGCTGAGCTTTGACAGATTATTCTTGTATCTGTTCCACTGGCTTAGACTGATATTCATTCTCTGCTCCTAATAGCGACAAACCTCGCGCTTTTGCCTCCTGATTCCTTATCCGGCGGATCTCAGCCTGATCAAAGCCGATCATTTCAAGAAATGTGTCTGTTGAGGCAAATCCGGTTCTTGCACTGGCTATTTTGATTGCTGCATCTGCCGTCGTTGCTATGCTTGGCATTGCCGGATTCTTGAAATGTGCGACTATTGCCTTCTGCTCGTCCGTAAGTCCGTCAAGCGTCGTGTTATGACTAATGGCAAGTGCCATCATCGCGATCGTTCTGAGGGCGATTCCGTTGCCTTTGTTCAGCTCTTCGGCCATTTCTATGAGAGTCTTACTCTGTGCGATGATCGCATCGGAGCTTGTCGGATTCGCATCGTTAACGACTCCGGTATCTGATACGGTCAAGCCGGTTGCTGCGCTGAACTGGGTGGATAATATGCGCATCATATCCACATGAGGCGTTATGGAGCCCTGCATCAGCTGACCGAACTGTGGATTCTCTCCAGTCTCAGGATTCGGTGTCGTCGTAATGATCGATCCTACGTACTGGCGGAACTTATCCGATACAACCGCGTCAAACTGATCGTCTGAGACTCCGAGAAGGTATTTCTGAGGACTTGTTGCAAATTCCAGTCCTATCGTTGCATTAGCAACAGTCCTGATGTATCCATCAATAAGCCTTCTCACCGGTTCCTTGATTCTCGACCGTCCGAAAGGCTTGTTGCTTGTTGAATTCCAGATCAGGGCTTCCATGAGCGGTCTACCCATCCTGTGAGGATGCTTTTTCGCGTAATAGGATCCATTTATGTAGGTGAATACCCATATTGCGTCGTCTGTGTAGTAATTGATCAGACTCGGGATCCAGTTATTTTCGTCTTTTTCGTCCTGAACTGTGTCTATAATGGCAAAACCGCATTTGATTCGGTTTCTGATGCCGTCCCACTTGGCCGCAGCTGTCCTTGGAGAGTGAAATTTGATCTTGACCTTGCCGTTTTCGCCCTTTGCAAGTGTTGCAAAGGTGCATCCAAACTTCAGCTCGTCCCTGGTTGCCTTGCCATATTCAAATAAAAGGTTGTTTTCTAGGGCGATTTCGTCCAATTCAGCAACGTCTTCGCCGTTTAAGCCGACAAAACCATCAAACATTGACTTGGCAGCAAGTACATCGACACATTTACCGCCCCATGCGCAGCCGATTTCCAGATTCTTCAGCCCTTGAGGAAGTGCAATTCCGAGGTTAACCTCGTTTAGAGTGACTTTTCCTTCGTAATAACGCTCCTTGGTGTAGTTATTTGACAGGTGATACTCGTAAATCGTGACAAGGTCTGTCAGATCTGCGACTTCCTTGGTGTCAAGTCCGATGATTTGAGTCGGTGTTAACAGATTCATCCTATTTTCATCCTCCGATTAGGATCCCTGGTTGAGTTGTAACAGCCCCACAGTGCCAGGGCGCATGCTTCGATCGGCGTTGAATCATCTCCACCGAAACCCCAGCCTCCACCATTTCCGATTTTTCGCTTGGTAGAGGTTATTGCGCTGTCTCTCAGCTGATCCTGCTTCTTGTACCAGGTCACATTTTCTTCTGTCAGTTCATCGATCAGATAACTGACTGCTGCTATCATGTCCGTTGCTTTTGGTTTCACAACGGAGCCTTTATATTTCCAGGTCGGCGTTATCTTATCTACAAGAACATCAACGCCGTTTTTTCCATCGATTACTACGCAGCTTGCCTGCATATAACGGGCATTCAGCCAGTCAGCAAGCCACTGTGTGCCGTATCCGGTCGGTTTGCGGTCAATCAGGGTTATTCTTGACGGTCCATCCGCCGGAATTACTGCTCCGCAAAGGCATACTTCTGCTCCATCAGCGGAAAACTTGACTCCATAAGCTGTTTTTCCCTCAGGTTTAAGCTCTTCTGACGCCGCGCTGTCCCATAGTGTCTTAGAAATCGCGTAATCCATCATTTCTACAAGCAACGGAGCCCACCATCCGAGTCGCTCCCTTGCAAATCCGTCTGGACTCATGCTTGTCATCTCTTCAAACGTGAAGTCTTCCGTGAGCCTTATTCCAAGAGCTGGATTAGTTGCATACCACAGCTCCCTGTTGGTGACATCTATCTCCTCTATGCTCTTAGCGTTAACGCTCCACTCATGCCAGGCATCATGCGGACCCGGAGAGTCAAGCGATACGGTTCTTCTTCTTCGGAATACGGTACCTGGACAGTTTGGATAAGGCGGAGTTCCGGTATAAATGATCTGTCGGTTTCCCGTGGAACTTGCCGAAAGGGTTGCCATGATTGCTTCAACCTGATCATCTGTAAGCTCCTGAGCCTCGTCATATACAACAAGGCTGATCCCGTCAAAACCTCTGGCTGCCTGCCTTGACCTTGCGGAAAATTCGATCACGCCGCCGTTGTTAAGCTCGATCGATTCCTCGCCATTCGTAAAACGGATATTTTTGACCAGGGAAATGATCTCCGGATGCCGCTTGTCCTGAAACATCGCTACAAGTCGCCTGAACGATTTCTTACTCGTCCTCACCTGATGCGCTGTATGTAGGATCCTTTCTCCCAGTATTACCAAGCCGTAGAACTCTCTTGCCTCCAGGCATACGTTCTTGCCATTTTGCCGCGGAAGCGCCAGTCCTGCGCTTGTTACGTTGTAATGCCCCTCTTCATCTTGCCCAAGCCAGCAGTCAATTACGCTTTGCTGCCATTCATCCAGCGGATTCCCGTAGGATTCCATCAGAAGTGCTGCGTCTGTTCCGTCTGTCCGTGCCCTGGGCGGTTCGACCATGATTCGAGGCTTCTGACTGCCTATCTTCATGCTCCATGCCTTTCTCTGACTAACTCCAGCATTGTTTTAGGTTTTTCGATCTCCTGAGCCTTCGTTTTTGCTGCTTCTTCAGGCAACTGATCAAGGATCTTCTCCATGCCCTGCATGTATGCCTTCCACAAAGCCTCATATCCCTTGAATAGTGGATTTTCCCGGACACCCTTCTGTCCGCCGCCGTTGTTGTACGGCATTGCCACGCTTGAGGTCTTGATCGACTCTCTTGTTTCGTCCAGCTTGATCTTCATCCAGGCTGTGTTCTCAATGATCGGTTCAATAAGCATGATCTGCTGTTGACTGACCTTTTCATTAAGCAGCAGCTCCTTAAGCCGTTTAGCTTCCTTCTTGGCTGCCGTCTTCATCTTCTTGAGCTTCTGAGCCTTTTCCTTCTGAATCAGATCCTCATTTTCCATATCAAATCTCCTACCAAACACCACCCCTTATTTTTGAAAAAGTCCCTCGGGGGTAAATCGGCGCT